>CEWR01014175.1_pt1 | contig 117513 bp, 111 predicted proteins | sample 356321 | NCBI WGS metagenome assembly CEWR01 (sample SAMEA2621551, study PRJEB7988) | marine metagenome | biome: marine biome (ENVO:00000447); feature: mesopelagic zone (ENVO:00000213); material: "saline water (ENVO:00002010), including plankton (ENVO:xxxxxxxx)" | depth 790 m
CCTCAGGTCGAATGCCTTGGGGAGACTGAGCCTACGGCTCAAACAGCGGAAGTGACAGATTGATACTCGGAGTCCTGCTAGAACCCGAAGGCGAGAACAGAGTCGCCATTGTTCCCAATTCTGTCCCTAAGCTGAGTAAGGCCGGATTTGAAGTCGTTGTCGAATCAGGCGCCGGAGCAGGTTCGAACTACTCAGATGCACAGTACGTTTCTAAAGGCGCTAAGGTAGGTCAGAGAGATGAGGCAGCAGCAGCAGATATCCTAGTGACGATTCACATGCCTGACGCCTCTGAAATGAACAGCGGCCAGATTATCGCGTGCGTGGCCGATCCGTTCCGTCATCCAGATAGGGTCCGGCTGTGTATGGACAACGAAGTTACTCTGTTGAGCATGGACATGATTCCCCGCAGATTGTCTCGAGCACAGTCGATGGATGTAAACTCCAGTCAAGACAACCTAGCAGGGTACAAGGCCGTGCTTGTGGGGGCAGATTATATCTCAAAGGTCATACCGATGATGACTACTAGTGCGGGCACAGTCAAGCCCGCCAAGTTCGTAATCATGGGTAGTGGCGTCGCAGGTTTGCAGGCCATCGCCACAGCAAAACGCCTCGGGGCCATCGTCTACGCCTCTGATGTCAGAAAGTCAGCAGCCGAGCAGATCGAGTCTGTCGGAGGTCGTTTCATCGAGGTCGAAGGGATGGACGATTTTGAGGACGAATCAGGATATGCCAAGCCGCTGACGCCTGAGTTCATCCAGAAGGTCAATGACACTGTTTGCGAAGTCGCCAAGGACGCTGACGTAATCGTCACGACTGCGCGTATTTTTGGCCGACCTGCTCCAATTACGGTTCCAAAAGACGCCGTGGCCTCGTTCAAGGACGGTGCAGTCATTGTGGATATGAATGCCGACGTCGGAGGTAACTGCGAACTCACCCAGCCAGGAGAAGTCGTCGTCGAGCATGGAGTCACAATAGTCGGCATAGAGAACTTGCCCGGCACCATAGCCTCCACTGCCAGCATGCTGTACTCAAATAATCTGACCAATTTCGTTTCATCTCTGATCCAGGACGGCGAACTCGTACTCAGTATGGATGACGATGTCCTAGTCGGAGCCCCGGAAGATTCGGACTTCTATGTCACTGGGATGGGAGGGGTGTTGGTCTGCTCAGGCGGCCAGATTCACGAAAAACAGTCCCGACTCGCGGAGGTGGTAAAATGAGCCTCACCGTTGCAGCACTAATCGGTAGCATAACCGTCTTCGTGCTTGCCATCTTCCTCGGGTTCGAGCTAATAAGCAAGGTTCCGTCCACTCTTCACACTCCGTTGATGTCCGGCGCTAACGCAATCTCGGGGATAACCATAGTCGGCGCACTGATACTGTCAAACACTGCATTCAACGAAGGAGACCCAGGTACTGCTGCCTGGCTTGCCTTCGCCGCCTTGATTATGGCGTCCATTAACGTGGTTGGTGGCTTTATGGTCACTAACAAGATGCTGGAGATGATTGCTGGCAAGAGACGAAAGGGGGGCGAGTGATTGGTCAACGCCGCCGTATGGGATATCGGTTACCTTGTGGCAGCAGCACTCTTTATTCTAGGAATCAAGCAGCTCTCCAGTCCGCGAACCGCCCCACAGGGCAACAGAATGGGGGCCATGGGAATGTTCCTCGCCGTGCTTGTGACACTGGTCCGGATGTACTCTGAGGGAGTGGTGGGTTGGGAACTGATAGTAGGAGGTCTAGCCATTGGTATTCTGATTGGCGTTCTAATGGCTACAAAAGTCGAAATGACCGGTATGCCAGAGTTGGTGGCACTGTTCAACGGTTTCGGCGGCGGCGCATCCGCACTGGTCGCACTCTCAGAGGTCCTAGGCAGATTACAGGAAGGAAATGTTCCCGACGCCGGAGTCGAACTCTACGCAGTGTGGGTGGCAATCGGTCTGTCCGGACTGGTCGGATGGGTGACTCTAACGGGATCTCTAGTAGCAATGATGAAGCTCAAGGGAGGATTTGTAATCCCCCTAAGTAAAAAGTGGGTTAGGTTTCCAACCTGGGGTCCACCGTGGCTAAATGTGGTAAAAATCCTACTATTTACAGGCTCCTTATACCTCGTCTGGTTGACTATTGGTGACCCGACTAACAAGGACTACATCTGGGGTATTGTGGGGCTGTCTAGCTTGCTGGGGATACTGTTCGTTATGCCGATTGGCGGCGCTGATATGCCTGTAGTCGTCAGCCTCCTCAACTCTCTCTCGGGTATCGCCGCCGCCTTCACTGGATTCGTCATCGGAAACAATGTGCTCATTATCGCCGGCTCGATGGTAGGGGCCGCTGGCCTGATTCTCACTTTCATCATGTGCAAGGCAATGAACAGGACACTGCCAGATGTCCTCTTCAAATCATTCGGAGGTTCTGGAGAGAAGGACCAGTTGACTCGTACCAAAGTGGGCAGCGATCCCGAAGAGGTCGCAATGGTTCTCGATGGTGCCCAGAAGGTCATTGTCGTCCCTGGATACGGGATGGCTGTCAGTCAGAGCCAGCATGCTGTCAAGGAGTTCGCTGACATGATGGAGGCTGAGGGATGCGAAATCTCCTACGCCATCCACCCTGTAGCTGGAAGGATGCCGGGGCACATGAACGTCCTGTTGGCCGAGGCCAGTGTTCCATACGAGCAGTTGATAGAGATGAATGACATCAATTCTGAATTCTCTGAGTGCGACGTTGCCCTAGTAATCGGAGCGAACGACACCACTAACCCCGTCGCTCGAACAGGCGAGGGTCCTCTGGCTGGCATGCCAATCTTGAATGTCGACAAAGCGAGAGTGGTTGTAATGATCAAACGCAGCCTGTCCGTGGGCTATGCAGGTGTCGACAACGACTTGTTCTACATGGACAAGACGATGATGCTGTTCGGCGATGGGAAGAAGATGATGAATGAGTTGAATTCCGCTCTCAAAGATCTCTAGGCGTACGCATCCCAAGGGGATGCGACCGAGCAACGGTTATGAGACTCCCACTGACGAGGGCACTTCAGGTGCGGTCATGCGAGGAGCGGCGACTAGGGTATCTCTGTGCCTCATACTAGTTGGTTTGCTAGCCATACCCGTCTTCGGCATGAGTGGCGGTCCTGGTGTTTCGAACAGTAATGATGATCTCACTGTGAAGTACGGCTGCACCTGCCACAACAACGGAGCCCCTTCTGACAGGGCGGTTGTCATGATTACAGGGGTCCCAGTAATGTACGATACCGATGTAACATATCAGTTCACAATCAGGGTTGCAGACTCACTGACTCTTTCGGGAGGGGATGGCAATACTAAGGCCGGCTTTTTGCTCTCCTCCGAAGGAGTAGGTGTCTTTTCATGGTCAGAGGAACAGGAGATTCGCCAAGCCGATGGCGCCGAAGACGATATTTCGCATTCTGAACCCGACCCAGATGGCACTTGGGAAGTCAGTTGGACTTCCCCCTCAGAAGATATCGGATCAGTTCACTTCTGGTTGGCAGGTAACTCTGTTGATGGCGGAGGAGTACCGGATGAGATGGATCACTGGAATCTGCTGGCTTTCACAATAAACCCTCCCGGAACTATTTCCTCGGGTGACGATTCGGCGTCTCTTGAGACCAGAACCATATCTGTCGGGGACTACGACACACTGTTCGTGATTGAGGAGAATGAAGCTGAGAAGGAGGCAGAGAGGCAAGACGCACTCTCTCAAAGGGTGTATGAGCAGGGTAACCTGCTGTATTGGACCAGTCTGACCGCTCTGATAGTCGGTGCTGTGGTACAAAGAGAAGTGCTCGAACGTCGTTACGACGAGAGTCCAGAGTTCCTAGCCTCTGAGTTGGCTTACCCGCAAGCGATTAGGAGGAGCGCCCTCAGCGTCGCATCCTTCGTCATCGGAGTTCGCTGGATGGCCTCTGACACCTCAATCTCATTCCCACCATCTAGCATCGTCGAAGAGGGAACTAGGGCGGTCGACCTGACAGTATTCGCTATCGGATGCGCTTTCTTCCTCAGTGCTTGGGCTGCTTATGGCGTGTACAGAACTATTCTGGCCGCGAGGTCTGAGCCGCAGGTTAAGGACATCCTCTGAGTATGCCGATGGAACTGCCTTCCGACCGACCTAGGCCAGTATTGGAGCACTTCTCGGAGTTGCATGGGATAATCAGGGCATCAACTACTCTTCTGGTTCTAGCAACGATTGTTTGGGCCTACGGATCAGACTCTCTGATGAGTCTCTGGTTGGATTCACTACCCTTGGGTGCTGCATCGATGAATCTCTCTGTGTACTCTCCGTTCGATTGGCTGGAAATCAGGTGGTCGATGGCGATACTGCTGTCTATACTGACAATCATGCCGTTCGCATCATTCAGACTCCAGAGATTCGCTAGCCCCGGCCTATTGCCTAGAGAACGATCGTGGCTCACTCTTATTCTAGGTATCAGCACTATCCTAATCCCTATGATAATCATCATCTGTTGGGTCTACTTTCTACCGCTGCTGATAGAGACCTCGCAGTCTGTAGATCATCTCGAGGGAGTGGGTAGCAGGTATGACGCGAGCGCGCTTTTCAGACTCACAATAGGCCTCTCTTGGATCATAATGTGCGCAATGCTCGCCACAGTCACACTGTCGATGGCCCGACTGCTCGGTTTGGTCGAACGCGGAGAGACCAGATTCAGGATAAGATTACTGTTGATTTTCGGGGGGTTGCTCGTCCTCACACTGCCTTCGGAATATGAGGGACTGAGGCTGTTGATAGCCGTGGCAGCAATGCTGGCCGCCGATAGGTTATCCAGCACCCTGCCTCATGCCACTCTAGGTAGAAGATCCTTCGAGTTAGCAGACTTCGTTTCCGAGAATGGGTCCGTGACCAGATTAGCCCTTCTAGACTGCAGTTGCGAGGGCGCATGTCCACGATTCCCCTCAGCCACGATTCCTTCTGGCGTTGCCTCTCCGGGGTGCACTGCACTTTGCCTCGATATCTCCGAACAGGCTGCCGTTACTGAACTGGTGTTGAACCAGAGAATCACTAAACTCATAATTGGCGGTTGTGATTCCACTCCGTTACCCGGGCATCTGAAGGCCACTCTCGACTCCCTCGGCTGTGAGTACAGCGGTTTGGGTTGGCTCGACAACCCTAAATCATCAGATGAGTCTTGGAGAACAGCATCCCTCCACGATTCGACTTCGCAGACGACCGGTTCTGCATTGGATTGAAAGAGTGACTCATGGACGTAAGTCCATGAACGCCGCCCGGGTAGTACTTGCTGCGGCAATACTTCTGATGGGCGTTTGGGCCAATCTCAACTCCGATGTCATAGATAGGTGGGTGGATGACGGAATAGCCGTTCAGAATGACGAACCCGTTTTTCTGGTAGGCCTACAGGAAGAGGAGGAATGGTTGATTGTAAGAGTTCAATTCCCCGGTAAGCCGTTCTCACAGAGCAAGGCCAATTCAATGCTGGGAGGGGCCGGCTCTGCAGCAAGTTACATCGAACAGATGAGTGGATCTGATTCTTCTCTCGTAATCACCGAGGCCTCTGAGATATGGACATCCCCTCATCCAGAGGGGCACTGGGGTGCAGATTCTACTGATGAGCGAGACATAGGAGTCACATCTCTAATCGAGGAATCTGTAGAGGCTCTACTTGTTGGGATGGACCTGTCGAGGTGGGATTTCGATAGCGATGGTACAGTAGACCGGTTGCTTATTCTCCATTCTGGTGGGGCTCAGGAGTCAGGAAGTGGGGCCAATGCGATTTGGAGTCATATGTCATGGCTCGACGAGCCCTTAGAAATCGGGGACTGGTCTGTGAGTCACTACACCATTGCCTCTCTGGATTCTGGAATAGGAACCGTGGTTCACGAAATGCTCCATCAGATGGGTGCACACGACCTCTACGATGTGCACAGCGACCTCCCTTCCTCAAGTTGGAATGGCTTGGGCGACTGGGACATCATGGCAAGTGGGAACTGGAACGGTAATGGAGCCGTGCCATCGATGCCGGGAGCTGCGACACTCGATTTAATCGGAGCCAAACGCTCTACTGTAGTGGATGGTGACATTGGAGGAAGTTTCGTGTTGGGTCCGATATCAGATGGCGGTTTCGGTTTGGCTATCGAAATAGCACCAGGAGAAACCATATGGATTACCCTAAGGGCCGATTCCGGATTCGACTCGGCACTACCTGGTCACGGCATCATCGTCGAGCATTCGGATGACAACAATGGTAATGCGCCCGATAACCTTGTCAACACAGATCCTGAAAATGCCTGGGTCAAGATCATCGAAGCGGACGGCGATGACGCCCTGCAGAGGTCGAGGGACTCTGGGTCTGCCGGAGACGCCTTTTCGGCGGGAGATGAATTCGGTGCTGAGGGGTTAATGATACGAGATAATCGCGGCAGGCTCGTCACGTGGTCTGCTACAGTAGTTACAATATCCTCAGAGTCCGCAACTGTAGAGATAGAGCCCAAGGGTGAATCATCAGTGGAAGTGCTGACTCCGAGAGGCCCTATTCAGTTCATTTCAGGTGAATTGACCTATGCAAGAATCACCGCTTCACAGGCTTGCACCTTGGAAGTATCTCTTTCAACGTCACAGAGCGAGGGTCAGGTGCAATCTGAGTATATCGATATCCCAGTCGGAACGTACGACATAGAAATACTCGGCAATCCGAGCAGTGCCAGTGATTCAGGAAGTGTGCGTGGCACCATTGGGTGCGAGGGCGAGATCAAGACGAATATTGATCTGGATTGGTTCCTCATAGGTCACAGATTGTCCATTGAGGAATTGTACGTCGTCGTAGCATGGGAATCTTCCTCTTCAGTAGAACTCATGCCAGAGTATGAGGGTGAGGAAGAGCGAACATATTCCATCGCAGTTGAGGGCGCGGCTGCTAGGATTGCTACTACCTCAACTCCGATTTCCCTTTTTCCCGGCGACTCCATCATACTGGATATAGAACCAGATGGGCTGCTGGAACCTGGCATGATAGCAAGAGGTAATCTGGTATTGTCGGACAGTCACGGTTCTGAGTTGAGAATACCATTGCTACTAGAGGCCGAATCTCCATTCTCAGGTGACAGTTGGATCGCTTGGTTGGCAGAACCATCTAACGGATTGCTAGTGATTTGCGTGCTGCTGGCGATATCAATAATCTCCGGCGGACGAAATCAACTGCAACTGCCTCCGGAATCTGTCTAATCATCTCCGATTCGGGTTGTTCCACCGTGAGTCTGCCGGCGGTCTTGTTATCGACAGGTAACTCCACACTCCATCGATTCGGAGTGGGTGCAACCAAGTCTTGCCGACTCCGGATGCTAATCTCGAGGCAAGGCAGGCTCCTCTCCAGTCGTGGGGTGCTTCAGCAGGATGTATAATCAGCCACGGAGCGTGACTTTCCCCAAGAGTCCTGTCATAGCACCTCCATCTGGTTCCATACTTGAAGCCTGGTCGAGGATGCAGGCCTCTGCGAAGCAAATCACGCAGAATATCCGCTCCTACTGTGTCCTGTCCAGCATCATTGTGCGAATCGACCATCTGGTTCGTACTGGCATCCAACACTCTCCCTCCTGGGTGTGGCACGCCAATCCTTTCTTCAGGCCAATTATCAGAGTCTACGATGAATCTCCCCCCGTTGTCCAAGGGTGAACCACTGAGTCCAGCGATATGCTCCAAGTCTGTTTCTGTGAGTCCCCCCATCATTCCTTCGGGCTCGGCTCTCGCTACGCGGTAGGTAACCACTGCATGTTCGTCATCGACTACAAGAATCTCAGGAATCCTACCCTTGCTTGAAACCTGTTCCGACCAAGCGTATAGGTCGTCGACATCGAGATGTTCACTGGCGTGAAACCATCTGACCTCGGAAACGGGGTCGCCCGACCTAGGATGCCCATCGGATGTCCATCTGAGTCCCCAAGTTGAGTCGGCGTAAACTAACTCAAAGGCATCGAAGTTCTGATGGATGACCAACCTGTTTCCAGGGACTCTGAGAGATTCCACTACTACAGCCTCATCGAGCAACCTTGGCGAATCCTCGACCGCTTCTTGCAACCAATTTGCAGTCGGCCAGTCTACGTGCCTATGATCATGGCAAAAAATCACCTCTGCTGGAGTAAGCAGAAGCCTTCTCCCTTCCATCGGTCTACCTATGGCGGATTTGTTCCAAAGCCTATCACAGGCCTGACCGTCATACATCCATCCGCCTTCGTACAGCTCCACGTTACGACGAGAAGGTTCCCGACTTGAGTTCGCCGGTTAGCAAACATCATTCACATGCTTCGGCACGCACAACCGATGGATGAGTCCGAGGAACGAGCTGCGACCCTAAAGAGGCTGAGGATGCTTTTGGATGACGTCGGCTCCTCGAAGGTAACTCTGATTGGAGACGTGATGCTGGACAGATTCCATCACGGTTACGCTAACAACCTCGATTCCACTGCCCCAGTCCCCGTCCTTAAGATTCTCCAGTCCGAGGAGACTCCAGGGGCAGCGGCTCATATTGCGATGGGCCTGAACTCTCTTGGCCTTCAAATCAGCCTGCACTCCAGTGTAGGGGATGACAGGGAGGGGAGAGTCATAATTGAGAAACTATCCGAGCACGGAATCGATCCAAGCGGCATAGCAGTTGTCCCGGAGCGCAGCACTCTGACAAAGATTCGATTCTACGGCAGTCGTGAGAGCCTGCTAGACAAGAGCCAGATATTGCTTCAAGCAGACAGAGGGCCACGCGAGCCCCTTCCTGACAGCGTTCGTGAATCGCTGACAGAACAAGCCATGTCATCCTTAGAGGATAGCTGCGCTATTGTCCTATCTGATTATGACAAAGGGGTCCTAGATGTAATTGGCGCCAGGGCCCTTATCGACGCTGCAAGAGATGCAAAGCTCCCTGTGATAATGGATCCAAAACTGTCCGGGCTTGACCGGAGCAGAGGTGCTGATGTGGTCCTCTTCGAGAAACGGGGACTGGACCTGCTAAGTCGTCGACAGATGACATCAGATTCCGCTGATGCAGCTAAGAATTTGATTGAGGAGTATGGCTGGGGCGCTATGCTCGTACTCGGTGGCATTTACGGGGTGACGCTATACCAAGCTGGCTTGGAACCGATGCACATTCCATGTGCGGCCCCAGCCCCAGTCCAGCAAATAGGCCTGCACGATGCCGCCGCCACTGCATTGGCAACAGCACTGGGCAACGACCTCTCGATAACGGATGCGGCCGCGCTCGCAGCAGCGGCGTGCGAATGCGTACTGTCTGCCAAGGCTAGTCACGAATTCGTCAATCGTACAACACTCGGTCTTTGGTTAGACGAATTGGCATGGCAACTCCGAATCTCCGATAGATGATTTCATCATTTACCCATGAGATTCATTACATGTTGGCACGGGCCATAACTCGTGAGATCACCCTTCGTCCTTGTCGCGATGCTGGTTGTAGCATCACTCTTCACCGCGATTACGACCGTGGTCGCGGACCAACCAGACGACATCCCTTTGATTGGTTTCGATTTTGAGAACGGTCATTATTCTAATGGGTCTTTGATAATATCCGGATTTGTCGAAGACGAAGTCAGACCGACCAAGGTGCAATGGCAACTCGAACCGACCGACGGTGCTTTGGGGGGCGACATCACCTCATCGCTGGAAGTAATCGATACATCGAGTTCGAGGATATCCTGGGCTTGGTCGATTATTCTCGATGACTCTGATGCCGAGGCCATTTCTCCCTGCACCTGTTATGTCTCGATCACCGTACAGTCGGAAACAGGAGATACATGGGAGGCCAGTAGAGTGATGTTCCTTGGCGACACCTCAAGGTCTGCAATCATAGTAGACTCCCCTGAACCCGGAGACTGGGTCCATGGATTCATCTCCGTGTCAGGTTGGAGCATGTATCCGATGACATGGACAACTCCGGAACTTAGGTTATTTGCCAAGCCAGCCTCAAGCTCTATCGATGCCTGCTCGACTGAAGCAGACTCGGATATGTCAGCGCACCTCTCTATCATAATTCCAGATGGAGAATTCTTGGAATCATTGGATATTTCCGGTTTGGCTGATGGATGGCATTCACTGTATGCTGAGAACTATGATCCATCTGGAGTGACCTATTCGCAGAAATGTATCCCAATACAGGTCAACAACCTTGCACCATTGATATCCATCGAAGGTCCCAACCACTCATTGGAGGGAGCAGGTGACTTGTTCTTCGATGCCAGCGCAACTGATGACCCAGTATGGGGTAGAGAAGGATTGCACTACATGTGGGTTCTTCGAAAACCGTCGCACTCGGGGCAGACTCCTCTACAGATTGTGATGGGCCAGGATAAGGGGACGATGACAATTCCCACTGGAAGTTCAGGCGATTACAGCTTGACTCTGGCTGTCACCGACGCCGGAGGAATTTCGAGCACCATGGTGAAGATATTCACAATCCAGAATGTTATTCCGAAGGCCATAGCTTCACTGGACGATTTACCAATCGAAGATGGCACCAGAATAAAACTGAGCCCTGGCTCCGAATGGATGCTAGATGCCTCTCTCTCCGAGGACTCTGAAAACGATCAAGTCGGGTTGAGGTGTGTATGGAAGATTAACCACCAACCGGTTTACGAGGGCTGCATCAGGGCCCTATCATGGCCTTCTGGCGCCGGTGATGAAGTAATCCTGACTCTAGATGTGATTGACGATGACGACGATTATGGTAGCATCTCTGTTCTCCTAGTTCATCCCGAGGCCGGCGAGCCCCTGCCGTATTCGCTAATGGTATTGGTAATTTCAGCTCTATTCATGCTATCTGCAATTCTGTTGAGGTATCGAACCTCCGACGATTCTTCCTCTATACCGAAGTGGAAGTCCGACGAATGACCCGATTTTAATACCCACATGCATAATAACACCCCTTTAGACGACAATCTGTGGTGAGCGCATGAGTAAACCAGATTTATCTGATTCCGAATATACCTCTAGGCAGTCTGTATTCCTAGGGCAGTTGCCAGAGGACTCTCTGGTGCTGATGCCTACCAATCCAGTGGCGTACCGCTCAAATGACACGGCTTTCCCATTCCGCGCTAATTCCTACATGTTGTACCTTTGCGGCTGGAGCGATCCCGAAGCGGTGCTAATGGCCCATCGTGAGGGAGTCAAATGGGTCACCACACTATTCGTTCAGCCGCGTGATACGAAGGCTGAGATATGGGAGGGCCGAAGAATAGGGATCGAAGGCACAGTATCAGGATGGCCGGTCGATCAGGCCAGTTCGCTGGAAGACATTGCCGACTCCGTCACCCCTCACCTCGATGCCTGCACCTCTGTCTATTGCATCTCGGGACTCAACCCTAAGTTGGATGAGTTGATTAGTAGAGCAGATGGAGCGGAGTTAGCCGACCCCACACCAATACTCGATGGCATGCGGGTGTTGAAGTCTAAGGAGGAAATCCGGTTAATGCAGGAGTCAGTAGACATAGCTTCCGCATCACATATCGCCGCTATGCGAGCTTCATTCTCGGGAATCGGTGAGTGGCAGATTCAGTCGGCCATAGAGGCACATTTCACTACCTGCAAGAGCCGTTGGAGTTACCCTTCAATCGTAGGTGGTGGTGACAATGCTACTATCTTGCATTACAATTCCAATGACAATGAGATATCCGACGGAGAATTGGTCTTGGTGGATGCGGGGTGCGAGGTTTCCGGGTACGCTTCCGACCTCACCCGAACTTGGCCGGTCAGTGGGAAATTTAACGATCAGCAAAGGGAGATATACGAACTCGTGCTGAAAGCAGAATTGGCGGGAATCGACTCTTGCCAGGCCGGTAGTCCTTGGAGTTCGATACATCATACTATTTCTCGTGTGTTGGCACAGGGACTAATTGATCTCGGAGTCTTGGATTGCTCTCTGGACGATGCCCTTGGGGATGATTTTAACGGCCCATTTCGCAATTACTTCATGCACGGCTCAGGGCACATGTTGGGTCTAGATGTGCACGATGTTGGAGGTGGCCGACAGGGCGATGATGAACCAGAGAGGAAACTTGAACCTGGAATGGTACTCACTGTAGAGCCAGGGTTGTATTTCGGCAGCTGGAGGGAAGATGTCGAGATTCCGGACCGTTATGCAGGAATAGGTGTTCGTATCGAGGATAATGTGCTGATTACAGCAGACGGTCCAGTGGTTTTGTCATCGAGTTGCCCAAAGACAATCGATGAAATAGAAGCACTCGTAGGAAATGACAGGTGATATTCTGTCCGACTGGAGAACTATACTACAGTCTCAGAGGTCTGCAGATCCACCGAGGCTAAGCGTCGATGATGCCGTGGTCCTGTACGATTCGGCTGATATCAATGAACTGATGCACGCAGCGATGTTGCGCAGGAGGTCCCAGGTTCCTGGTAATGAGGTGACGTACCTCGTCGATAGGAATGTGAATTACACTAATGTGTGCACCATCAACTGTCAGTTCTGCTCTTTCTACAGGTCGCCTGGACACCCTGAGACCTACACGCAGTCTACGAATGAAATCAGCGATAGGCTTTCCCAATTGGAAGATATAGGCGGTTCACGAGTCCTGATGCAGGGTGGCGTACATCCCGAACTCCCCCTAGAGTGGTACACAGAACTAATCCGCGAAATGAGTTTGAGGCATCCATCCATAGCACTGGATTGCTTCTCTCCTATCGAAATCGAAGGTATTTCTGAGGTCTGCGGGATTCCGACTAAGCAGGTGCTGATGCATCTGAAAGAGGCAGGGATGCACGGACTCCCTGGTGGTGGTGCCGAGATGCTGGTCGACGATATACGACTGGATATCTCTCCGAAGAAAGGATCCGCGGATAACTGGCTTAGGGTTATGCACGAAGCACAAGAACTGGGTCTGACGACTTCCGCCACAAATGTCTTCGGTTTCGGCGAAAGTAATCTTCATCGAGTACTCCACATGGACAGAGTGAGAAGTATGCAGGACGACACTGTATCAACTGGCAGAACAGGATTCACATCTTTCGTATCGTGGCCTGTCATGCTGGAGAACAATTCCTTGGGTTCGAGGAACAGGGGCCACAACAGGTTAGTTCTGGGGGCAGGTCCCACCGAATACCTTAGGCACGTCGCTGTCTCAAGACTATTCTTTGACAACATAGAGCACATTCAGGCGTCGTGGCCCACAATGGGCCTCGATGTGGCGCAGATGGCCCTACTGGCTGGTGCCGATGACGCAGGTTCCACAATGATGGAGGAGAATGTGGTTTCGGCTTCTGGTACAACGAAGACGGAGGCCACTGAGAGGGAGCTGCAGAGAATGATACTCAGAGCTGGCTTCCGTCCTCGGAAGAGGGATTCGGACTACGTTCTACTAGAAACTGAATCTATTCGTGAAGACTTGGCAAGCCCGGTCCCGATACAGCCCGACAGCCTAGGTTGATTCAGTTCTGCCGCTCCTAACTGGCAGTTTCGGAATGTACTCAAGACCAGTTCTTGGTGGTATGATTACTTGACTTACCCACTTCATTTTAGTCCCATCATCTCTAATCGCTTCTATTACAATCTCCCAATGGATAGCAATCAAAGCGGAGTAAACCGAGCCAGGCCATTGATTCGCAGGCCCCTTGAACAAAACCTCGCCGCCCCCTCCACTTAGGTCAACCCAATCACCGGGATCATGCACTCTCATAGGTTCAAGCAAGAGAACCCGGGGGTGTGCAACAGGCATAGGAGTAGCTTCTCCGACCCCAGTTCCGAGTTCTTCTCCGCTTGTAATCCTCCTCTCAGGTAGTCTCGTTGACATCCCAGGGGATGGCTGCTTTCCTTCTGATCGCTGTAGTGCCTCTAGTACCTTGCTTCTTTCAGGAACTGCGATTCCTACTTGCAGTCTACCTCGTACAGGCATCATGTCAACTGGCATGGTTATCCTGCTAGCTCGGACCTCTGAACCGCTGACGGTCAAGTCCATTCTAGGCGATTCAATTGGCGAAGCGATGTAGGCGTTCTGGCGCCCAATGTCACGTAGATTTGCAATCATTCTGAAGACGATTGGAATCATGAAGATGGGGAATGCCACTAACAGAAGTTTCGGGTAGTCTAGTGGACCAATGCGGTATGAGCCTGCGAACGATTCTGATATCAGACCCAGACTGACTAGCCCAGGTTCCATGGAATGAGCGATAAGAGCGATAATCAGCAGTATGACAGTTGGACGTATCAGTCGGCGAGCCATCCTGTGTAGAGGATCAGGTTCGATGTACCATCCATTCCTTGTCCTCACCAGGAACGGGAATGGTTCGGGAGACACTTCGCAGGTTATCTCGGGCATTTCGTGGTCGTCAGACTTGCACCCCCTCCATTCGACCATCCAGTCGTCATCCGGTCCTATTCTGAAGGAAGGTGGCGGCTGATTCTCAGACTCCACGACGACTTCTATCAAGGGTACGGCTCGTGGGTCCATGTGAGAATGCTCGAACGGTGGATACCTAATTCTCTGCAATGACCTATACACGAATCAACCCCACAATACAGCCTTTGCAGCTCTCTTGGCAATGGATTTGAATTCGGGTACTTCCTTCAGCATCCTAATACCTAGGGGTATCGGATGCTCGATGTCTCCAATCTGATTAATCAGTTCAGTTACTTCCGGGCGAGACCAGACGGCGAACACGCTATCTAGTTCCTCATCTGTCATCTCAGTCAGAAAAGCATTTCGTAGAGCTCTTGCCCTGTTCTGTTCTCTTCTGAGAGGGCTCAATAGACCAATCACCTCCTTCACTGCAGCATCAGAGAAATCATCTCTCTTCAAGCACTCCAAAAGATTCGGAGTCAGCATCTCCACCTGTCTGAAACCCGGGCCAATACCTCCTCCAGTAGTGGGTTTACACAGCCCCGCAGCATCTCCAAATAGCACTACTCTTCCTATCATCGGTTTTTTCACCAGACCACTTGGAATGGGTCCGCAGAATCTCCCAACTTCTCGGCATTCTGAGAAGCGCTCGCTCCAGAGTGGCTCCGACCTCAACCGGTCAAGCAACTGTTCGCATGATTCTTCCCCCATCATCTCAGGCTTACTCCATGTACCAATCCTCGTCGTTTCTCCAGACGGGATAGCCCAAGCGAAGAAACCCGGGGAGAATCCCGATCCGGTGTACATGTCCAACCTACCAGGTTCTCCCTTGTACCCCGTAACCTCTACTTGAAAACCAATCATGAGCTCCTTCGGGCGTCCCATTTTGAACCGTCTACGGACCCAAGAGTGGGCTCCGTCAGCTCCGCACAGTAACCCACATCTGACTATTTGATCTCCCCGTGGGGTAGATACTGAAAGTAGCACATGGTCTTCGTAAGCATCTGCAGATAATGGCTTACTGGAGAGCCATATCTCGGCACCTGACTGCACAGCCCCTCTCACGACACCTTCGTCGAACAGTTTGCGGCAAACTGACCATGTTCGAATGTCCTGTTCGTTACCGATTACAACGGGTATTCCAGACGGACTGTGGATCCTAGCTCCCCAGATTGGAGTCAATACTGTGCTCTGCAGCCCTGTCAGGCTCATGGTTTCAGGATTCACGAGCCCAGCGCACTGAAACGGCCTGCCTATCTGCGCATGCTCTTCTAGGAGTAGTACACTTGCCCCCCCTTCAGACATCCTCTGGGCTAGGAATCCCCCTACAGGGCCGGCTCCGACGATTACTACATCATACTCGATAGAATCCACGCCTCCCCTTACGGGCATTTGTTATTGAGTGCTGTCACAAAGATGTGGTGCAAACATCAACTCCGCCCGCGCCCGCTCCGGCGCGAACGCTTTTTCATCTCATTGATGATAATGCTGGCATCTGTCTTACTCATCTCACTGATATCCTTCAGGCCGGCTATAGCCAGTATCTCACTCAAGGGTACTTCGTATTGTTCTGATAGCTTGTTCACCAAATCAACTTGCGGGGGTGTCGCAGGCAGATTCTTACTAATTTCAATCATCTGAGATATTAGTTCACTGGCAGTGCCCCCTCTGCCTCCTGTCAATTCCAATAGGTCCGCAACACCGACTTTCTCTAGAGTAACTTCCAGCTCCAGCCCAGCCTGATCGGACAACTTCACAATTAGATTAGTCTGCTTCTCGCTGGGGGGTAGATGCCCATTATCTTCCTCGGAATCTAATAATTGCTCGATGATCGCGCGCGCGTCGTCCCCAGTCAACTCACTGAGGGACTTGCCTGATAGCAACTCGGCTCTCCTCTTATCGTTTAGATGCGGTATCCTACGCTCCAAGAGTGCCATCTGCCTAGGAGTGGGAAACTCTCGCTTCTTATCCAGCGCCCGGTTGTGCATTGATCTGAATTCTTCTACGAACCCGTTCCAGACGTCTAACCCAGCAATTCTGCCGTGCTCGACTCCATCTAGGTTGTCTTCCATTTTCGAAGTGAAAAGAGGTGTGAATAGCCCCTCAGACTCTTCTTGTTCGTTGTAGAACGGCACTACATCTAACCACATCATGCGGCCCCCCTCAGTAGGAATTAGTGAACTCCCTTCGACTTTGATGTAGTCTCTAGAAGAGAGTTTCGAAACTGTACTTACATACGTCGACGGTCGACCTATTTCCGCTTTCTTCATTGCTTGGACGATTGAACTTTCAGAGAACCGCTTCGGCGGTTTGGTCTCATCCGTCACCATCAGCGGGTTCTCTTCAGACTTCGATATGTTCCATTCGCTTTCTTCTTCTAGTGCGTATTTTGGAGGACTCGTCCTTACATCTCCGTGATATTTCGCGTACACCGCCTCCCATCCAGTATGAATCCTCCAAGAGGCTGTGGCCGTCAATGGCTTCTTCAAATCGTCTACAGTAGCCCGCATGTCTCTTCTCTCCCTAATCGAGGGCGACATTTGACTGGCGGCGAACCTTGCCCAAATCAAACCATACAGTCGACGCTCGTCCGCGCTGGCATCGACATCAGTCTTCTCAGGGCGGCTTGGTCTGATGGCTTCGTGAGCGTCCTGTACGTTGGAAGCTCCTTTCTTGGCATCGGGGCCCAGCGCACCGGGGCCCAGATGATCATCTCCGAATTCACTCTTGATATATTTCCTCACCTTTTTGCGCGCCTCTGAATTGGTTCGGGTGGAATCTGTTCTGATGTATGTCACGTGACCCGCTTTGTATAGTGATCCTGCCATATTACTGGTTTTCGCTACAGACCATCCGAGGGAGGAACTCGCGGCTTGTAGAAGCGTAGCAGTTGTGAACGGCGGCTGTGGGTTGCGATTTGTCTTGCCTTCTTTCACTGAGACGATACGGATGGCGTTGGCATTCTCGAGGGCATCGAAAGCATCCTTGGCCAATTCAGAATCGGCAGTTCTGTCGGCGCGGTGTTTCCCCGAATCATCAGTCCACGCATCCACATCATTCTTCTCGTGGAATCTGATGTTGAAGCGAACTTTGTCAGAATCAACGTGGACGCTATGGAACTCAATCGGCACATGAGCATCTCTTTCAAGTTCCCTTTCTACGATGAAACCCAACGTCGGAGTCTGGACTCTGCCCATTGAGGCCAGACTCCATGATTTGCTGAATCGCGAGCACCGAAATCCGACCAATCGGTCCATGAATCGACGAACTTTGGCAGCATCGACCAAATCCACATTGATTTCCCCCGATTCCTGAATTGCTTCGTTCACTGCAGTTTTTGTAATCTCATTGAACGTGACCCGCTTGACCACAGGGAAGTCAGAGAACAGGATGCTCAGTCTCCATGCGATGAACTCGCCCTCTCTGTCTGGGTCAGTTGCTATGTAGACCTCATCTACGCCCTTCCGCGTAGCCTTGTCCAGAATCTTGTTGATTACTTTCTCTGCACCATCAGTCCAATCCCAGGGAGGTTCTGGGAGGTTACCGTTATTGGAGGCCCACATGGCTTTTGATCGACCCTTACCCTTGCCGGATGGAAGGTCTTGGACGTGCCCGTTACAAGCCTCTACAATCCAGTCTTTACCGAGGTATTTGTTTACCGTTCGTGCCTTCGCACCAGATTCGAGAATCATTAGTCGCACAGTACCACTCCTAGTCAACCATGTCACCGAAGACTAGCCCGACCTATTCCCGTGTGCCCCGATGAACTCCGTATAAACATGAGTAGTCTGAGTACCGTCCAACGCGCGCGCGGGCGAGGGGGCGCGCGAAGCCACCTACCTCAGTCGCTGCCTAGATGCTTCTTCGTCCCAAGGCCCTTCAGCCGCTGGCCCCGCGCATCCGACGCATCCAGGATAGCCAGCTTCGGCTAGTCTGAGGACCGTGTCCGTGAAGCGGTTCCATATCGAAGAGCAATTTCCTGGTATCCAGACTACTCTAAAATCTACAGGCTCATCTGCAGCGATAACCCCTCCTGGGGAATTCAGCATCTCGATTGTTATTCCCTTGGAGTCAGATGTCTCACCGACCACACCAAGCAGCATCCCGGGCGATAGATCGCTGATTTTTACTGATAGGGAATCTATACCTAGAGAGGTCGGGTTTCGATGGTGGATCATCATTCCCTCTGACCGAAGTGCTCTGCGAGCCAGTTCGCTGATTGCTGCAGCCTCGATTGTTGAGCGCACGGGCTTGCGATGTAACGCAACGCTTGAAGGATACCGTTCTGCGCGTTCTGTTGATGGGATTGCCATATTCACTATTCGCGAGGCCCCTGCTCAGATTTACTGACTCGGAGAAAGCGCACAGTCTAGCAATGAGGGGCCTAACCACGTTTGGCCAGAGCCGAACTGGTCAACGAGCCCTCAGCACAATCTACCACGCCCCCGAGCTCCCCATACATGTTTTCGGTAAATTGTTCCATCACCCCCTTGGGTTGGCCGCGGGATTCGATAAGGGAGCGGAGGCACTCAGCGCATGGCCTGCCCTGGGATTCTCTTGGATCGAGTATGGTGGCATTACCAGATTCCCTCAGGAAGGGAATCCAAAGCCTAGGATGTTCAGAGCCCATTCCGAGGGAGCACTAGTCAATAGAATGGGATTTAACAACCCCGGCGCTGCTGCTGTGAGGGATCGATTGATAGCCAGAAGGGCCGCTGGAATGTGGCCAAAGGTCCCCGTGTCTGCGAACATCGGCCGTTCTAGGAAGACGCCTAACGAGAGCGCCCCGTCTGATTACTCCAGTTCTATGGAGATGTTGTGGAACCACGCAGATATGTTTGTCCTCAACGTTTCCTCTCCGAATACTCCGGGTTTGAGAGAATTACAGGAGGTAGATCATCTGGCTTCTATACTCACAGAATGCAAGATGATGTCAGACAGGAAAGGAGGAGGAAAACCCTTGCTGCTAAAACTCTCTCCAGACAATAGTGACGACGAGATTATCGCATCTGCTCAGATGGCATTGCGAAAAGGCATCGATGGTTTCGTAGCTACCAACACAACACTGCACCGGCCCGTACCTCGGAACGCTACTTCTCGCAGTGTGTTCGCTGAGAGTGGGGGGCTCTCTGGACGACCTCTGCAGGCACGTTCGAACGAGGTCATACGTTTGCTCTACGAGGAAACACAATCGGCTGTCCCGATTGTAGGGGTGGGCGGGATTGATTCTGTGGACACTGCTTGGCAAGCTGTCTCATCGGGTGCTTCACTACTGCAATTGTATTCTGCCTTGGTCTTCAACGGACCCTCTGTCGTAAGTGGTATCGTCAAGGGACTCAAGAAGAGGGTGAAGGAGAATGGTTTCCTCGGTATCGAGGAAGCAGTTGGCCTAGACATCACTTGAGAGGGCATAGAAAACCCTCATCTATCATCTACCTGACCTAGTGTCATGGCAGGCACCAGAATTTCCCGGTTGATCATCGTCGGCGCCTGTTTGGCAGCTTTGATCGCAATGATGTTCCTTAGTATTGAACCTCAAACTCAGTATTCCATTGACGAGGTCATGGCGTCTCCTGATTCCCACAAGGGCGACATCCATCTGAGGGGGCAGGTGGTGATAGGGTCAGTCGACACTTCCTCGACTTCTTTCGAGTTGGCCGGCCAGACCTATTCTCTTCAAGTCGATTACTCGAGAGTGGTAGTTCCAGATGGATTTGAAGAGGGACACACAATTGCTGTCAAAGGCAACCTAGTAAGTAACTCCAACGGATGGCTGCTTGAGGCCCATGAGATACAAACAGGATGCCCGTCTAAGTACTCGGAATAGTCTCAGATGTATTAGCCCACTTGGCGATTCGTTGATATGGGACGATATCTAGCCTCAGTCGGGCTAGGGGGGGAGTTGACGTGCTCTATTATTCTCAAATCGTCGGTAATGGAGACCCGAAGTCCGAGGGCGGCGCAGACGAGCTATTGGTGTTCCACCGGTTAACGTCGATGCCTCGCCCCCAAGAGATCCAGGTTGACGGAAACCGCTTCCGGAGGGAAGCGGGGCCCATCTAAACCCGGGAACCAGGTCAGGCGCGGAAGCGAGCAGCCCGACCGGGGACTCTGGATGCCTTGGGATTGCGGGGCGGAGGAGATCGGTGAACCTACACCTTTGGTGACGAGCGTCCACCGAGGACGCGCCCACCTATTCAGGTATTTCCGGTAGGCCACCCATCAGGCAAACTACTTTGAAATGACTTTTCGAAACGGGTTGTACTGACAGCCTCTGTCCTCGTCGTAGAAGGGGCATACCTTCCAGTAACGGGTTTGTCCTGAGTTCGGGTAACGTGATCGGTTCTAGTTCCGACACGGCTTCAATGTCTACCATCATCCATCTTGGGTTGTCAGGTGTTGCCTTCGGATCGAAGTACTTCGATAACGGGTCCTGAGCTGTGAAGTCAGGATACGCTTCTTTGCATACTTTCGCAACTCCGGCGACATGAGGAGGCTTGCAGTTGGAGTGGTAGAACAGAACTAGGTCCCCTACTGACATATCGTCTCTCATCAGGTTCCTAGCCTGATAGTTTCTGACACCATCCCAATGCGTCGAGCCGTCTTCTACCAGTTGTTCCCACGAGTACGCATGTGGCTCACTTTTCATTAGCCAATGCGCCATACTGTTCGCAGTTGCTTCAGGTGCATGAAGGTGACGCGTCACCATGCATCATCCGCTGACCCGATTAGTAGCGTTGCATCGATAGAATCAGCCTCGTCTCTGGCTATGGCGCGGCGTAATCCCGCTGTCTTGACCATTGTCTCGACACCTCCTGTTAGACTGACATTGTTCTTGATGAGCAGTGCGTATATTGCAGGGAGGAGGAGCAGGGCTGATAGTGCTGCGACGATTAGAAGGATGATGATGACAGTCACGAAGGGGTGTATGGCCTGGATTGGAATCTGGTAAGCGCTCATCAACCCACAAGAAGTGACGATGGTGGCTTCAAACAGACTCATCCCAGTACTAGCGCATGCTACCTTTACCGCCTCCATAGTTCCACCTTGCTCCTTAACTCGGTTGGCAATGTGAATCGAGAAATCGATACCAACTCCCACTAGTATTGAACCTACCATTACAGTAACAAGAGAAAGAGGGACACCAAGCGCATCCATTGCCAGCCATTGCATCGCTACGGTGAAGAAAACTGGTATCGTTGTCAGGAGGGCGAACCTGAGGTCTCTGAATACGAGCCCGAGTGTAAGAATAGTGAATAGCAGAGCGAATCCGAGTGACCTCCACTGAGAGTCAACTATCAGATTGTTCACCTCAATAGTCACAGAGGCTACCCCGACTAGGTATGATGACTTCACGCCAGCGGTGTTGTCGACCCAATAGTTGATCCCACCCGGTCCATCGACCGCCTCTTCGGTGTTCTTGACGTCCATGAAGGGCATGTCGATGTAAATCAGGCTGCGACTGAAACTCGACGAGATGAACAATTCCCTCATTTCATCAGTCATGCTATTGTAGAACACATAAATCAGGAAGTTGTGAGCTTGATCATCGCCTGATGGCGAACCATCCAGGGCAGACAGTGTCTCCCAGAAAGAGCCGTTGCCCGCAACCTCTCTGCCAAACACCAATGCAGCGAGGTCTTTCGCTTCTTGAGGTAGAGGTAGTTGGTCAATCTGGTCGACTATTGGCTGTCCTGAGATATTTACTCCCACTGCGACCGCTTTCATCAGGAACACAATCGACACAGCTGTAGTCCGATTGACACGATTGCAATTCTGTTCTAGGGCCTCAATTCCTTTCAGATTATCGAATGGATCGTATAGCACGGGGTCGAAGAGGTTGGGGCTGGCACGCAAATCACCCTCGATCATTAGGAATCCTGGTTGGCCAGCTTCAAATTCGTCAGAATAAGTCTTCATTTTCTGAACAGCCTTCACAGGTTCTCCATCAGCGCCTTTTGTTGGAGCCATTTCAAGCAGGTCGATATTCTCTTCCACATTCTCTCTTGCCCCAATCCCAGAAATCCCTGGTATTCCTGCAGACATAAGCATAGCAATAGCGAACACTGCAATGGCTGTGCGGGTCCATTTAATCGGTACACCCACTGCCTGGACGAATAACTTGGGCGGAGGATGAGATGGCTTCTTTAGATCAAGCATCATAGTGAGATTTGGTACCATAATCATCGTCATGATGTAGACAACCACTATGCCCCCTGCAAGGGAGAATCCAACAGTTTTGATTGGTGCCATTGGTGTGAAGGTAAGGGAGATGAAACCGATAACGGTGGTGACAGCAGAAAGGAAAACAGCGCGTCCTGTAGAATTGAGAGCAATCGCCATCTTCTCTCTTGGAGTTCCTCTAGCTTCAGCGTATCGGTTGGTTATGTGAAGCCCGTAAGAGACACCCAGAGCTAGTACGATTGGTCCGACGATAATCACCGTCATGGTGACCTCGTAGTTGGTGAATCCTATTATGCCCAGAGTAATCCAAACTGAACATAATGTCGGTAGTCCTGTAATGATGACTACTTTCAGACCCTGAATGAACCTAATCCTCCCTGTCTGCAAGAGGTCACAATGAAACAGGAACAGGCCTAGGGCAACAGCCCCTACCCCCAGTGGGAAAACCTTCCAGAACAGTTTGAAGGACTCTTCAGTCACAGCACTCGTTATCGGTACAGGTCCGGTAAGGGTCATGGTCAGGTTCTTCTTTCCCCAATCGTTTTCCCGGGCTAGAGCATCTATAGTTTCTTGAGTGTCAAAAATCAGTTCTGAGATATCAACATCATCAATTCCGTCACCATCAGTGTCCGCTTCGATTCCAATGATAATGACAGCTCTATTCCACCTGTTGGCTTTCTCAATTTCATAAACTCCATCCCCGTCGAGATCTTTTCCTACATCCCTGACTAGTTTGTCAAGAGCATTCTGGGGCATCTCACCTAGAATTTGATCTACGCGTTCCTGTTCATCCGGTATCGTGTAGCTGCCGAGAATATCTTCCTGATCGTCTATAGTCTCATTGAATTGTTCAGATAACTCATCGTTTCCTGTAGCCTGTGCAAGTGCTGTGAAAGTGGCCTTGGCCACTCTTCCTGCGCTAGAGTTTACTTCTTTGATTACAGTCGAAATAGATAGTACATAGATGATATTGTCATTAATCCCCCTGTCATCCCTAACGTAGTTCAACTGACCCTCTACTGCATCAATTTCATTCAATATCTCAACTGTCGTCACATTAGTGTCCTCGGACTCTACATAGATTACCATCACATTAGTGGTCCAATCCTTTTCGACCTCGGCAATCTGTGCCGTTATTGGAGACCCCTGAGGTAGGTAGACCGCCAAGTCCCCATTCACGTTCAATGCAGATTCTTCACTACAAAAGTCGTATTCGAAACCATCGCGGCAATCTAGAATTCCTGAGTGCATGGTGAAGAATCCCGTGACAAGCAGACACAGCACGACTGTGAATGCAGGGGCCTTGGTGAGAATACCCGTCGCAGTCGAGTCCGACAGAGCCCGTCGCAGTGCATTAGGAGTCCTTCTCACGGCACCCCTGATGGATTCGGCGTCCATCCCGCTTGCGGCTTCCCTGCCTCTGGCGACTCTTGAAGCAGCCTCCGTCTTAGCTCGTTCCAAGGCTTCTCGAGGCCCGAAGCCCTTGCCGTCGCTTGCACTCATGCACTTCTCGTGAATGACCTGCCTGAGGGCGGGTATTCAACCTCTCGCAGTTGTAATCCGACTGATGCTGTATATCGAACCGACCCGTGATTGCGGGAATGGTCAAGAATGGGGTTCCTCAGGGAAGCCTGCGAAATAGCCGAGGTTGTATTATGGGTGCACCAAAAATCCCCGAGAAGAGATGGACAATAGACCTCGAGAAGAGGATTCAGGAGAGCCATTACGGAGAGTCTTACTCTGAGCGCTATTCTTTCAATCCGAAGAGCGAACGAGAGATATTCATCATCGACACACCCCCTCCCTACCCCAGTGGAACTTGGCACATTGGTGCAGTGGCTCAATACAGTATGATAGATGTCATTGCTCGTAGCCAGAGACTGCTTGGAAAGGAGGTTCGCTTCCCATGGGGCGTCGACCGCAATGGAATCAATATCGAATTCACAGTTGAGAAGAAGTATGGTCGTAAGATGAGGTCATACGATCGGGGAGAATTCCTTGATCTGTGTGCTGAGACCATTGAACCATACACTCAGGCAATGCGTGAAACAGCCAAGCGTGTGGGTTTGTCCTGTGATTTCGATAACGAGTATCTAACAGACGCCCCCGATTATCGGGCAGTGACCCAATCCATATTCGTGGACCTATTCAAGCGAGGCGACATAGTTGAGGACCTTCGCCCCAACATATACGATCCGGTAGAAGGGACAACTATTGCCGAAGCAGAAGTTCAGAGGGTAACCCGCGAGACACTGCTGTGCGATGTCCGTTGGACTACAGAAGACGGAGAGGATGTGGTGATATCCACCACCCGACCTGAGCTGATTTGTGCTTGCGGAGTCGTCGTAGTTAATCCCGAAGACGAGAGGTACAAACATTTGGTTGGTAAGCGCATACAACTCCCCCTTCCAGTAACCGACAGAGAGTCATTAGTGGAAATTGTAACTCACCCCTCTGTTAAGATGGATTTCGGCAGCGGTGTTCTGATGGTCTGTTCGTTCGGAGATCAGAACGACGTCGCAGTGTTCCGGGAATTGGGCCTAAGGCCGTTTGTTGCTGTGGATCTTGAGGGTCGGATGACTGGTATCAGTGGCCCTCTCTCAGGAATGTCTGCAGAGGACGCCAGAGCAGCTTCGATAGAGATTCTTAGTGGGGCCGGCCGTCTGTCAGCAGCAGAGGCGCATATGCAGGAGGTACCAGTGAGCGAGCGGGGAGGAAACCCAGTCGAAATTATTCTTCTGAAGGAGTGGTACGTCAAGCAGACCCACATCCTGGAGCGGATATCACAACTCTCAAACCAGAGTTCGTTCATACCCGAGCGGAACCGGCAGTTCTTGCATGATTGGATGGATGGCATCTCAATTGACTGGCCTATTAGCCGACGCAGATGGTATCACACCGAGGTGCCAATATGGTATTCTGAAGACGGTTTGAAGATAGTAGTGCCTCCGCATGGCACATACGTCCAACCCTGGCGTGAAACCCCGCCTCCAGGATCAGAGGTGCTCGACAGGGTTACTCGTGAATCGATTGGATTTTATGATACAATGGCAGGAGATCTAGGGGAATTGGTTGGAGAAGAGAAGGTGTTTGACACTTGGATGGATTCTTCAAACTCAAACTTGTATGTTTCAGGCTATATCAGTGACCCAGAATTGTTCAAAAGAGCGTTTCCCACTTCGATCAGACCCCAGGGCAAGGAGATAGTCAGGACATGGTTGTACTACACTTTACTAAAGAGTGCGTTGCTATTCGACCAGCCAGCATTCCAGAATATTTGGGTAGACGGTTTAGGGATGGACCCTTGGGGGCGAAAGATGTCTAAGTCCCTTGGCAATGGCATAGATGCTGATTCCGTCCTAGAGTGTGGAGCTGGAGGCAGGACGGGTTCATGGAAGATAAGAGGGCCAAACGGCAAGCAAGTTCAGCTCAGGGCGAATAAGATTGGAAGTGAGTGCTTTCGATTGTGGAAGGCCTGCGATGCCCAAGTCGGTGACGACTTTCACATTAATCCAGAGGAGATTGAATCCAAGTATTTTGGTGTCCTGACTAAGATATTCAACGTAGCGCGATTCGCCAGCCAGTTCGATGTGCCCGATGATTTGGACACACCTCCTCTAGATTTGTCCTCGGAGGACCAGTGGATTTTGTCGGAGTTCGATGCCACGATGGCACGCGTAGAAGATGCATGGTCAAAGATCGACATATACACAGCAGCCCAGTCACTCAAGGGATTCGGGACTGGCGTATTCCCGAGTCACTGGTTAGAGATGTCGAAATCTCGTCTCTATGATGGAGACGAATCAGCCGCTTGGGCACTGCATAGGGTCGTCAGGGACCTGTTGAGTGCGTTATCTCCCATTTGTCCGTTCTTCAGTCACTACCTGTCTACTACACTTTATGACAGCAGTGCTGTGGATGTACGTTCCTTCCCTCGCCTGCCTGCGATAGTCGATGTTGAAGGTGCCGAAGCCCTGAGGGCATTAACACCAAAAATCTCAGAATTCAATTCAATGATATGGAAGTTGAAGAAGGATTCTGGTCTTTCGCTGAAATCTCCAATTTCAGGAATAGTTGTTCCTCACGAACTGTCTGTATTGCAGAATTCGTTGGTACGCATGCATAGTATCGAATGAGCATTCAGTTGATTGTAGACTTCGGCCTTTCGCCGTTAAAAAACGCTACTAAAAGTCCAGCCATCTCAGTCCCCACTCTGTTTTGGGCTTCGAGAGTAGCAGCTCCAATGTGCGGACTCCCGTGAAATCGCTCGTGTTGCAGCAGGAGATTCCCAATAGCAGGCTCGATCTCAAATACGTCCAAGGCAGCGCTTGAAAGTACCCCTGAATCTAGAGCATCAAGAACTGCGGACTCGTCTACTATCCCTCCTCGGGCACAGTTCACTATGTGACTTCCGCAGGCAGTGCCATCAGCTCCTATATCTGGCATCATAGCTAACCTCTCTCTATTCACTAGGTGGTGTGTGTCCTCTGAGAGGTTACAATGGATCGAAATGTGAGTACATGCTCTGAATAGGCTATCCACATCATCATGCATTAAGCAGTCTAGCTCGTCTGTTTGCTCGGCCGAGACGTACGGGTCAAATGCGTTGACCTCCATCCCGAATCCATGTGCCAACTCGGCCACTCCACGGGCAATTCTACCGAATCCAACCAGTCCGAGACGCTTCCCTCCCAGTTCACTACCTCTGAGGTTCTTCTTGGCCCAATCTCCCGATCTTAGAGTCCTGTCTGCTCTAGCAACGAACCTAGTCGATGCTATCAGGTGTCCAATTGTCAACTCCACTACGCTCTTTGTAGAAGCTCCTGGAGTGTTGCATACCACGACACCGTTCGTAGTAGCCGACATGATGTCGATGTTGTCGACCCCCACTCCTGCTCTTCCGATGAATCCCAGCCTACCTCCGTCGCATGACGCTTCGATTGCTTCTGAAGTCATCTTCGTTGCGCTGCGTACTACCACAGCGTCAAAATCTGCAAGTGCCCCTGTTCGCAATTCTTCGACTTCGTAATGCCCGAGTACCACTTCGTGTCCCGCACTCTCTAGTATGGACACGGCCGCGTCGGCCATTCCGTCAGTTACAGCAATCCTGCCCACGCACCTTTTGTGTCCGAGGACTTCAATCAAGGTTCCCCAGAGCCCCCTTCCAACTATTCGGGAGAGTTCTTAGCATTCTACCGGTTGCGTTTGACAGATGACCTTTGAACTACCAGATCTGCTTTACGACTACGACGCATTGGAACCTCACATAGATGCGCTGACAATGGAAATACACTACTCAAAGCACCACAACGCATACACCAACAATCTGAACGTTGCAATTGAAGCCAATGGGCTAGGAGGTAAGACGATTGATGAATTGCTCTCCGAGCACAACGACATCGCGGCTGTTAGGAACAACGGCGGAGGTTGGTGGAATCACTGCCAATTCTGGGAGGCGATGTCCGCCGACGGCGGCGGTGCCCCATCCGGAGACCTCGCTGCTGCTATCGATTCCTCGTTTGGCTCATTCGATGAGTTCAAGTCGATATTCCATAAGGCTGCTATGACTAGATTCGGTAGCGGATGGGCTTGGCTCGGAGTGAAGGACGGAGGACTATGTGTCTGTTCGAGCCCCAATCAGGACAATCCCCTGATGGACGGATTCTGCGATCCTATACTCGGACTCGATGTATGGGAGCATGCGTATTACAAGAAGTACGGCCCAGGCAGAGCAACATACATCGATGCGTGGTGGGAAGTCATCGATTGGGTTGAGGTTTCACGGCGATTCTCCAATTGTCAGTGATTCTACTCACCACCTCTTCTGGCACCGCTTGGTTATTGGGGGGAATGACGACCACGAGGCGTGGTTGCAACTTCCGAGGCATTGGTAACCTCAACTCTCATTCTATTATCTCCCTTGATTCTGGCCATTCCACTGTCAGTGGGTTGGAAGTGGTGGGTCGGCTCCGAACCGGAGCACGAGCACTACATGGAGAAAGTCCGCAGTGTGTTGGATGCTGGTATTCCACTGCGCAGGTACAGAGCAGAATTGGATGCCGAGGCGCGTAGATTCATGATAGACCCCGAGAGGCAAGCTAGGATAGAATCTAATTTACTTCGTCCTCTAAGAATCCAGCACTTCCTGCTGCTCCCAAGTCTGATTGTCTGGCCCGTGCTTGGTCTTTTCGCGGCAGTAATCGCAATCCCTCTGATGCCTGTGCTGAGGGCGATTGAATGGATTATGATAGACAAGAGGGCGCTTGCCAAATCTGCTAATGTGCTTCAGAGTATTACACGATGGGAAATCATTGGGATTCCGCGCTTAGATGACGGAGCCAAGCAACTAGACCGAGTTCTGACTTCAGTGCACAGACTCCCAATCACCGTCTTCCTAGGACTATTCACATATCTTGTAGTGCTCTATCTTCCTTTGGAATCACGAGAGATTTTTCTAGTCAGTGGAGCGGTCTACATAGTGTTGGTATCTATCACATCCGTAATCAGGGCCGCTACTGCAAACGCCCTTGTGTTTGCCGACCCAACTAAACGGCGATTGATCCCCATGGACACCTTTGTGGAGGACGCCCTGGGCCCCCTTGTCGGCGTGGGCCTAGTCTTCCTGATTACCCGGCAATTGCTTTATGGCAGTCAACTCCGATCGAACGAGTTGTTTGGCGACCCCGTGGTCTTCTCATTGAGCGTATTACTGGTGCTCTATACCGCAACCATCATCGGAGTAACTGTGGAATTGAGTTTTTTCCACTCTAGAGGTAAAGGAGTCAGGAAGGCGTTTCAAATGCAGATGGTTGAGGAGTACGACCCCACAGTGTATCTATTCACCAGAAATCTAGGAACGTTGCGCCTTTCACCACTAATGCCCTTGTCGGAGTGGGTGAACAAGGGAGAGATATTTGAATTCGATAATGCTGAATCAGAGTGACTGCATTACCGCAATCAAACCCTCTCTCAGTTCCAACTCTTCAAGAGCAATCGCCGGAAGAGGCACTACGGCAAGGGCCACGGAGCCTTCGAACGCCTTTGCAGATGCTGTGACTGTGATGCTGCCTACTCCTGGAACCTTGTGCTTTCCAACTGCCACGTCAGAAGGCAGATACAGCCTCACAATACCGCGGGAAGCCTTTCCTCTACTATCCATTCTAGCATGAATCTCCTGCCCGGGATAGCATCCCTTGTTGAGACTGACCATGTGACTAAGGCCCAGTTCAAGGGGCAGGAATGCTGAATTCATCTCCCTGTGATCGAGTATTCCGAGCTCTATACGGAGGCTTTCACACCTGTTTCTATCTGATGATATGGCACCGTTTTCGTGTAATAGGGCTGTGAAGGCATCAAGCTCTGCCGATGGCACTAGGATTTCGATTACCGACGACTCACCATATTCAGTGCGTGAAACCAAAGCACTCCCGTATTCGATCCACCGTTCTTCACTGATTTCCAATGGATCGATACCGAGTCCTGCGAGGCACCTGTTAACAGCCCTGCCAATAAGTCTCAGATGAGTGATTGCTCCATCACCGTTCGTCACTGTGATTTCCTCATCCCAAGGGATCCCTCGGATGAGATTCTCGCGTGTGTCGCCACCGACCCCGTGATTGCCAATGAGGAGTATCTCTTCTCCGAGGTTGCAGACCATCAGCCTATCTAGAATCCGCCCGTTGGCGTTGCAAAGCAACCCGTCCACCCTGTCACTGAATTGAATCTCTGAAGTTTTTACAGTCAGTGTTCTATTCAGGTGTTCTATGGCAGTATCTCCTTTGAGTACACTGACACTACAAGGAGAAGGTATTACCTCCGCAACAGGATGTAGATCCAGTGGTGGCATGCGCTCAACCAAATGACTGGCCACATCCGCAAGAACGGTCTGCGTTAGGATTGTCAATTTGGAACCCGCCACCCATAAGTGTGTCTTTGTAATCTACGCGGATACCACTAAGCATTTCACTATCCTTATTATTGACGAGTACTGTCAAACCACCGACGTCCATACGCTGGAAGGAATCGTCATTAGGGTCTTCGACTATCTGCATGTCATACATATATCCAGAACATCCCCCTGATTCGGCGCTGATGATTACCACATGTGTAGTCTCGTCTTCGCCCATGGTGGATTTCATTGCCTGCTTGGCAGGTTCGGTGAACTCAATCTGCACGTCAACAACTTCAGTAGAAGTAACAACGGGTAGACTGAACCCCTCACCTCCGAGTATTCCCATGGTACCCGCCTATCGGCTGAGGTATTTCAACGGTTGCGAAAACCATTCCACGCAAGCCATAACCCAATACGATGAACGCGATACGCGGAGCGTGGAAGGCACAGAGGAGAAGCCAGTAGTCAGACTCGTATCCGGCCGGAGTACGCGCGAGCCTGACATCGTCTCTGTTGAGGCGGCATTATCCATGGCAGTATCTATCCTAGGGATGGATGAGCAGTCCTTAGGGCTGACAATGAGGACCCCGGGTCAGGACGAGCAATTGATACTGGGGTATCTACATTCTGAGGGGATCATAGACTCGATAGATCAGGTCACGGAAGTGAATGGGACAGAGGACACCATAACTGCTCATTTGACCGAAGATGCAAATTTTGAACCAAATGAGCATGTCAGAAGGTCGACCATCACCTCATCATGTGGCATCTGCGGTAAGGATTCAATTTCGAATCTTCTGCATGTCCATGGACCCCCTCTCAGTGAGTCATTCAAAGTTAATCAGCAGGATGTCTCTAACGCTGTAACGAACCTCAGTAAACATCAGGATGCATTCAAGCTTACAGGAGGGACTCACGCCTGTGCCAGAGTATCGCGTGGAGGGGTAGTTATTGATGCCCATGAGGACATCGGTCGCCATAATGCAATGGACAAACTCATCGGCAACGCAGTCAAATTTAGACAGACTCCGATTACGGAGGAAATGGTGGTGGTATCGGGCAGAGCATCCTTCGAATTAGTGCAGAAGGCTCTCAGAGCAGGGTTCCCTGTATTCATCTCAGTTGGAGCCCCCAGCAGCCTTGCCGTAGATATGGCAAATGAGCACGGTATGACATTGATTTCATTCGCCGCCGAAACTAGAATGACTGTGTTCAGCGGCAGTGGTAGGGTCGAGATGCCGCAATCCGCCGGTTACACAACGAGACCCTGATGTAAGCGACCTGCGTCCGAGTGGCGTGAGCAAGAAGATCGAGCACCTAACTCCGGTCAAAGAGAAGTCTCCGAAGATATCGTCTCCGAAGCAAGTAGCGGCTGGAATTCCAGCAGTGATATCTACGATGTATCACGGATTGAGTCGTATGGGGGCAATAAAATCCATTTCTAGCCTCTCAAAAGTAAATCGCTTCGATGGCTTCGATTGTCCTGGATGCGCGTGGCCAGATCCGGATGACCATCGGTCCCACTTCGAATTTTGCGAGAACGGGGCCAAAGCTGTCGCCGACGAGGGTACGAGGGAACGGGCAAATCCTTCATTCTGGTCTCGATGGACAGTCGCCGATCTATCTAGGAAGTCAGATAGATGGCTGAACTCGCAAGGCAGACTGACGCATCCGATGATTCTACGTCCAGGCTCAGATAATTACGAGGAGATAGCCTGGGAAGATGCTTTCCAGTTGATTGCAGAAGAGCTGTCTTCGCTGAAGGATCCAGACCAAGCAATCTTCTACACCTCTGGCAGAACCAGTAACGAGGCCGCCTTCCTGTGGCAGTTGCTCGCTAGGAGATTTGGTACCAACAACCTCCCTGATTGCTCTAACATGTGCCATGAGTCCTCTGGTGTCGCGTTGGACGACTCTATCGGTATAGGTAAGGGCACAGTCACATTGGACGACTTCACCAAGGCCGACCTGATTCTTGTCGTCGGGCAGAATCCAGGTACAAATCACCCTCGCATGCTCACAGCTCTAAGGGATGCCAAGCGAGCAGGAGCCTCAGTAGTAAGCATCAATCCACTGCTCGAGACAGGCATGAGGAAGTTCAAACATCCTCAGGACCTCCTAGAAATGCTTGGTTCAGGCACCTCAATTGCAGACCTGCACATCCCAGTGGCAGTGAATGGCGATTTGGCACTCTTCAGGGGTCTAGCTAAACTCATCATCTCAGGGGGCGAAGTCGACACGGATTTTATCGCCGACTATACTCACGGATTCGAGGAGTACAGAAAATCTGTGAGAAGCTCGAAGTGGTCAGATATCTCAGATTCTGCTGGCGTATCTCGTCAGGAGATAGAATATCTTGGTAGAGCGGTGCGTGAATCAAAATCTACCATCATCTGCTGGGCAATGGGACTGACCCAGCATCGCAATTCAGTAGCAACTATACAGGAAATCATGAACGTGCTTCTTCTTGGTGGCCACATAGGGAGGCCCGGTGCTGGAGTGTGTCCAGTAAGGGGCCATTCTAACGTCCAGGGCGATCGCACTGTAGGAATTAACCACAATCCTTCTGCGGGATTCTTGGATGCAATTCGCAGTTCTATCGGCATCAATCCTCCAAACAAACCAGGCCTCGATGCTGTTAATTCTGTGTTGGCAATGAACGATAGCAAGGCCAGTGTCTTTCTTTCAATGGGGGGTAATTTCGTTTCAGCTATGTCAGATACTGCAGCCACTTCCAGGGCTATAGAGCAATGCAATCTAACAGTACAGATCTCCACCAAACCTAATCGTTCCCACTTGGTCACTGGACGTACGGCACTGATACTACCGTGTCTTGGCAGATCAGAGAGGGATTTGTCGTCCAATGGAATTAATCAATCAGTATCGGTGGAGAATTCGATGGGAGTGGTGCATGCCTCCAAGGGTTCCGCTAAGCCTGCCTCTGAAAAACTACGTTCCGAACCCGCCATCGTATCGGGCATTGCCTCTGCCTTGGAAACCTGCATAGGTAATTCAGGAATACTCTGGCACGAGTTCTCTGAGGATTACGGTCTAATCAGGAATCTCATCGAGTCTACTGTACCTGGATTCGAGTCGTATAATGACCGAATTAAACTGGATGCCGGATTCTATCTACCGAACGCACCACGCGATGGCAGGACCTTCAACACTGATTCAGGAAGGGCCAATTTCAGGGTGCATCCGATTACTCGGGCCTCCGCCCCACCTGGCCAATTCATCATGATGACAATCAGGTCACATGACCAGTACAACACAACCATATACGGCTTGGATGACAGATATCGGGGGATTAAGAATGCCCGTAGAGTCGTCTTGATGAATGGCGAAGACATGCAGGATACAGGGATCTCCCAAGGAAGCATGGTAGACATTTCTTCTCACTTCGATGGGGTGACTAGGAATTCAGAACTATGGCGAGTAGTGCAGTACGACATCCCACGAGGTAATGTGGCAACGTACTTTCCTGAAGCCAACTCCCTAGTACCTCTTGGTAGTGTTGCCGAAGGGAGCAATACGCCGACCAGTAAATCAGTCAGCGTCAGCGTTGTGCCCTCTAGGGGTAAGATGAGATTTTGGAGGAAGCAGTTGCGTCAGGCATCCTGACGCTGACGCTTCTGCTGCTCTTTGTGCAACAATCTGCAGCGGTTGATTTGGGTCTTACATACGGCAGTATCATCTGTATCGAGACCCCTACCAAGAGCCTGTTCGAAGCACTTGATGGCATCTGAGTATAATTCGACGGCAGCATATGATGACCCCATGTTGTATAGGGATCTCCCAGTAACTCCGGCTGGATCCATAGAGATGGCAGCGTGGTATGCTTGTATGCTCTCGGGATACCTAGCCAATTGATACAGTGCGTGTCCTCTGCCGTTCTGAGATCTGATCCTCAACTCCCGTTCATCTCTGGGCGCCCCTCCGATTGCTCTCTCAAAGCAGTTCAGTGCCTCTATTCCGTTCTCCTCGGTCAGCATACTCAAGCCCTTGTTATACCACTCGATGCAGACATTCACACTCTCTTCTTCACTGGGCGGTAGACGTGAGCTAATTCGCTCGGCCTCAATCGCCGCCTCAATCAGATCAGCCTCTGTTTCTGCATCAGCCTCGAGTAAAACGCTCTGCTCTTCCTGTTCGAGAAAACTTGCCCTCTGCCGGCACTGCTGAGCTCTGTCTATATGTCCTGCCACCGACAACGCGTCAGCCAGACCGTGCCATATCTGTGCAGATTGGTTATCGTCTTCAAGCAATTCCTTCCAAGCATTTACTGCGGCTACATGTTCTCCGCTTTCAGTCAGTTCTTGAGCTTTCAATATCTTATCTGACTTGGTTTCTACAAAGGATGGCTCGGCCCGCTCAACCTCTCTGATCTCATCCTCCTCAAACTCCACTTCTGAACTCAAACCATCGATCTTTTGGGATTCTTCCTCCTCTAATTCTACCAATCGATTATTTATCGGATTCTCAGGGTCTATCGTAACAACTCGACGCCAGTTCTGCACAGTCAGATCGTATTCTCCCCTATCTGCGAAAATTTCACCTCTGGCCACAAGGCTGTTGATATGGGCAGGATCAGACAGCAGTGCGTTTGCAAGTGATTGCATAGCTTCTTCCACACGTCCGGATTTTCGTAGCAACTGTGCGAGATTGAAATGCATCTTAGCCTCGTCTTCGCCGATAGAAATGGAGTATTCCATGGCTTGTATCGCGTCTTCGTCATGCCCCAATTGAGAGAGACAGACCCCACATATTGACCAGAGTTCGTGATTGGATGAGGCATCTCCTTCCAAACGCGGCTGAATAGAATCGAGAGCTTCTTGGAATAATCCGCTTTGAAGGTGTACACGAGCCTCGAAAAGGACTTCTTCGATGTCCCTGAGTACTGCGGTTGATTGCAGCAGGGGCGGCTCTTCGTCAACTGGGTTGGACTCAAGCATTGGAAACTCTTCGATAATTTCCTCTTCTTCTACAGCAACTTTGGAAATCAGTAGGGGGGAATCATCAACTGGGTGCATCGAGGCTATTCTATCTAAGTCCTCCAAATCAGATATAGTCTGGAGCGCTATTCTTGCTAATTCGGAAGCTCTAACTGAATCTGAACTTTCAAGCAGTACCGCTAGATTAGCATTGGTTGGCGCATGGTTCGGATTCAAAACGAGGGCCTGGTCGAATGCTGATACGGCATCTGCCGTATTGCCTCGCTTAGCTTGCATGACTCCCATACCGTACCAAGCCGATGCACTCTTCGCATCTATATCGATGACTCTGCCGTATGATTCCATAGCCCCCATTAGGTCTCCTGAGGATGCCTTGGTAGAGGCTTCTTCGAGTAAATCGATTACGCTGGGTTTGACCACGCTTTCGCCTTGGCGCATATGGGTTAAACATTCTCCGAACCTGATACCACTTTGACCCTTGCATTCAAGGCGTGGCGTGTCTTCGTAACCCCATGGCCGAGGCAATTCGAGTGATGGGAATTTGTGGGACATTCTCAACCGATTCGGCCAATGGTAGATTGTTGGAGATAGCATTCAAGCACTGTGAGTCCATGGGTGCCGAGTGCGTGAAATGGGATAATTCGAGTCCTCTACCGTTCGTTGGAGAAGAGGGCTGCTGGGATGATGAATCTGTTAAGTCATTTCAGAACACCGCTTTATCATCAGATGCATTCATTCTTTCTAGTCCCGAGTATCATGGTACCATGAGCGGAGTCATGAAGAACAACTTGGATTTCTTGTCGTACGATCAGACATCCGACAAGTCATTTGCCCTAATGAGTACACTCGGAGGTCAGTCGAATTCGAATACGCTTAATCACATGAGGATTTCAGTTCGTTGGATACACGGTTGGGCCATACCTGAGCAGGTTGCAGTGGGCAATGTCCGTTCGGCTTTTGATGAAAACGGAGATTTAGTCGACGAGAAGTTGAATCTGAGGATTCGTGATATGGCACGATCCCTCATTGACTCAGCAGAGTACCTCAGGAGTAAACGCTGAGGGATTGATTTGCAGAATTTACCGGAAGGCAGTGAGGTGCTGTTACTGGTTTGTGCCATTGCAGGTGTCTCCACGTGGTACCTCAGCAATTTCACTGATAGGGAAGGACTAGCTAGATTGTCTGCACTAATAGGCATCAGCTCAATGCTTACAATGGTGGCATGGGTGATTCTCTGATGTTGATTACAGATGAGGCATTTCCCACCAGAGCTCCCGTTTGGTGGGGTCGCAGAGGCCCACCCGGTCCACACCCCGAAAGACTTGGTGTAACGGGAAGGCAAGTCGTTATTAGAATCTCGAAATCTCTATCTGGAATCGAGGCCCTAATATCTAGAATATTGAGGGCTCCAAAAGAGGTTCGTCGACCTATGGATGATATGAATTCAGTACTTTGGGAACTGATGGACGGAACTAATCAATTCAGAGAAATTTGCCGCTTGATGGAGGCTACCTTCCATGAAAGAATAGTTCCAGTTGATGAGAGGCTGCGAGCTTCTGTGAATCTACTAGTCTCTGACGGCTTGGCAATAGTCAGAAAATCATCATTCAAAGGTGAGTGGAATGTATCTCCCAGATATGATCCATCGGGAAAACTTCTCCCTCCGAGTTCGAGTTTGGGGTTGGACTCGGAGGAATAGTCACTGTTCCGGCTCTGGCGCCTCGACTCTGATGCGCTCATCTCTCTTGGCTTTGTACATCGCAGAGTAGTACACCATCAGAGGTAGGGCCAGCAATAGTGAGAAGCAACCGACCAAGGTAGCGAAACTGTATACAGATTCCTGTATTGGGTCTAGTTTGAATTCACTGACGGATACAATTTCATGAGTGACGACCTCCATAGACAGGTTGATGCCTTGCGAACTCACAATCCCGTCATCATCTAGCACAGAAATCCTCCATGACACAGTTTCTCGATTCTCTGTAATCAGCCTCAGAGCCTCAACTTCTGCACTGTCTGAATCTTCGCTCTGCAGATACCCTAATCCATCAATAGGAAGCTCCAACGAGACAAGTCCTCTGACTGTCATATTGTCGTTCTCTACCCGTACCTCGTGAGCGCTGGCCAGTACACATGACTCCGATACATCACTCCATTCTCTACAGTTGAAATTATCTGCATCGGGCGTACCCAGCAGAAGGGAGTGATACCATTCCGCCCCCGACGTCTCGACTCTGATTGTATTGCCCACCGAAATTCCAGATACAGTCACGTTGATCCATGTCAATGCCCCATCAGAAGTCGTCTGCCACTTCGCCTCCCCTTCTATTTCCTCTTCCATTTGCAGTATAATAGGTTCATTTGTCGTCGAATAGCCATAATACTCAGAGTCGACAGTATTCGAATACACCGCGTATCCCAGCACTAGAATTAGCACCATACCTATCCCAATCATCGTCCTCAGCATGTTGGGGTTGCGCGATAGGGACTTACGCATGACACCTCGTGCTGAGTCCGAGATTTCAATACTTGGAGGCGCAACTCAGACACCTATGCTGCCACGCAGTGGCGAATCAATAGTCATCACGATTAAATATGGTCTCTAGGACGGCCGGTCCGCAAGGTGAGTAAATGACCACATACCACGATGTCCCCGCTGATTTGCTGATAGCCGAGTTAGCAACTCGGCTGCAGGGCATGGACCAGGTGTCTCCTCCCGATTGGGCTGATTACGTCAAGACTGGCAGTCACAGGGAGAGGCCACCAGTTCAGGATGATTGGTGGTACGTCCGCTCAGCAGCAGTACTCAGAAAGGTAGGGATGATGGGGCCGATTGGAGCCAACCACATGGCTCAGCAGTTCGGAGGGCCCAAGGACAGGGGAGTTAAGCAGAACCGTGCGGTTTCCGGGTCCAGAAAAATAGCTAGAACCATTCTCCAGCAGTTATCCGCATGCGAACTGATTGCCAGTAAGCACAATCTTGCCGGAACTGTCAATCTAGGTAAGATTTTGACTGGTTCCGGTCAATCGATACTAGACGACTCTACTCATGCGATTCGTGGCAGCGCAGAGGAGAGATATCCCGGGCTATCCGGGTTCTGAGGTGGTATGATGTCTAGTAACAAACCATTCGCCAAGAAACAGAGACTTCAGAAAGTCACTAAACAGAATCGTCGGGTTCCCGTGTGGGTGATGCTTCGCACCAACCGCAGGGTAAATTCTCATCCTAAGCGCCATATGTGGCGTCGATCCAAATTACAGAGGTGATTGATTGGCTGAGGTGAAGGAAATGACGATACCACTGCGTGCTGCATGGAACGTTCCGCGTAGTCGGCGCGCTAACAGGGCCATCGCAGAAATCCGGATTCACGTCTCGCGTCACATGAAGATGACAGATGATGAGGATCTTTGGATCGATGAGGCTGTGAACCATGCAATATGGTCTCGTGGTATGCAGCATCCCCCTCGCAAGATTCGTGTAGTCTGCACGCGCGAGGAAGGCTTCCCAATCGAAGTTAAACTACTGGAGGCCTGAGCATGGGTAACATTAGACCATCTTTCATCAAGATCAGGGCACTCAGGCTACTTGAGATATATCCAGATCAGTTCACTGACGATTTCGATACCAACAAGCACCTCGTCTCAGAGTTCAGTGACGTCGATAACAAGAGGATGAGGAACTGGATAGCTGGGTATATCACGCGCTACAGGCAACGCCGTACAGATTGAGACTATCCTCTTGAAAGATGACTGCATGCGCCAGTCATGGGGAACCACAGAAAAGTCCCTTTGCCTCTTGTGAACGAGAACCTGTGCATAGTATTGGTCAATCCCGGGCACGATGGCAACATTGGGGCAGTCGCCAGATCTATGCTTAACTTTGGAATCACCGATTTGAGAGTGGTCGGTAGGTTCGGAAAGTGGTCTGAAGAGACTAGAAACCGTGCTAAGAACGCGCAATCGGTACTAGATTCGGCAAAACTCGTGAGTACAATTGCAGATGCGACTAGTGACTGCTCGATAGTAATCGGAACATCCGGCAAGAGGGAGGACGGCAACAAGACTGTCATGAGACACTTCCTACTGCCAGAGGAGCTGCCAGAAAGGCTCTCAGGAACAGATGGCAGAGTTGCTATTGTATTCGGACCAGAGGACAAGGGACTTCTGAACGAGGAGTTGAGGATGTGTGACCTATTAATCACGATACCCACATGGGAGGGTTACCCCATTCTGAATCTCAGCCACGCTGTTTCAATTATCTGCTTCAGCTGGTACGTGAATTCAGATACCATTCAGCCAACGGGAACAGGAAATAGACTATTGGATTCTGACCTTAGGACTGCATTCAGATCTGAGGTATCTAGGTTGGTAGAATCTATGCCTACCAAGGATCACAAAAGAAAAGGAATTGAGGAAACTCTAGTCAGAGTCATAATGAGAGGATTACCGAAAGACGAAGAGATTCACAGATTGCTAGGGGTCATAACGGAGGCTGCAGATGCTTTCGAAGAGGATTAGTTGGAAGAAAGACAAGGGCCGGGGAAATTGGATATCAAGGACTCCAAGTAGCCCAGGACTTGGGAGTTTCCCTGACATGGAATGAGTGTAATCTGAGTATATTCCCATATGCCGACGAGATGTGAGGTTCGATTAGCTCGAACGCCCACTTGGCTAGGTTCTCTGCAGTTGGAATGAATGGAACGACCAGAGTCCTATGTCCGTCTCCCATCGAAGATAGAGCTTCTAGGGCCTCAGTATCTCCCTCGTAAACGATGAATGCGTGATCAACCACGTCGTGGATGTGCTGCATGAGAATCACTGAGACGTCAGCGAAATCCATCAGCATCCCCTCTTCTGATGCCCCTGCATGGGTGACTACATCACCTTCTAGCTCAGCTTCCCATCTGTACCTATGTCCATGCATGTTTCTGCACTTGCTACTGTGGTTAGGGACTCTATGTCCGGTATCCGTCTCAACCCATCTGCGTATCTTAGTCGTCATGATTCGCCTCCTGGATGAAATCCATGCTGGCTGAGTTGATGCAGTACCTATCTCCTCCGAACTCAGAGGGACCGTCACGGAACACATGACCGAGGTGGGCATCGCATGAACCACACCTGACCTCTACCCTGAGCATGCCATGGGCCCTGTCCTCTAGTCTCCTTATTCCCGCATCTTGGTGTTCTGTGTGGAACGCAGGCCAACCACATCCTGAGTGATACTTCATCTCACTAGTGAATAGTAAATGGCCACAGCATAAACAGCTGTAGTAACCGTCCCTTTCCTCCATGTTGTATATCCCTGTGTTAGGCATCTCCGTGCCAGCTTCCCTAGTAACATGGTATTGCAGTGTGGTTAGCCTAGAATGCCACTCTGCATCCCTTTCAGGATCCGTCCTTGGTGTGGATTCTGTCATAGTACAGCCTCAAACTGCCTTTCAGTCTCGATAGCGTGCTCAAGAACGGCGTCCCAGTCTTCGACGTACTGAACAGGGTCCTTCCTACCGATCGCATGGAATGCTAGTATCCTCTCCACATCTGCACCGGTCTTTCCCGAACTACGTCCTAATTCATCGGGACTGTAGGATGTGTTTGTATTGCTGAATACTGTATCGAAATCGAGCCCTAGGAAATCACAAGAAATTATGGCATCCCTGAGGATACTCTCCTTGTCTCCGTCTACATATGGAAGATTGACAGTGACTCTCTCCGAGCCCCAGTTCCCAGTTTCGAATGCGCGCATCAGCGCATCGTAGAATTCTGGCCTGCAATCCGGATAAATTGCATGATCTCCTGAATGCACTCCTAATGTCACGGATACATCCACATTTTCCTTGGCGGAGACAGACAGGGCGTATCCGTAGAGAATTGACGAAAATATCGCGTTTCGGTTAGGCACGACAGTCTGTTTCATCTGTTCCTCCTCATAGTGGCCTTCGGGAACAAGTCTTTCAGAATCCGTGAGGGTTGAGTCGAAGAGGGACATGGCACTAGATAGGTCAGCCACGAAATGCTCTACCGCGTATCCCTTAGAACGAAGGTAATCGACGTTTGCTGATGCTCTATCAAGCTCTATTACGTGCTTCTGGCCGTAATTGTAGGAGATACAGGTAACCTCACAGCCTCTTGCTAGCATGCGTAGAAGCAGCGAGGTTGAGTCCATCCCCCCACTGAGTGCCATTACCACTCTACTCATTCAACACACATCCACTTGTGAGTTTGCAACGAGAGTATCCAATCAGGTTCCAATCTCACTTGTTCAAAGGTAGCATGAAAGTTGAGTCCATTCCATTCGACTGTTTCAGATTCGTCATAGCAGGGCTGAAGGTACAGGTGTTCGAAACCGTCCTTCAAGTCGTCGTACATCGACAAGTCCTGTCCGAGGTATACGACCTTCAACTCATCACCCGTTCGTTGCCTAATTGTAACATCCGGGTACTCCTGGTCCTTTGGACTGACGCATATCCAGTCAATGATCCCATTTGGAATATCCACGGTTCCATTGGTCTCGATGCTGATATGGTATCCTGTTGCCCTCAGAGCCCCACACAGCGTTGGCAGGTCCTGTAGTGCGGGTTCTCCCCCAGTCAAGATGATTCTGTCGCAATCGAACTTGCTCACATCAGCTATGACCTGCCCCAGCGTCATGTCATCCCACTCGTCGAATTCAGTATCACACCACGGGCACCTGAGGTTGCACCGGCCGAATCGAATGAACACTGAAGATATCCCTGTATGATGGCCCTCTCCTTGGATGCTGTGAAATATCTCAACTATGGGAAAGATCTGCTCAAGATTCGGACCAGTGGGCAACAGTACCATACAATCACCTGTCAGATTGGTTGTTAATGAGTTGCAACAGCTCCCCACGGGCTTCCAATTTCTCGAAGAACACACCTCGCATCGCGCTGGTAGTCATCACGGCATTCTGTTTTGCCACTCCTCGGCATTGCATGCAGTCATGAGACGCCTCTAGTATCACCGCACAACCCAAAGGTGCCATAATATTCTCTATGTCGTCAGCGACCCCCTTGGTCAACCTCTCTTGGTTCTGCAATCGACTCGAGTGAAGATCCAGTAGTCGTGCTAGTTTACTAATTCCTACAATTCTGTCAACGGGAATGTAAGCAATGTGGGCTTTTCCAGAGAACGGTAGCAAATGATGTTCACAAACCGAGTGAAACTCAATATTCCTCAAAAGTACAATTCCATTATAGCCCTCCGAGTTGAATGTGGCATTGAGAATGGATTTTGCATCACCTGAATATCCTGAATATATTTCCACAAATGATTCGATTACCCTTTCAGGAGTTCTAGCAAGCCCCTCCCTAAGCTCACCATTTGCAGACTCGATGTATCTCACCAGAGTATCAACTGCAGATACAGCCTGTTGCTTGCTCGGTACATCATTCATCTGATTTCCTCCTAGTTCTACCGTGCATCTCATCAATCGCATCCAATTGATCGAGGAGTTTTCTACACGCGGTCCTCACGGCATCTGCAAGTGAAACGAATTTCTTGTCGTCACCAACATGATCTCGGAGGTCGCTTAGCAGTTCGGAAGGTATGTCAAGGCTCACTTTAGGCACATCAATCGGGCCGAGTAATCATTGATAAGTATTCGTATAATAATACTATAGGAATACTATTGTCTGTAGCCCTCTATCTTTTGATCCATTTCTGGATAGTTAGTACTAATCCTGAGTGCCCTGCTAATCAACTGATTTAACTGCATTTGAATTTCATTATCAGAGACTTCCTGGTCTATCAGACTTGCAATCAGGGACAGTCCCCCTTGAATGCTCCCAGCTTCAAGATAAGCATCATTGGATATTTCTCCTGAATCACGCAGATTACCTAGCGTTTCTGAGAGGAACCCGACCTCGTTAGAAACGATTTGTGAAGTCAACAATTCATACTCGTGAAGGCGATTCATCGAGGTCTTCATGACGCCCCGTATTAGGAGTCCTTTTTGATGCTTGTCAATTGTTATGCTCTACCAATTCAACAAGGACACCACCCGTAGATGATGGGTGAACGAATGCGATAATACTCCCAGATGCCCCCTCTACGGGATGTTCATCTATCATCCTCACACCAGAGGCAATCAACTGTGTAATCGTCGATTCGATGTCATTGACCCTGATAGCCAGTTGTTGAATCCCCTCCCCTCTCTTGGATATGAACCTCCCAATAGGGGTATTCGGCCCCAATGGTTCAAGCAACTCGATTTTTGCTGATGACCCAGATCCCTCTAGCATTTTGATTCGAACGCCCTGTTCATCATTCACATACTCGGAACTTTGTTTGAATCCAAGTAGTCCCCAGAATCCACTAGCCGACTCTATGGACTCGGAAGCGATACCTATGTGATCGACAGACACATCACTCATGTTACACCCCGCTTGGAGAAGTCCAGGTGCCGAATACCGACCTCAATACCTCGTTAACTTCGCCAATTGTCGCCCCTACTTTGACAGATTCAATCATAGGTTCCATCACATTTTCTCCATCTGAGCATGCATTTTCGAGTCTTTCTAGAGCAGTAGTTACAGAATCCTGATTTCGGTTGTTGCGGTACTCTGTCAAAGCGACTATCCTAGACTGAACACCCACAGAATCAAATTTCTGCGTGTTTATTGATTGCCCACTGTCTTCGAGATAGGAATTGACACCAACGACCCCTATTTCTCCTGACTCTATCTCCTGTAGGTTCTTCCAAGCGCTGTCGTGTATCATCCTCTGCTGTAGCCCGGATTTGATACATTCCAATCCACCACCCTGGGAGTCAATTTGTTCTATCAGAGCCTTCGCTTCTGAGACTATGCGCGATGTCATTTCCTCTACGAGATAGCACCCGGCTAGAGGGTCAACACTGTTGGCTACGCCGGTTTCTTCAGAAATAATCTGCTGCGTCCTAAGGGCAATTCTTGCAGATTCTTCAGTAGGTAGGCCGATAGCCTCATCGAAACTGTTAGTGTGCAGAGATTGTGTGCCCCCCAAGACAGCAGACAGTGCCTGATAGGCGACTCGGACAGCATTGTTCAGAGGCTGCTGCGCCGTCAGCGTGACTCCTGCGGTCTGAGTGTGAAATCTCAATTGGCTTGAACGTGGGTTGTCAGGTTGAAACTCTATTTGCATTAATTCATGCCATAGTGTTCTAGCTGCACGGAACTTTGCTACCTCCTCTAAAAGATCGTTATGTGAGCTGAAGAAGAACGACATTCGAGGAGCGAAATCATCCACTGCCAGTCCGGAATTGATAGCACTGCGAGTATACTGTAATGCGTTTGAGAGCGTAAATGCAACTTCTTCCACTGCGGTGCAGCCCGCCTCCCTCATGTGGTAACCGCTGATGGAAATCGAATTCCACATAGGAGCGTTATCTATGCACCAGCCCATCAGATCTGTAGTAAGCCTCATGGATTGCGCAGGGGGATAGACGTACAATCCTCTAGCGATATACTCTTTGAGTATATCATTTTGAACTGTTCCTCTCAGGCTTTCTCTAGGGACTCCTTGCTCTTCAGCAACTGCAACATACATCGCCAATAATGCAGTTGCCGGTGCATTAATCGTCATTGATGTAGAGACCTCAGAAAGGTCGATCGAATCAAACATCTGCCGCATATCTTCGATGGTGTCTATTGGCACCCCTACCTTCCCCACTTCGCCGAGTGAACGCGGATGATCAGAATCCAGTCCGAGTTGTGTAGGTAGGTCAAATGCCACAGAAAGTCCAGTCTGCCCTTGTTCGAGCAGCATCTTAAATCTTAGATTCGTTTCCTTTGCTGATGAAAATCCAGCGTACTGCCTCATCGTCCAAAGTTTACTTTTGTACATATCAGAGTGTATGCCTCTGGTGTAGGGTGGTTCCCCCGGCATCGGATGCCCCTCTGGGGGATATCCAGCGACTCTTGCGGCATCATTACTTGAGATATCCGACCTGTCCATCCCACTCATGGTCTTGGACCGGCTCTTCCGCATAGTCTCGGGAGGACGAATTGCACCATGAACAATGTGCTAGTGGTGGTGACCCGGGCCGTGAGCATGGCCGTGAGCAAGTTCGTCTGAAGTAGCCTCTCTAATTTCAATTACTTCGACGGTGAAATGCAGTGTCTGTCCAGCCATCTGGTGGTTGAAATCCACAGTAACAAACTCATCTCCTACCTCAATGACGGTGAACTGTATAGGCCCTTGATCACTCTGAGCACCCAAGACCGCCCCTGCTTCTAATTCCGTACCTTCAGGGAACTGACTTCGGGGGACGGACTGGACTGCAGCATCATCTCGGTGCCCATAGGCTCTCTCAGGTGTCAGGGTGAATTCCCTGGCTTCTTCCACAGCTGCCCCGAGCATCTCCTGTTCGAAACCCTCTATCATGTTTCCATGCCCGACAAGAAATACTAACGGTTGTTGGTTGACATTTGAGTCGAATACCTCTCCGGACTCGGGGAATGTACCCGTATACATTACTGAAACCACTGAATTTTGCTCTACTACTGACATATTCTATCTCCTGACTGTGTACCTTTTTAGGACATTACAGAGTTTCTTAAACTGCTCATCTGTGAGGATTCCTTCTGAATGTTTGCTCTCAAGAAACTCCTTTGCTTCGGCAACGTTTTGCCTCTCACCCTTAGCCCACATAGTTCCTAAGACATTGGAACGGTGCTCCTCTTCCACGTCAATATCTACCATAAGTCCGCGAACCTCGTATTTGTATTCCATGTGCCTGCTACGATCTAGTCGCTTGTCGCGTGCTGCTGGTTGAAACGAATTCCTTCTACGTCTAAACTTGGGTGCAGGCGGTTTGGGCGTGGGCGCCTTTCTCCGAATAGACGGTATTTTGACGGCTTCAATAACTGCCTTTTTCGGCCGCTGATTGTTCTTAGCATGTAATTTACTTTTGTCAATCAACTCCTGTGCCTTATCGCTGATGCCCTCGGCGGGCGAATCTTCTTCATCCTCTTCTTGCTTCGGCTGCAGTCCAATTGACTTGCGTCGGGTGACTCCGAGTATCTGACTTTGAATGACATCTTCTTCGGGTGATTGGTCAATCTCTTCTGTAGATTCGGGAACCTTATCTTCGATTACAGGGGACTCTTCTTCATTCTTGATTTCGGCAGCAGGGTCCGGAGGAGGAGTAGGTGGTGGTTTGCTAGATAGAGGTTTTTTGACTACCACTTTTTTGGAGGAAATTGGCTTAGGTGCATTACCGAATATGTCCTTTGGGACTGCCTTGGAACGACGACGCTTCTGCACTAGATGACCAAACTCCGGCCGGGGGACGCGCAACAAGGTCTCATAAGGCTTCTCAGGGCTCTCCATCAGTGCCACGTGACTATGGTCTGATCAGTCCTCAGCCCAGGAGAAACTGCACTGTCTTGCAATGCAGTAATGGAGCCAGATTCTAGCATTTTCCGGCCTAATTCTGCTATCATCGTACCATTGTCGACACAATACTCCTTGCTTGGAGAATACGATTTCCCCCCTCTTTCCTGACACATGATAGATGCCATTTCCCTGAGCCTCTCATTGCAAGCAACGCCTCCACCAAGTAAGAGTTCAGATTTTCCTGTGTGGGCCATAGCTCTCTCAGCAACTTCAATGCAGGCAGAGAATGAGTGTTCTTGAAGGGACCAACATATCTCACTCAAATCATGCCCCGCCGCCTTCTTTTGGAGGGCGGCTGTAAGTATTCCAGAGAATCCAAGATCCATGCCTTGAACTCCATACGGCAATAATATAGATTCAAGTGAGCATTCAGGATTTCTGGATAACCAATCACCAGCTAGCCTCTCTATCTCAGGGCCCCCAGGGAATGGTATCCCCTGGGATCTAGCGAACTTGTCTAACATGTTCCCAATGCCAATATCCAGAGTCTCCCCAAGGACTCGGTATCTCTCCCCCCTACGTGCAATGACTTGTGTGTTCCCACCACTGACGTAGAGTAGGACCGGATCTTCGCATCCTGTTTGATTCCTTCCTATTTCGATATGAGCGACACAGTGGTTAACGCCGATAAGTGGAATCTCCCATGAGTTTGCCAGAGCTCTGGCTACAGAGGCCCCTACCCTCAGACAGGGGCCAAGTCCTGGTCCTTGGCTGAATGCTATCGCAGTAATGTCCGATTTACTGATTGAATTTTTCAACATCACTTGGGATAGCAGATCTCCAGCGGCATCAGAGTGGTGATCAGCAGCCTCACGGGGGTGAATTCCCCCTTCTTTTGGCCTGAACAGATTTGATACGGAAGGCTTGGCACGACCATCATCATCAACCACTCCAAAAGACAGGGTGTGGGCGGTGCTCTCGATGCCTAGTATCATATTCGACATCACTTCCAAGCAGGCACTGCTTTCAAGCATCGTGTATGTCGAGGCGCATGGGCGTGCTAATAGTCAACTGTGGCGAAATCGCCCACATGGGTTCTGGGAACACAACTCAACCACTTGTTGGTGCGGGGATGCTCGATAGGGAGGCCAACATATTACCCCCTGGACATGGCATTGTGATACAGGATACGAAATTCGATATTATTGGAGACTCCGAATCTCTTCAGTCAGAGTTCGCACCATGGTGGGATGGTTCAGACCAAAAATCAGGGGGCTTGAAAGTTGTCGATGCCAAAGGCAAGGCAATCATTCCAGGAATAGTGGATTGTCATACACACCTGCTTTGGGGCGGTGATCGCTCATCTGAGATGCGCCTCAGGCAGGCAGGGATGACTTATCGTCAGATCGCCGAAGCGGGCGGAGGTATAGCAAAGACAGTTCAGAGTACTCGCAGCATGTCTTTGGATGATTTATATCAGATCGGGATGGCAAGGGCCAACCAAGCTGTATTGACTGGCACCACCGTTATTGAAGCCAAGAGCGGATACGGATTGGAAACCGATGTAGAACTCAGATTACTAGAGGCTATGAAAGCCATCAACGATTCTAGCATAGTAAAGTTACTACCAACGTGGCTCGGTGCACATGATTTCCCACGCGGACGCCAGCGGAGCGAGTACCTTGAAGAATTGGTTAGTTCACAATTACCTGCAGTAGCGGAACAGGGTATTGCCAAATGGGTCGATGTGTTTTGTGAGGAAGGATGGTACACTAATGATGAGACTGAAAATATTGTCCAAGCATCCACGGAACATGGAATCCCATCACGATTGCACGTAGATGAGTTCGAAGACTCTGGTGGACTGGCCTTAGCAGCGGAATTGGGTTCGGTTAGCGGAGATCATGTGGCCAAGTCATCTGCAGAGTCTAGGCAAGCCGCGTCGGATAATGATACAATGCAGACTTTTCTGCCAGGGACGCCCTATGTCCTAGGCAAACCTCTAGATTCGCCACTGAGACAATGTATTGAGAATAACTGGGCATTCTCGCTTGCAACGGACTACAATCCCAACTGCCGTATTCTATCGATGCCATTCATTGGGAATTTGGCCACAACACGTATGGGCCTCGATCCGTTTGCTGCACTTGTAGCCGCTACGAGAAATCCATCGACAACTTTGGATGACCCCTCTATTACCGGTACTATTGTAGAAAGTTGCCGAGCGGATCTCAATATTCTATGGTCTCAATCAGTCGATGGGTGGTGCCAGACTCCAGGGGAGAATCCTATCGTCTCGACGATAATTGGCGGGTCTATTGTAAATTCGAATAAATAATTTCAAATCTATTTTCTTGTTTCTTGCAGTATGAACCTATTTGCATGTTGTTTCAATCTATAATTTCTGAATTTATGTTGGAATGGAATTTGTACCCCAGAATTCGAGACATAGTATGTCCGATAAGAACAGTTATCGGAAACAATGTTCGAATAGATTGAGGGCACAGGCTTTCAGTGACTCGTTTATCTGAATTTTCTAATTCTTTGTAATTTTACCCCTTGCTAGATGGGTTGAATAGCATTCATCTCGTGTAGGTAAGTGAAATGCAAGCATCAGGATACTGTCTCAAGTGCAAGACATACGGGGCCATTAGAAATCCAAAGCTGATACAGATGTCCAACGGTAGATTAAGAGTAGCCGGATCATGCTCTAACATAGAATGCGAAGGTCGAATTTCTAAGATAGTAGGATGAGGTATAGAATGCTTCATGTGGGCGCACCGATTCCAAAAAAAATCGGGCTCGTGGTCTAGGGGTTATGACGTCGCCTTGACATGGCGAAGATCGCAGGTTCAATTCCTGCCGGGCCCACCAATAGGATAGTACCTATTTCGATGTATTTTCAAATTGATATGTAATTCTGAACTTACCAGCGCCTTTAGATCTGACATTCGTAATTGTAATAGGTTCCACAACATCAGTATTTGAGACATGTGTTCCTGCACAGGGGCACAGGTCGATACCCTGGACTTCTACAACTCTCAGTGTTGGAATTGAACTCGGTATTCGATCCATAAATTTCGTATGCCGCATCTGTTCATGTCCGACAATTTTCTCTCTGGACCAATCATGTACTAACACCTCAGTATTCGAACTGATGATATCATTCACCGCGTCTTCTAGTACCTGAGAGTCATATACCTCTCTGTTTTCAAACAGCAAATCTATTCTTGTGTAATCTGTACTAATCTGATTTCCAGCTGTCTCAGCACCCCACAAATCATCGGCCATAGCAGAAACGATGTGTTGTGCAGTATGCATCTTGGCATGACGGTTCCTAACATCATGATTAATTCTGCATTCTATTTGTTCACCTACTGAGAATCTCTCCGGTGAATCTACCGGATGGCGTATGAATTCGCCTCCAAGCGTCTCACCAAAATCTGCATCTCCCCAATTCCCATAGAATGATCCCCTGTCTCCTGGCTGCCCCCCACCCCGTGGATAACAGTAGGATTCACTCAACATGATGAATTTCTCATCTATTTCAGCAACAGTAGCAGTGAACGGCTCTGGATTGGTCCCAGGATGGTTAGACATATGCAGACGTTCTTGCATCTATTCACCTAGTGCCTCTGACAGCCCACCCAAGAGCAGTGCCTGAGCCAGATTCATGCATTCCTCGGACATAGCTCGATCCGAAGTGAGAGCTGGAACTTGAGAACTGACCCATTCAGTCGTCGTGCGAACTCCTAGGCCAGCGTCCAAATCAGTGCGCCGCAGTGCCTCATTACTGCAAATTAACTCGTTTGCTATTACTTGAGCCAACAACACAGTGGATTGCATGCTCCTGAATGTGCTCGTTGCGCCCATGGACACGTGGTCCTCCTTGCCCAGACTAACCGGTACATTGCTAATTGATACGGGATTGGACAATAGATGTAATTCCGAGATAAGCGCTGCAGCAACGTATTGGATTATCATCAGTCCACTTTCAAGGCCTTCAATATTTGTTAGAAATGCATTCTGCCCAGTCCATTGCGGATCCATTACATGGTTGATACGCCTTTCAGAAATCGAGGCAAGCTCATGACAAGACAGTGCCAAAGCATCTGCCGCAAGTGACAGATTCTGGCCGTGAAAATTCCCTCCGCTGATTACATCATCTTTCGAGCCATTGGTAAATATGAGAGGATTGTCAGTAGCGCTGTTTATCTCAATCTCAAGCATGCGCCTAGATTCGGCTAGTAAATCGATTACTGGGCCATGGACTTGAGGGGCACATCTGAATGAATACGCGTCTTGCACCCTTCCGCAATCAATATGTGATTCGTTAATTTTAGAACCCATGAGTAAACTGGAAATACGTGCTGCCGATATTAATTGTCCCCTTTGCGGTCGGGCATTATGCACCCTACTATCGAAAGGAGTGTGTGAACCATATATCGCCTCAACGGAGCAGGCAGCAGAAGCATCAGCGGCAAAAACTAGATGGTCCATGTTCATCATACAGATTGAGAGGTACGCACACATTTGACTGGTGCCATTAATCAGAGAAAGTCCTTCCTTGGCTTGTAAGATCAACGGTACAATTCCGGCTTGCTCCAATGCTGATGCAGATGTTTGAGGCTCTGCCCAGATATCGCCATGTCGTACATGACAGTCCCCCTCTCCAATCATTCCAAGGGCCATATGCGATAGTGGTGCCAGATCTCCTGATGCCCCTAGTGAGCCAATTCTGGGCACTATTGGTGCAATACCCTCATTGACCATCTGAACAAGCAACTCAACAACCTCTGGACGACAGCCGGAATGTCCGATGCATAGGGTGTTTGCCCGAATTACCATCATCATTAGTACGTGCTCCGATTCCATCGCATCTCCTACTCCGCATGCATGGCTGCGGATGAGATTGTATTGCAACTGCTCTAGTTGGTCATGCTCGATGGTGACGCTAGACAACGCACCGAAACCAGTGTTAATTCCGTAAACAACCTCTCCTTTCTCGAGAATCCTCTTCACAGCGGACCTGCTCTCAGTCATTGCTATTACAGCAGATTCATCAATTTCAAAAACTGCTGAGCCCTCACCTGCATCTAGCACATCCTTGATTGATAGTGAACTGCCGTTAAGCGATACAGTGCGCTTCCCCATCGTATTTCGCACGACTCATAGCATTAGAATATCGCGCTAGTCGTATTGGTTAGATAAAATCCGCTCGTCCACAACATTAGGTAGTGTGATTGAGAGTCCACTGTTCTGGTTCATTGCAAGTTTGATTGATGAAACAGAACCGGGATTGTTGGCCCATGCCCTGCGAGCGATTCCGTTGTTCACATCCCAAGATATCATTGATTGAATCCGTTCTTCGCATTGATCCGAACCATCTAGTACCATACCGAATCCTCCGTTGATTACCTCTCCCCATCCAACACCTCCACCGTTATGCAAACTAACCCATGTGGCCCCCCTGAAAGCATCACCAACGAAGTTGTGAACCGACATGTCTGCAGAAAACATCGAACCATCTTTGATGTTGGCTGTCTCTCTGTACGGGCTGTCAGTACCACCTACATCGTGATGGTCTCTGCCAATCACTACCGGGGCAGAGATTTTACCAGTAGAAATGGCTTTGTTGAATGCAGAAGCTATTCCTCTCCTTCCGGATTCGTCGGCGTATAGAATTCTGGCTTTGGTGCCAACAACTAGGTCGTGAGTATTTGCATTCTCAATCCACCTCAAATTATCCGCATACTGTAATCGGGTATCATCCGATGCAGAATTGATTAACTCCCTGAGTATGCCCGAAGCAATGCCATCTGTTACATCTAAATCTTCTTGAGATCCTGAAGTACAGACCCATCTAAAAGGGCCGAATCCATAATCGAAGCATATTGGCCCCATGATATCCTCTACATACGAGGGATACCGGAAATCACCGCTCTCGGATATGACGTCAGCACCTGCCTTGGAGCTTTCTAGGAGGAATGCGTTACCATAGTCCCAGAAGTGCATGCCGCGTTCTGATAGGGTGTTTATTGCATCGACGTGTCGTATCAGACTTGCCTTGACTGAATGCCTAAATCGTTCGGGATCTTTCCTTAGAGTTTTGATTCCATCATCAAAACTCATTCCTACAGGCATATACCCGCCTAGCCATGGGTTGTGTAGACTTGTCTGATCGCTCCCCAACTCCGGGCATATTTGCCGATCTATGAGACCTTCCAAGAGATCGACTATGTTACCTACGAAACCCAAAGATACTGCTTCACGTTGAGATTTAGCTTGTTCTGCACGGTCAAGAAGAGGTTCCAAATCGTAGTACAATTCAGATAGCCATCCTTGTTGGTATCTCTTTTGGGCTGCAAATTCGTTGCATTCAGCAATAATTGCAACTGCACCTGAGATGACTGCGGCCTTCGCTTGAGCACCTGACATTCCACCCAGTCCAGAAGTGACATAAAGAATGCCTCCCAATCCTTCTTCAGCGCCGATCCCGAGGTACTTCCGAGCAGCATTCAGTAAAGTTATCGTTGTTCCGTGGACTATTCCCTGTGGGCCTATGTACATGTAAGAACCCGCAGTCATCTGACCATACTGAGTGACCCCAACAGCACTCATCAATTCATAGTCATCCTGAGATGAGTGATTGGGTATGACCATCCCATTTGTCACCACGACCCTTGGGGAATTTGGATCGGAGGGGAACAATCCTAATGGGTGACCAGAATACATCACCAATGTCTGATTCTCGCTCATTGAAGCCAGGTAGGACATTGTTAGTCTATATTGAATCCAGTTTTGAAAAACAGTACCATTACCGCCGTATGTAACGAGTTCGTGTGGGTATTGTGCAACATTGGGATCGAGATTATTCTGAATCATCAGCATAATTGCCGCACAGTGTAAGTTCTTTGCTGGATATTCATGAATTGATCTAGCATGCATCGAGTATTGGGGCCTAAATCTGTGCATGTATATGTGTCCAAGGGACTCTAGCTCTAATGCGAATTCTGTTGCCAACTCAACGTGCCACTCAGGGGGGAAGTACCTGAGGGCGTTTCGTAACGCTAGTCGTTTCTGATCGGATGTCAAGTGAATCGGGCGCGGAGGGGCATGGTCCAGTGCGTCGTCGATAGCGACCTGGTCAGGTATTTCGGCAGGAATGCCTATGCAAATGTCCTCTGCGAACTTCAGATTATCACATCCTACCTGCAACAATCTGGCTGATTTCTTCTTCATGACCCTCTGCATCAACTTCCAGAGCTTCAATCATTACAGACATCTCAAAAGCCTCATCTTTGAAGTCCGGTCCAAATGAATCATCTAACGAAACAAGATTGATTTTAACATTCAATGCAGCTATAGATGTCGATGAGTGGGCTAATTGAGCAGCGGCCGCCAAATCAGTAATCGCATTGGCATTACAGTTGGTGGCAAATTCTGCTATCTCCTGCAGAAGTGCGACTCCTATTTCAGCGGTTTCCAATGGGACTTTTGAAGCCCTCAGGTAGCCCTTTCCTATTGCTGAACGCCTTTGTGAAATCTCCTCATCGGTGGTTTTTGGCATCCTAAACGCAAGTATCACAGAGTCAAATGATTCTGCATCCCTACGTGCTAGATCAATGGCGTCCGCAATGCCCCTATGAGACCCGTCAAGGATCTTCGTTGCCATATCATGCCCCGATTCCCATTTACCACTCTTTAGGGTGAGTCTAGCCACCATGCACACTAGGGCGTGGGCGTGAGCAAGGGAGAGAGCAGCAACAGAACCACCCCCAGGGGTAGGTGAATCAGATGCTATGGCATCGAGGATCTCGCGGTACCCATCATTCAACCCGATCACCCAAATTCCTCTCGACTGACCACTCTATGATACTGTTGTAGGCATCGAATTCCCCCAGTTCACTCAACATAAGGCCATTAATTGCTGATTGTACTAATGTGGAAGAATCAGCGCTATCTGGGTCATCATGGTAGTGCCTCCCAGCACTGATCATTGCACTCAAGGGCACCAATCCCACCAATTCTCCTGCAATTGCCTCGAGACCGATTTTTCTTGCTTCCGTTAGGATGGCATCGGTCACTGTATGCAATCCAGTGACATTGTGATTTAACAGGTTCATTGAGACTTGGGCAGTATCTTGGTCATACATCCATCCCGCAGCTTGGAGATGCTGAAACATTCCCGGCTTCCTAATTGATTTACCGTCATCTGAAAGCAACTTGTCCCCATTTTTATCACGTTGAATCACACCACTAGTTCGAATGGTTCCGGCGATTGAATTGGCCTTCTTCTTATCTGAAGTATTGAGATTGACATTGTAGGCAATCAAAATCTGGCGGGCACCCGTTGCGGTAGCTCCCATACTGGGTTTGAACTCTGCAGGTCCGTAATCTGGGAGCCATTCAGAGGTAGTGATTTTCGTGTCGAGCCCTTCGTATTCGCCCCTTCTGATATCCGGTAGTCTGATTCTCTGATCGCTTCGGGCGGATTCTGCATACAGAAATACAGGCAAATCCAATAGTTCCGACACTGCCTTTGCATACCTCTCTGATAGGGAGATGCAGGTTTCAATCGTAGCACCCTCTAGTGGGATAAATGGGACTACGTCGACAGCACCCATTCTAGCATGCTCACCGTGATGCTTTCTCATATCGATTAGTTCTATTGCAACTGCAGTGCTCAAAATTGCTGCCTCTAATACAGATTCGGGTTGCCCCACCATCGTTACAACAGTACGATTGAAGTCATATCCCATGTCTACATCTAAGATTGAAACATCATCTACTGATTTAATGGAGTTTGTAATAGCATCGATAATGATAGGGTCTCTACCTTCACTATAATTTGGGACGCACTCAATTAACACGTGACCACATCGCATCCTCGGGCTTACGAGTGATGAGGATTACTCATCAACGATATAGGGAATCTGGACCACTATAGTCGGATTCATTGCGTTTGACGTCGATATTTGAAATTGCATCAGTGAAATCTTTGTGATTGCATGAGGACCTACCATCTGTTATCGCTTGCATTCCTGCTTCGATGACCACAGATTTGATTTCAGCTCCACTGTAGCCCTCAGTAGCGATTGACAGTTTGCGATAATTCACACCATCTGTCAGCGGCATGTGCTTGCAATGCACTTTAAAAATCAACTCCCTTGCCTCAGAATTTGGATTATTTATGGTGATTATCCTATCAAATCTACCTGGCCTCAGTAGCGCCGCATCAAGTAACTCAGGGCGATTTGTAGCAGCGATTACCTTGACATTATCCAATGAATCGAATCCGTCAAGTTCAGCAAGAAGTTGCATCAAAGTCCTCTGAACCTCCCTATCTCCAGATGTAGCAACATCAAGCCTCTTCGATCCTATTGCGTCAATCTCATCGATGAAAATAATAGAAGGTGATTTGGCTCTTGCCAATTCAAACAACTCTCGGACCATGCGTCCACCCTCTCCAATATACTTCTGAGCCAATTCAGAACCAACGAGACTGAGGAAAGTGACTTCTGTAGAATTCGCTACGGCTTTGGCAAGCATCGTCTTTCCCGTCCCAGGAGGGCCGGTGATGAGAATACCTTTCGGCGGTTCAATACCAAATTCTTTGAATGCCTCTGGCCTAGCCAGCGGTAATTCGATGCTCTGCCTTATTAGGGCTATTTGTTCATCGAGTCCACCTATATCTGAAAATGTTGTTTCGGGTCGGTCTAATATCTCCGCACCGGATACCAATGGATCCCATGCGTTGTCAAGAACTTCGATAATCGACAAGGTATCCTGATTCATCGCTACTCTTGCCCCGGGCGCTATGGAGGCTTCATCAATACGTCTATTGACAGTGACTAGGAAGACTGTTCCATTCGAACTTCTGACAACAGCATTGTCTCCAACACGATCTTGAACAAAACCAATCACGAAAGGTGGAGATCGTAGATTTCTGAGTTCTTCATCTAATCTGTTTACTCGCTTCTTTAATTGGGAACACTCATTCTCAAGAAACAATTTCTCAGTAAGTAGTTGTTGAGCACTATCTGAGAGTTCCTTCAATTCATTTTGTACAGATGAGAGGGCCCCTCTGATGGAATCTCGTGATTCACGTATCTGACCATTGTCGCCCTTGGGCGCATCCTCTGCCTCGCTCGACACATACTTCTACTCTCATCAGAGTTTTTGACCATTCCCACCCGAAGGGTAATCTCGTATTCCCATTCTGACGGGTCATGGGAACATGTGAGTTGTGTGGTTCGGATACTCTTCAGACTCGGCAGGCAATTGCATCCAACGTCAATGTTGATGCCTGTTCGCGATGCATAGATTCTATGGGTTTGGAATTATTTGAATCTCCATTTAGAAGCTCTCAATCTAAGAATCCCAGTTCTATTCAGAAGCATTCGGGTAGTGTCCGCGGGCAACGAATACCCTCAGAGAAGGTGGCATTATTGGGTGACTTTCACGTACGAATCAGAAAACAAAGAGTCTCAAGAGGCTGGCAGCAGAAGGATCTGGCAATGAAAATGAATGAGAGACTTAACACAATACAGAGAATAGAGAACGGTTCGAGACCTACTGATGAATTGGTGAAGAAGTTGGAGAAGGTACTAGGCATTACCCTACTAGGGGACTCTGACATAGAATATGATGCACAATTATCGCAGGGAAGCGGTAGGGGGCTGACTATCGCAGATGCCTTAGAGGACTACTTGACTAAAGGAGAATCTGATGACTGAAGTTCCTCTTCATGTAATTCACCTGAATCAGGATGATCCACGTAAGTGTACTGCAAGGGCTATGGAGTCTAGGGGTCATGCTGAATTGCATCATCATCCGCGCCAAGCACCCAAGAGGGGTATTCTACTCAACCCACAATCCGGTACGTTACAGGGCCCCGAAGATAACACACTGCTCAACTTAGGAGGGTCGATTGTCGCTTTGGACTGCTCGTGGAAGTCCCTTGACAGCGCGATTAGAGAAGTATCCCATCATACTAGGCTTGGAGGGAGGACTTTGCCCGTTTTGCTCGCTGCCAACTCGGTATCGTGGGGCAAACCGGGTAGGTTGACTACTGCTGAGGCCCTATGTGCCTCAGTTATCATATCTGGAAGATGGGAGCAAGGCCAGAGAATCATAGAACCATTCACATTTGGGAGTGAGTTTCTGAATCTGAACAACAATCCATTGGAAGCCTATTCAAATGCCAAGACAAATGCCGAATTAGCGGCAATGCAATGGGAGTTCTTCGACGAGCCCGATTCAACGAACGATTGAGCCGGGCGCCAGGTCTTCACAAATTGTCAGTACCGATACCTTCCCATCATCGTCTTCAGCTGCTAGGAGCATTCCTTCAGATATCACGCCCCTGAGTTTTCGAGGTTTCAGATTTGCGACATATACTACATTGAGGCCTAGAAGATCGGAAGCATCCACTACCCCTTTCAATCCAGCACATATAGTGCGACTAGATTGGGGGGCATCTTCTATTGTGATGACGTATAACTTGTCGGCATTAGGATGATCATCAACAGAAGTGATTTTACCCGTCTTCATCTCAACTTTCATGAAATCTTCAAAATCGATGTAATCGCCTCCAGAGTCTTCGGGCGCGGTGTCGCTCTCATTGACCTTGCTATCTGACCCTTCTTCCGCCACAGCCATCTCAGTTGCGATTATTTCCTCTAAATCCAATTTTTGGAACAAAGGATCCGGTTTTGCGGAATTCCAATTCAAGACATCTAAAGAAAACGCCTCATCCCAGAGTATCGTATCAATATCCGTTTCCTCGCCCAACATCGCCCACAGTCGGTCAGACTGGAACGGTAGGAATGGCCTCAGAGCCACTGCGAGACCTCGGCACATAGACCAAGCATACGCTAATGCTGACAATGCAGACCTCGCCTCCTCGGAATCTTGATTGTCCAAATGCTTCCAAGGTGCTGCGATCTGCAGTATGGAATTACCCAATTGTGCTATGCCCATTATACTACGCAGCGCTTCTTTGAATCTCTGCCGCTCCATCGATTCAATGGCTTCAGACATTAGTGCCTGAATATCTGATGAATACTGCGGAAAATTTGATGAGTCGAAGAATACGGAAAGGGGATTACCTCCATCGGAAGGCAATCTATGAGTCAATGTCATGACTCTGTGTACAAAATTTGCGTATGTCCCAATCAACTCATTATTGACCCTATCGACATATTCATTCCATCGAAAATCTGCATCATGACCTTCGGGCATATTGATCGATAGGTAATATCTCAGTGTATCTGGATCGAACCTACTCAAAAATGATGGTAGCCATACTCCGTGTCGTCGACTCTTGCTGAACTGGCCGCCTTGTAACATCAGGTATTCGTTCGCAGGAACATTGTATTCCAGAGCCAAATGCCCCGGCTCTGGTGTGTGCGTGATGTTCCCACCTGAATTTGCAGCATTAATCCCCATAATAATTGCAGGCCAGATAATTGTATGAAACGGAATGTTGTCCTTACCCATGAAGTAAATGTGCTTCGGTTGAACCCCGTCTTCAGAAACCTTCCACCAACGCTCCCATGCATCATTACCATCTGAATGTCCGGACTTAGATGCGAACCTCTCAGCCCAGATACGTGCACATGTATAGTACCCCTGTACCGCCTCAAACCACACATAAACTCTCTTCGAGTCCCACTCCTCACCCTCTAGGGGTAATTTGATTCCCCACTCTATGTCTCTAGTCACTGCACGTGGCCGGAGCCCCATGTCCAACCAGTTCTTTGTCATCGCACGTACATTTGGCCTCCATGTTCCCTTTCGATCTTCGTAATGCGATAATAGAGATTCCTGGAACATATCCAATCGGAAGAATAAGTGTTCAGTATCCCTAACTTCAATCGCCGAAGACGAATCCAGTTTGGAGAGTGGATTCAGTAGTTCATTGGCCTCGTAAGTAGCTCCACAATCATCACATTGATCCCCGCGGGCACCAGATGCCGAACATACAGGACAATTTCCTTCGACATATCTGTCAGGTAAGAATCGTATTGCCCCATCTTCTGAAACAGAACAATACTGCTGCATGGTCTCTGTAGACAACATATTGGCATCGAGTAATTCGGTGAATACCTCTCTGACAATTTCCTTATGGCGATAATCAGAGGTTCTGTTGTACAGCGCTCCTCCAAACTCTATTCCCCTAGGATCTACATTACACCCCCATGAGCAACCTAAATCGATCAGTGCCTTGCTGTTTATTTCGTGAAACCTATCAACTATTTCTTGAGGTTCTACGCCTTCCTGTTCTGCTGTGAGTGTTATGGGTGTTCCGTGTTCGTCGGACCCGCTACACATCAGTACACTTCGTCCTCTTGCACGCTCATATCGGTATTGTATGTCTGCAGGGAGACAGTTGCCGGCAACATGGCCCAAATGAAGAGGGCCATTTGCATATGGCCATGCCATGAATATCGCTACATGCTCCATTTCCGCCGCCCCTATTGGGAAAGGCGGAGCCACATATTTATGTCATCATCGCCCATCGCCTGTAATGGAGCCGCAACTCGTGCACACCATTGGCAATCATCCACTTCTCATGGATGAACTCTAAGAGGCATCAGAATTGAGCGATTATACACTGATTGTATCCTATGCCCTTTTGGCACTTGGAGCGTCGTTTCTATGCAGCATTCTTGAAGCAGTTCTGCTATCGACGACGCACGCCCACATCAAGTCAATGAATGAAAGTCATGAGAAGATTAGTCGTGTCTGGTTGGGATACAAAGAAGACCCTGAAAGGCCGCTCACCGCGATATTGACTTTGAATACCTTCGCACATACGGTTGGAGCCTTGGGGGTAGGTTATGAGGTCGAGAAGCTAAATCCAGGAGAGTATGGCGTCGCTATCGCTTCCGCTATACTGACAATTGCTATACTATTGCTCAGTGAGATACTTCCTAAGACAATAGGGGCATTGTATTGGAGGAAGTTGACAGTATCCTCAGCACATACACTACGAATACTGATGATTCTACTCTGGCCGATTGTCAGACCGATAGAAATGCTCCGATCGCTATTACCAGCGGTCCATATTGAAGCTGTAACAAGGTCTGAACTGTCGGTGCTCGCGGATATAGCTGAAGAATCTGACCAAATTGAAGAAGATGAGGAGACGGTGATTCAGAATGTGCTGCGCTTGCGTGAAATCATGGTCAGTGACGTCATGACTCCGCGTGTTGTCATGTCCACAGTAGGAACTGATGAAACAGTACAGTCAATTATTGAGAGAATACCAATCATGATTTACGGTCGCATGCCAGTCACGGGAGATAGTATTGATGACGTGAAGGGAATGGTACTGAGGAGTGAGATATTGCGGCGGGCATCCATAGATGATTACTCCAGCACTATGGGAGAATTATCACGTGGTACGCATCACTGCAAGCAAGATGACTCGGTCGACAAGGCCTTAGATGTGCTATTAGAAAACAAGGTACAGATGCTGATAGTCAAGGATGACTTCGGGGGTACTGTAGGCTTGATTACAATGGAAGATGTAATAGAGACACTCCTCGGTGTTGAGATTGTTGACGAGTCTGATCAAGAAGGAATAGATGATGGTGTGCATCACGAGGATATGAGGGAATTAGCTAAGCAGAGATATGAGCACTCAGAATCTGAATGATTTAGGTGACATCCTCATCATCTTCTGCCATCATCCCACGTTGTTCCGCATATTCTCCAATTGACTGGAGTCTCTTAATCAATCCAGAATCAGACTCTGTCTTTTCAGCTGTAACTAGCCAAACACCTCCGAATAACCTGTCCCAGAACCCAAGTTTTTCATCACCTCTATTGCGCAAGAAACGATCCAATATAGGCACCAACAATAATGTCATTGAAGTACCAACAAATATCTTGTTTCCATTTGTCCACTCGGTTCCTTCCGAAATTAGTAGCAACACCCCAAATAAGCCTGCTAGAATTAGTGGAATATTGGCACTTTTAGCCAGATGGTATAGAAATTGTGGGTTATTCCCTCTTGTATCTACAAATTGAGTTCCAGTGACTATATTCCCAGCCGATCTAGAAATCTTTGATGGTAAGTAGAACATATTCCCCAATGCTAGTACTAATGCAACAATTATTGGAACCGTAGGATCGGCATCTGCTTGACTCATAATTACTCCTGTAATAATCAAGATTCCCCAATTTGCTATTGTATCCACAAGGTACCGGAATGATGTCCTTACTCGAGCAGCGGGTTCAAATCCCTCAGGTATAACCTTAGCAACCCGCTCCTTCTTCGCCTTCTTCTCCTTTCGCTCCCTGCGTGGACGAGCCTTCTTGGCTTTCTTTGTCTTCTTCTGCACAGGCTCCGGATCTTGAACAATAACAGCCTTAGGTGGCTCGGTAGTTGGAACCTGTTCCTCTTCTTCTGATTGAATCTTCCCGGCCTTTTCCAATAGTCCCATGCTTCAACCTCCATATTTCTGACCCGTGCGGGTAAATATCTCAAAACCCGGTGATTCCACGAACTCGTTTATCTTATCCTCCGGTAATTCGCCTAGTTCGGCGTTTATCATGGTGAAGAATGCCTTACGAGCATCTTCATCTGCGGCTTCAGGATTTGTGCCAACTGATTCGAATAATGCGAATGAATCAGAATTTAAGAATCGACTGATGAAGTCTTCAGGCATATTACCAAGAAGATTGTTGACTACCTCAAAAAATTCTACGAATTCATCGGCATGTGAATCATCCATATCACGTTCTTCAATCTCGATTGTAGGGGCGGATACCAACTCCACCGTAGGCTTTACTGCCCTGATATCCTGCTGCTGCTGTTTTCTAAGGACGATAATTTCCCTATCCAATTCAGAACCAAAGCGGTCCGAGAACCTATCTAACAGAGTGCCGACATCACCTGTAGCTATCCTATCTATGTGACCGTACATACTATCCTTTGAGTCAGTGACCATACTAGGGTCTGATGATCGTCTCTTCTCCCACTGGGCTTGGAAATCATTCGATTCGTCGAATACCTCTTCCTCTAGATCCTCCCCTAGAAATTCAGTGGCATCATCAAGCTTGAATTCTTTCTCCGGAACCATTGCAGGAGGAGGGGGAGGGGGAGGTAATGTGATCCCTGGAGGTAATGGAGGAAGAGGGAGTCCGGATACATCAGAAAAGTCTTCGTCGTCCTCTACCACGTGCCCACCGAGTTGATTCCGAAACTCTCCACTATTCAATATTCTGTGATTGGGGGCACCCTATATCTTCACTTAGGGGGATATCAACGCCCCCCATCCTTTCAAAGAAAGGAAAGTTGCCATGCTTTCAGGAACTTCAATTATGTCACCTGTACTGCCTTCAACGTAGGATTCTGAGATTCTTGCCGTTATGTCATCCATGGTTAACTCAACCTTATGCGTGGACTGCCCCCCCAGAGCTACCGCTTCAGTGAGTGGGTCGAATGCATCAGAAGCGTCTGGATCCAGTCTGCTAAGGGGCAATTCTGTTACCCTGAGGCCGCACTTGCCATGAAGACTCCCAATCCACCTAATGACTCGTTTTACATCAACTGTGACATTTTCGTCGGTTTCACCCGCACCACCTAACACTACTGCTGAGTCGCCTTTCACGAGTTCCCAAAACGCAGAAGTTTGTTCTTCTCCGAATACTGTAAGAGATGTGTTTGATTTTAGTCTCTCAATCTTAGTATCATTCAGACTCTGTTCGGCAAGCATTTCTAGCTTCTTCTTACTGAATGATTTGATTTTACTATCCCGACTTTTCAACCTCTGCTTCATTATTCCGTCCAGTTCAACTAAGAGATCAGCTCCAACCTTACTTTTCGAACCAATGGAACGCAGTTTCTCTACAACTATATCTGTTCCATCTTCAACCCTATTTTTCCATCCTCCTTGTGAATTCCCCACCACAGTTTGGACGTTGACTCCCTCTCCTCGGATGTAATTGACCAATTGTCTACGAGCGTTTGAATCCAATTGTAGGTATGCAGGATCTCTGACATGAATATGATATCCCCTGTGCCCTGAGAACGACGTCTGTACATACTGCTCCTGAAATCCAAATTCTGGCTCTAAGAATTCAGACCACAGTTTCCATGCCTGATCCTGAATCGATTCTAGCATAGCTGGAAAATCTCTATCTGAGACTCCAGGTAGGTGGTCGCCATCCAAGTCAAATATCAAATCAGCACCTAACCATCCCTTATCTGTCATACTACGTTGTGAGGGGTCGTGATAGTATGCTGTACTATGGAAGCATGAATGTGGAGATTTGGTGTGTAAGTAGTGAAGAAGCTCAGACTTATCGGTGAACCCACGATGTCTGTCAGGTGGCCTAGAACCCCAAGGTATGAACATCCATTCCCTGGATCTAAATCTAGGAGGAGACCAGATATCATTGGTGCCTAAAGATTGATAGTACTCTGAGAATCGGTGCGCGAATCGACTCCATCCCTCGGCCATAAACAAGACAAAATGTCTAGGCAAATTAACTGTGCCATCATTCGAGGTTCAGCGAACTAACCTCTCGACCTTCGGTTGCAGGTTGTGCCCCAGTGATTTCGATGTATGCCTCCCAACAAACATACTGATTGTCCAGTACAATAGCCTCAGCAAATGTCAACGCCTTACCTGTATGGGCGCATATGGGCCCTAATTGCCCTGTTGCTGTAGACAGTTTTGTTGCATCGGGCATGGTATTTCGAGAGCCTATTGATTATTGACTGTTGCCATCTACAAGTTACTCCCTAGGAGTTATTTTCAACCCATCGCCATTCGGGCCACTATGGAAGAAGAATCTATGTTTAGAATAGGTCATTCCCCGGACCCCGACGATGCATTCATGTTCCACGCATTAACTACCGGAGCACTAGATACCCAGCAGAGGAAATATGTGCACGAGCTACACGATATTGAACAGTTGAACAGTTATGCATTAAAGGGTATGTTCGAAGTTTCCGCAGTCAGTATTCACTCATACCCAATGATTGCAGATCGTTACCAACTGATGAACTGTGGAGCATCTATGGGGGAGGGGTATGGTCCAATTTTGGTATCTCGATCTGAGTTAACTCATGATGAGGCGAAAACTAGGACAATCGCCGTACCTGGACTGGGTACTAGTGCCTATCTCGCGCTGAGAATTGCTTGGGGAGATGTAGATGTTCACGTAGTACCTTTCGATAAAATTCTGCCTGCAGTGATCAGGGGTGAATACGATTTGGGCCTAATTATCCACGAGGGTCAAATTACGTGGGCGAACGAGGGTTTGCATCTAATTCTTGATTTGGGAGCTTGGTGGTTGGATTGGACAGGACTCCCCCTACCACTAGGAGGGAATGTTGTAAGACGGGATCTTGGTGAAGATATTTGTCAGAAAATTACTAGTGACGTCAAACGCAGCATCCAGCATTCTCTCGGCAACCCAGATTCAGCACTAGAATTCGCTAAATTATGGGGAAGAGGCATTGATGATGACACTAACAGAGAGTTCGTAGGCATGTACGTAAATGAGCGAACACTGGATTATGGGGAAGACGGGAGAGAAGCAGTACGCAGATTCCTCAGAGAGGGTCAGAATATCGGAGTTGTTGAGTCCTCGTTAGATGTATCTACAATAGAATTCATGGGAGTTGAGTGAATGTCTGAGGATATACTGGATACCGGTGAATTTGGTTCTGTTGACGTAATCGAAATGAATGAACGACACAACCCGAGCGCATGTCGACGAATATTGCGTGAAGCTCGCGAACAGGGATTGTCTAGTAAATTGTTCAATTTAGCACAGGATCTCCAGGATGGAGTGTATCGAGCCGAAGCTCTGTGTGGATTGTGCGCATCGGATGAAATGGATGAGGATGATCGTGTTGAATGGGTCCCAATAATCATTGAATCAATGCTAGAAGAGGAAAGAGCGTGGCGCTTGGCCGAGAGCATTGGAATCATCGCAAAATCTGCCGGCAATTGGCCCGGTGCCCGGTCAAGAAAGGCATTGATGGAGCACCTCATTGTACTCACAGGCGGGTTGCCTGCCGGAGAAGCTCGTGTCGATGCGCTGAAATCGATTTCATCCAGGGTCTCCGAACAAAAATTACCTGAATTATTTCTCTTAGCTGTCGAAAATCACGGCATGGAATCCAAAGCGGCCCGCCCGGTGATGAAATCTATTGTTGCAACAAAAAACCACGATTTAATTTCGGAAATTACAGCATCAATCACTGAGGCGACGCCGGACCTGGCGGTAAAATTTCTTGACAATTTACATCGTTTGGCGAATGAAGCAAGCCTAACTTTGGAGCCAACAGCTCTAGAACTCTCACTACCTCTACTCAAGTCGGCCGATTTTGAAATCGTTCGGACACTTTGCAGCCATGCCTCAACACCTGCCGAGGTGCGGATGCTAGCAGAGACATTGGATGGCGACAATGAAAATGCGATTAGATATACGGTCACGCTCGCAGGAAGAGCGGATCGAACTGGAAATGCTGAATATGCACGCGATTTGCTAAAAAAAGCAGTCACTCGGGTCGATTCATTGAATGAACGGACAGCAGCCCGCATCAAGAAAAATATTGCGAAAGGTTTTGTTCACCTAGGAGACCAAGGACGCGCGGAGGAGTTGGCGCCAATGCATGATTCCGAGATGAAAACCCCTCAATCAGATGAGGAGGGAGTAGAAAGACGTGGCCATACCATGGCATTGGTTGGAACCTATGATGGAGCCGTGTCGACACCACACCTTCGTGCCTTGGCTAGGGCTGCTGGAATCGCGTGGGGATTTGGCTTGGATATCGCCTTAATCGATTGGCCGACCGAAAATCTAGAGGAATTGTGTGGACGGGCCCAGAAGGAATCGGGTACAGCTGGTGTGAATCATTTACCTGCACTCCTTACTTCCAAACGAATCCAATTACTGTCAGTTGATGATGCCCTAGGCGGTAGGGCTGGGCACCCGATTGCAACGACCCATCAACCAGTGGGTGGTTCAGTGGATTTGACGACGTTCGATGGAAACCTCTGCGTGTTCATCGGACTCGGCCGACAGGGTTTGCCAAAGAGTCTACTCGACAATTGCCCGGATCAATTTGAATTGACAGGGATTGGAGCCAGTTTGGAGACGGCAGTTGCCATGGGGGCAATCGCTCAAAGATTGGCTGATTTGTGATGGGAGAGAGGAGTACTAGTCTAATCGCACCCATTCTACTTCCGCTTCCATTCCGCATGCTTCATGCAGAAACAATTCCAATCCCTTGATTGCCTCTGTATCAAGAATATTCTCAACTTCACGACTAAAATAATCTGAGATTCTTGATTTCGACAGGCCGCTATTCATTGATGTAGCCAATATTACCTCATTCCTCCATTCTTCGTCTTGATTGAATTTCAAACACTGCGCAAGCATGTCATTCCTGGCTCGAAGAACGATATCCATGGGGCTGTCTTTCCTAGTCGCGAATACACCGAAAACCATAGGCAAACCTGTGATACGAGTCCAATCCGCACCCAAATCCAATTGAACAGTTTCAGGATTACGAGATGCTGCCGAAAGTGCCCGATCACCTATCAACAGAGCACCGTCACAACTCTCCAGCATTGATGAGATATCTGGCCCCATCTCGATTGTCTTGGGATCCATGCCTCGATTGTTTAGTATCCAACGTAGGAGTTTCTTAGATGTGGATGAATCCGAAGGGATTGCGATGTCCCTCATCGATTCAAGGGGGCGTGTTCCAAACAACAACACAGATCCCACATCCCCGCGACTAACTATTCCCAAATCGGGGATCAGTACCAATTGATTGTGGTATTCTGCATAATCAGCTGATGGTATTGGCGCAGTGAGACAATCTCTCCGAATTACATGTCCAGTAAGCCAAGCTGGTGGAGCCGGTAAAATCTCCCAACTTCCTTCCAAGCCATGGAATATTGGGTCGCAATTGCTGAATGATACTCTCCCGAGTACTTCTTTCCAGGACATAATCACTCCTATCGTTGACCATATACTGGTAGAATTTCTTGGGTACTGATACTAGTCTCAAATACTGAGAATTCTGTATATGTAGAATTTCGTTTAACGGCTATTGACTCTGTCGAAGCAATCATCCTGGCTAATGTTTCTGATTCAGTATCGACGTTGGTTATACTCCCTGCTTCATGCATAATCTCTTCGTGGCCGACTGTACCATCAATGTCATCTGCCCCTGCTGTCAGACACATTGAGGCTAGATGATCTCCGAAATTCATGCGATATGCCTTGATGTGAGGGATATTGTCGAGCATTATTCTTGAAATGGCTATCATACGAACCACTTCGCTAGAACTCGCCAACTGTGCTTCTGGTAATCTACTCCTATCAGGTAGGAATGGGTATGGGACAAAACACTGGAATCCACCACTCTCATCCTGCTGCTCACGGAGCTTTACCAAGTGGGTAATTCTATCATCCAGAGTCTCAATGGTTCCGAACAGCATCGTGCAGTTTGTCGGTATACCCAAATCATGCGCTATGGCATGTACTTCGAGATATTCCGAGGATGATTCCTTTCCCCTGCATATCATATTCCTAACAGAATCTACAAGTATCTCAGCGCCACCTCCTGGAATTGATCCAAGACCAGATTTCGACAGCGCTTCGAGTGTTTGTTTGACAGTAATACCAGATCGGCCTGCAATGTGGATTATTTCAATAGCAGTAAGTGATTTGAGGTGAATGTGAGGATACGTATTCTTGATTGTCGAATATAACTCAACATAATGATCTATCGTCCAATCAGGATGGAGTCCCCCGACGGAGTGGACTTCGTCAATCTTATTGGAGTATGGATCGATTCGTTCTACGAAGTCCCTAGGAGATAATGCATATGCCTCGGGGTGCCTAGATCCTTTTCGGAACGCACAAAACCTGCATGCTAGGACGCAGATATTTGTGGTGTTTACATGTAAATTCTCGTTGAAAAAGACACGATTATCGTATCGAGATTTCTTGATCATGCTAGCCAATGAACACAATGCACTGAGTGAATCATGATACATCAGACTGATGCCTATTTCTGCGGATATACTGCCTCCAGAGGTAAGGGTCTGGACGCAAGATGACAAGATTGGATCCGTTGCGACGCAATCTGGTATACTCATCTCACCCAACCTAGTCCTCCAATCCGAATTACCTGCTATTGATTCAAATCGTATGTCCATGGCAGTGCCTCAATTTCTGTGATGAGATGGTTGATTTTAACTCGACTGTATAGCGTGCTCAATTCAGAACCAGTAACTCCGGAAAGCATCAATAGCCATACTCATTGAGTCTTATCATGAACAGTGATAGTGGTGGTATGGGACTAGCCGTCGCTGAATTAGAAGAGATGTCGCGCAGATGCCGGATTAATATAGTGAAAATGACTCATGAAGCAGGTGCTGGACATCCAGGCGGGTCTCTTTCAGCCATAGATCTGATAGTCGCACTATACGGTACGAAACTACGTATCGATTCCGACAATGCGGACTGGGAAGACCGTGATCGATTCATCATGAGCAAAGGCCATGCTAGTCCCGCAGTCTATTCAATACTGAACGAAATCGGCTATCTATCTGAAGATGACCTGATGAGTTTTAGATCACTTGGATCTGTCTGCCAGGGTCATGTAGATATGAAGTGGACACGGGGTGTTGATTTCTCTGCTGGCAGTCTTGGCATGGGACTTTCATTTGGTCTGGGGTGCTCTCTAGCAGCTAAAATGGACGGTAGTAAGAGAACCACCTGGGTGATGGTCGGCGATGGTGAGCTTCAGGAAGGAGAGGTTTGGGAAGCAGCTATGGCAGCCAATTTTCACTCAGTTGGAAATTTGAAATTAATTGTCGACAGAAACGGCATTCAAAATGATGATTTTGTCAACGTGCAAATGGAAGTAGGTGATGTAGCTTCAAAATTTTCATCATTCGGATGGGAAGTAATGGAAATCGATGGACACTCTATGGACGAAATTCTAGTTGCACTAGATTGGGCCACATCAATCGAAAATTCTCCTTGTGTTATCGTAGCCAAGACGGTGAAGGGCAAAGGGGTATCATTCATGGAAGGAAACCCTGCGTTTCATGGAAAGGCTCCAGATGATGATGAGTTGCGAATTGCTTTGGAGGAGTTATCATGAGTGCTCCCTCTACAGGTGGCGCTTCCAGAGATGGATACGGCTCGGGGCTACTCAGAATTGCTGAAGATCCGCGAGTAGTTGTCATTGAAGCCGATCTAGGTAAATCTACAAAATCCTGCCATTTTAGAACGAAGTATCCATCGAAGTCATTCTCAATGGGAATTGCTGAACAGAACATGATGCTTGTTGCGGCTGGTATGGCTGCATCTGGAAAGATACCGTTTGCGAGTACGTTCGCAATATTCACTGAACGAGCTTTTGAGCAGGTTAGAAATGGAATTGCAAGACCTGGGCTTACAGTGCATATCTGTGGTAGTCATGGAGGAATCCACACAGGAACGGATGGTAGTAGTGCACAGTCAATAGAAGATTTAGCAATATACCGCACTATACCAGGAATGGCTGTCCTGCATCCATGTGATGACTTGTCTGCAGAAGAGCTCACAGTGCAACTACTGAACCATGACGGACCTACATACATGAGGACCGCACGAAATAAGATATCTAGAATCTACAATCATGACAGCGTTCGTGAACTCAAGATTGGGCAGGGTAGTGTAGTCCGCAGTGGAAGTGATGTCTGTATCATAGCTTGTGGAGTGATGGTATCACAGGCCCTGATAGCAGCGGGCGAATTAGCCGATAGTGGAATTAATGCCACCGTAATAGATATGCACACACTGAAACCGTTGGATACGGGATTGGTCGACTTGATGGCGAAGTCATGCGGGTGCTTCGTAACTGCTGAAGACCACTCAGTGATAGGGGGCCTGGGAGGGGCAGTAGCTGAACATCTGTCGACCGGAATAACTGTCCCACTAGAAATGGTTGGAGTCAGAGATGAATTCGGCCAGAGTGGCGAATCCTCCGAGTTAATGTCGAGAATGGGGTTGACATCAGAGGACATCAAAAACTCCGCCCTCAAGGCTATTAGTAGGAAATCGGGCTAATTCACTGCACCACAGCGTTTGATTCATGAACAATAGTGCCCGGCGGACACCATGGGCGATGCCGAGAGGGTCAAAGGTCTACTCGACGGGAGCATGGATCCTACTGAGTTAGAAGACGATGCTGAGTTATACATCCTAGCGGAGAGAATCTATGGCAGAGAGGCATTGGATGAGATGGGCGTTGCTGCTCCGATGAGGCCACCTGAAGTTGACTCTACTAATCACTCGAACGGAAACAATCTGGAAGTCGAACTCCCAGATATTTCAGAATTAGATGAGATACCCGAACAGTCGTCCAAGGAATCTTCAGGTAGTCGCATCATGCTGATGGCAGGCCTAGTAGGATTGGTTCTGGTGAGTGTCAACGTGTCAATAGGAATTGGACACTACCTAGCACTGTGTGAAGACCAGCCAGAGGCCCCCCCGTTGAGCTTTACAACGTTATCAAACTGGCAGAATGACACAATTCACATTACGTGGACAGTTGCCAATCTGAATACCACCATAAATTACAGCGTTTATTGGTCGATGTCCCAAAATGGATCATCCGAATTCGTAGATGACGACTGGTTCAATTGGACCGGATCAAGTAATCTGATACACTCGGAGAATCGGGCCGCCACGACATCACCGGGGTGTTATATCTCTACACTATACTCTGAAGGAATTGAAATTTCTCAATCTAATGGTTGCACTGAAAATCCTTCTACAACATCCATACTTGCTGTAATTTCTGAAGTTCCTGCACAATGCGAGGACAACACACGGTTGCTTTGGGACAAGGTTGCCGAATATGAGTCCGTGGACTCATGGGCATCGGCAGGGACCGGTGGATTGCTCGATGGTGCTCTTATGATGTTGTTTGGAATGATTACTCTTCGCAGCGCATTTCGGAAGAAGTGATTAGTACATTCTAGCAAGATGTTGCCTTCGATTCGTGGGCTTTCCTGTTACTGCACAATCTACTGGTTCGTCATACGCGGTGACGCAATCACCGAGCAGGGTCAGTCCTGTGGTCTTCTCAAGTACCTCTGCATCAGCATCATTACCATCGAAAGCCAGCTCATAGACGATACCGTCTTCTACGGGAGATTGGAGATGCCAACCAGTTTCATTCTGTATTAACCCGGGGAATGGGCGAATCATATCAGAAGCATAACTGTGAGAGCGATCTCGTAGTTCATCTGACACGGAATCAAGCAATTGACTCATAGTCTGGATAATCCCATCTAATGGGATTTCGCTCTTGCCTCCAGTACGCAGAGTAACGACACAGTTGCCTGAGGCTAGATCTCTAGGGCCAATCTCAAGACGCACAGGAACGCCTTTGATCTCCCAATCGTAGTGCTTAGCTCCTGGACGAAGGTCTCTGTCATCGAGATGTACTCTGAATCCGCTCTCGGACAAGTGTGTTGCCAGTTGTGATGCACGCGGCATTACATTGGCATCAGAGTGTGCTGCTACAGGCATGACTACAACTTGGATTGGTGCTATAGAAGGTGGTAAAATCAGACCATTATCATCTCCGTGCATACCGACAACCGCTCCAAGCAAACGTTCAGACATCCCAAATGTCGTCTGATGGCAGTATCTGGTCGAGCCATCTCCGTCTTCATAAGACAAATCGAATGCACGTGCCCACTGATCGCGATAGTGATGATACGTGGCGACCTGTAGAGTTCGGCCATTGGGCATCACTGCATCTACAGCAGTAGAGTGCCAAGCCCCGGGAAACGTATCCCATATGGGTCGCTTGGAAACTATTGCGGGAAAACACAACTCATGCAACAGCCTCTGGACAATCTCGGCGTCCTCAGCAATCTGCTCTGTGGCCCCCTGCTCATCTGCATGAACTGTGTGAGCTTCGAAGAAATGTATCTCGCGGACTCTTATGAATGACCTGGTCTGCTTGGTTTCGTAACGGAAGGTGTTTACTATCTGGAATGTTTTCAACGGTAAATCTGCATGGCTCCGGACCCACAAAGAAAACATCGTATACATTGGAGTCTCGGATGTAGGCCGGAGGAACATTGGCACCTCCAGTTCATTATTCCCTCCGTGCTTAACCCAATACACCTCCTTCTCGAAACCACCCTCTTCTTCTCCCATCCTCAACTCAGAGGGATCAACACCTGCATCCCTAGCTGCTTTGAGCATTGATACCAACTGATTCTCCTTGTCCAAGAGATCCTCGGGTACGAGCAGAGGGAAATTATACTCCTCGTGACCTGTTCGACTCATTTGAGACCGTGTAAGTGCATCTATGAGAGACATTGTCTTCCACCCATAGGGCTTCCATACATCCATGCCCTTGATGGGGTATCTCTTGTCGACTAAATCTGCAATCTCGACTATGGCAGGATACCATGAGTTGAAATCGGACTTGGGAGGAATGCCCCTCTTGGCCTTTCCCGGACCTCCCATGGTTACTCGTCCTTCATGTGCGCTGCTTGAATGTGACGCAGGGGCGTCATCAGGAACCGTGCAATAGTGACTCCACGGCCTCACATAAATCGGCGTCGTCACGCATTACCTGTACAGTGCCGTCCGGTAGTACGATGCGGCCTCGGGGGAAGTCTCGATCATGCACCTCCTCCTTCAGATTAGCCACTACAGCATCGACTCCATAACGCTCAATTTGCTGCCTTGCTCTATCGATTAAAACTTCCACAGAAACCCCCGTCTCCAGTTTGAAACCTATTCTCCTAGCACCGCTCACGAATGGTGCAATCTCGGAGATATGCTTAGGCCCCTCAGTCAATGAGATATCCCATGTTTTATCGCCGCTGGACTTCTTCTCACTCAGAGGCTCGGTAAAGTAATCCAACACAGCTGCTGAGTATATCCAAGCATCGGGCTTTGGATCGGATGAAGCAACCTCCAAGGATACAGCCAGCATTTCATTCGGAGAGCCGCCCCTTCGTACGTCAGGTAATGTGAATTCTGGTGCTACTGAAGTTTTTCCGGCTATGCAAATCACTCTATGCCCCATCCTGTGGAGGTATTGTGCAATAGTCCATCCAGTAGATCCTGACGAAGCATTCTGGATAGCCCTCACAGCATCAATTGGTGCTCTGTTAGCACCTAGGGTAATTGCAACAACCTTCCTGTCGGGCAACTCGGAATTTACTAAATTACATAATTCGGCTACGATAGAAACGGCATCTGGTTGCTTTCTTCGGCCTTCCCGTGGTTCGTCGAACATAACTGCACTACCCTCATCACGTAGAGCGGTAATATGTTCCGAAGTTACTGGGTCATCGAACAGGTCAGAATGCATTGAGGGTACGAATAGTATTGGAGTCTCGGTACCACGGGCTGCAGAAAGAGCCATTGTTGCAGGAGAGTCGATGAGTCCATGAATGTGTTTTGAAATTGTGTTCCTCGTAGCTGGGGCAACTAGTACTGCATCATAATCATCTAATTGCGCCATCTTATGATCCCATCCTGTCAGGGCCTTGGTTCCTGATGCCCATGACAATGCCAATGGAGTAATTATTTTCTCAGCCTCACTGGTCATGAGAATACTGAGTACTGCTCCATGGCGTCTCAGCTCCCTCGATAGCCTCACAGATTCCACGGCTGCTATGCCACCAGTGACAACAAGTAATACTCGATGATTTGCAAGGCTGCGGCCACGAGATTCAACATCGGCGTCGTTGACCATGTATGTGCGAAAGCAAAGGGCTTCATGAGTGCGTCGACAAAGTAAAAGTATTCTTTGTTGCGGTAATCGGGGCATGGAGCCGGGCAGGATGGAGTTGTTGCACAGGCATCTAACTAGGTTCATCGCAATCGATGTATTGTTGCTGATAGTGCTGTTGACTACAATGAATACTTCGGGATCATCCTCAATATTAGTGTTCTATATGCTTCTTGGATTGGTACTGATTCCATTGGGCATAGTTTCGGTAATCTCTATGCTAAAACGTAGCTCTGGTGGCATTAATCTAGGAATAGCCAGCCTTGGATTCATTGGTGCTGCATTTCTTTTGCTTGGAGTATTGGGCGGTATAAGCTATCTAACAGGGGAGAGTAAGGAAATTCTGCTTCCAGCAGTACTAATCCTACTGGGTGCATCTACACTGAAGAAGATACCAACAATGAAGAATCCGTTGTATGATATGTGGTACAGAGGGGCGAATAATTCTCAACTTTCTGGAAATGAATTCGAACAGGAAGTCCTAGCAACTTGTCCATCATGCCATAGCGTCTTGGCGGTATTTCCCAATCAATTAACAATTAACGATAAATGCCCGAATTGTAGTGAAAGGTTGGTGTATTCTGAAGAGGAGTGATCATGGGGTTTCCAAAGCGATAGCTATTCCCATGCCACCTCCTATGCACATAGTGGCAATTGCCCTTTTGGAATTTGTTCGTCTTAGAAGAGAAGCTGCTTTCCCGGTGATTCTTACCCCTGAAGCACCTAACGGATGTCCTAGCGCTATGGCACCACCATCGATATTGATCTTTGATGGCTCCAGCCCCAACTCTGAGATTACAGCTAGACTCTGAGAAGAGAACGCTTCATTCAATTCGTACAAATCAATTGATTCACTGTCCCATCCTGTTCTCTCCAAAACCTTCCTAGTAGCTTCGACGGGCCCGATGCCCATAATCCCCGGTGGACATCCACTCACTGCACCCGAAACAATTCTCGCCAGAGGATTGAGTCCTCTTTCAGAAGCAAATTCCTCACTACAGACAATCATAGCAACCGCACCGTCAGTGAGTGGCGATGATGTCGCGGCGGTAACCGTTCCCTTTTCGGAGAATACTGGCTTTAGTCCAGACATTGCATCCAAGGTTGAGTCTGGCCTAATGCAACCATCCACTTCGATGGTTGTTTCTCCATCAATTACCGGAATAATCTCATCATTGAATCTACCTGCCTCTAAGGCCGTTGTAGCTTTGACATGGGATTCTAGTGCGAAAGTTTCCTGTTCTGCTCGCCCTATCTCCCAATTATCTGCAATATTCTCTGCTGTTTGACCCATGGTGACGTATGCTTCGGGCCAACCGAGTTCAAGACCAGGGTGTGGGCTCCAGTTGAATCCCCTACGCTTTACCCTACTCATTGATTCAACGCCCGCACACAAGTAACAATCTCCCCAACCTGATTCGATATTTGCTGCGGCAGACAGTACTGCCTGCATTGAGGATCCGCACAGTCTGTTAAATGTCATTCCTGGCACACTGTCGGGCAAACCTGCTAGGAAAGTGACCAATCTGCCTATGTTGTATCCCTGTTCAGCTTCTGGATAACCACAACCCATCATAAGGTCATCAAAATCGGCTGCATCGATGTCGTTCCTGGCGATTAATCCCTTGACTATCTGGCTCGCCATGTCATCTGGGCGGAGTCCGCGCAACTCCCCCTTATGGGCCCTGTGAAAGGGAGTGCGAGCCCAATCCACGATTACTGCTTTCACATACTGACGACTGAGTGTTCACAGATAACCATTGACCAGTGAAGATTGAAAGATGGTGCTCGACCGAGGGGTTCATGAGAGGCATTACTCTCGAAGTTATGATACTATGATTAGAGAATGTACCGATCACGGCTACTACGCCGATGACCACCTGTGTCCTGCATGTAATTCTGAAGGGAAATTCATCATGAGAACGGGAGAGAGGGACAGTATGGCGAGACGTTTAGCCCTAGCCCTCAGGCATGCACCTGAGAAGTTCAATCTGGAAATGGATATTAACGGCTGGATAGATGTCAAGGACATGATCAAACAGTTCAAGGGCTCGAATGAAAAGAGATACCACTGGCTCAGGCCTCATCACTTTCGAGCAATCTCAGAGACCGATCCAAAGGGCAGATATGAGGTCAGAGGGAACGTGATGAGAGCCACATACGCGCACACAGTAGAAATCGAATTGGACTTACCAACTGATAACATCCCAGAGGCCCTGTATTATCCCTGCTCTCCAGATGAGTGCGATAATCTGTTAGAGTTGGGCGTGAAACCAAGTGGTCGCTCACATGTGCACTTGTCGGCATCCATTCGCTCTGCAGCAGAGGCTGGACATGTTCACCATACACTTCCAACTCTGCTTGAAGTCGATACTGCCAGGATGGTTGCTGCGGGTGAGACCATATGGCATGCTGGCATTACCGTGTACCTGGCAGACAAAGCTCCAGCAGAGTACTTGTCGGTCATTGCCAACGACCACCCTGAGTACGAATTGGCTAGGGTGCACTGGGACGAAGAGGAGTAATCAGCGGTACTCACCGCATGATGGACAGAAGTCCAAATCCTCGCTAACAGTAGCTTCGCAGTTCTTACAATCTGAGTCGTTTGATACTGTAGTGGTAGTGACGCTCTCATCCTCAACCAACCTTACTGGAGAGTCTCTTTCGACGAAAGGAGGAGGTATATCGCCTCCATCCACTGTGATAATCTGCCTGTATTGAATTGCAAGTTGAATGGCCGATTCAATTTGCTTGGTGGCTCTGCTTCTCTCAGTTGGGTCCTCAATCTGCTCAACGATGGTTAACCTAGCCTGCAACCATCTCTGGAACTGTTCTATTGCCTCACCGTCGCCCACATGGCCCTCACGGGGGCTCCCGTCATAAACTACGGGAGAGGCTAAGTCATGCACCTCATGGCAACAATGAGTAATATGCCCAGAGTCATAGTGAAACTAGGTGGAGGACTCATAACCGACAAGTCGCTGTACAGACAGGTCAGATTAGACCGCGTTGATGCAGTATCTGCTGTCATCAAGGAACTGAAGGATTCTGGATACTCTGTAATCATCGTCCACGGAGCGGGTTCCTTCGGACACTTGGAAGCAAGGAAATGGAAGCTATCAGAAGGCTACAACCGAGATATCTCCAAAGAGCAGGCGAATGCTGTAACTAGAGTTCGTTCAGACATGGACGACCTCAATGAATACGTTGTGAAGTCCCTAATGAATGCCGGAGTTGAATGCGAAATTATGCCGCCCCGAAAGTGGGCTACAGGAGTGGGTGTTGAGTTCCAAGGTGATTTGGATTCATTCGTTCGAGATCCAGCACTACCAGTTCCAATTACATTCGGCGATGTAGTAGATACAGTAGACGATACTAGATTTGGAATCCTGTCAGGAGACCACATCATGGTGCGTCTGGGGTGTGAGATACCTGATGTATCTGCATGCATCTTCCTTTTGGGAGATGTCGACGGACTCATGGATAGCCCACCTAACGAGCCCGGCTCTGTTCTGCTGCCAACATGGAAATTGGATGAGGGTTTCTCAAAATCTCATAATCCGGATGTTGATGTGACTGGTGGAATTATGCTGAAGGCTCATTGTGCGTCCTTGATAGCCCGTCAGGTTGAAGATGTTTGGCTCCTCAATGGAACAGTTCCCAGTAGGATGCTAACTGTTGTATCTAAAGGCGATACGATAGGGACTAGGGTACTGCACTAAACATGTTAATCTAATGTGTGACTGCAACCATAGCATTTCGATTATATGCAAGCGTATTCTCGGCGTACATAGCATGACCGAGCAAGGAGAGACTGAAATTCTCAATGAGCATGATCAGTCTCAAGCCGATATGATGGCTGAAAACTGCATTCTCGTAGACTCAAATGACCGTACCATCGGTTCTGCGTCCAAAATGGATTGCCACTATGGTGAGGGCATGCTACATCGCGCCTTCAGTGTTCTGATATTTGACGAAGGGAGGAACCGACTGTTGATTCAGAAGCGTTCTGATGACAAGATTACTTTTCCTTCTGTATGGGCCAATACCTGTTGCAGCCATCCTCTGGATATTCCCGGGGAGAACGAGGATGCCGTATTAGGCGTGATGAACGCTGCTAGGAGAAAACTGCACCAAGAATTGGGAGTATCAAGGGAACAATTGGATGAGATTGACTTTGAGCACTTAGGTATATTCCAGTATGAATGTAGGTGGGATAGTAATTGGGTTGAGAAAGAAATAGATCATGTTCTCGTGGCCACAGTAAGTGAAGATGAGTTTCAATACGAACCTAATCCTAACGAAATTTCAGAGGCAAGGTGGGTCGGTGTAAGGGAAGTTTGGCACATGGTGAATGGCGAGGAGAATTGGAGGGATGAACTCGTAGCTCCTTGGTTCAAATTGCTTTACATTGAGTTCCTGAAGATATCCTTACCTGAATTTCCACATCCTAGGGAAAATATAGTACATTTTGGAGAAGTAGACATGGGCGGTAAATCAGTAGTTCCTGGGCAGAATCTGATGGACGCGTTGGGCAGCCATCGTGACATCGTCGAAGAGGTCATTATGGCCAGTCTAGGTAAGATGAAACAAGAAAGGTTGCATGGTGCAATGACTCATCTTTTCGCGGGTGGGGGTAAGCGCCTCAGGGCCATCCTCCCACGCTTAGTCGGTGAAGCTGTAGGAGAAGTTCACGAAGGGCACTATACCTTGGGTGCCTGTATTGAGATAATTCACAACTTCACCCTCGTGCATGACGATATTATGGATCAAGACCCTATTCGGAGGGGACTGGATGCCGTTCACGTCGCATATGACGATGCTACGGCTATAAACGCTGGAGATGCTATGTTAGCCGTAGGATTCGAGATACTAGCAGAATCGCCTCATATAGAGCCTGAGAATCTTGCATTCCTAGTCGGTTCGATAGGTGAGATGGTCAGAAAAGTCGCAGAGGGACAAATGGTGGACATAGAATTCGAAAATCGCGAAGATGTGAGCGAAGCCGACTATGTTTCCATGATCAAAGGGAAGACTTCGGCTATGTTCGAGACTTGTGCTATGACTGGAGCCAAGCTAGCTGGTGCAGATGATGTCACTGTGGAGAACATGGCCCAGTGGGGATTGAATCTAGGATTGTGCTTCCAGATGATGGACGACTTGATTGATATCACCGGGGACACTGAGACATTAGGAAAACCAGCTGGTTCTGACGTTGTGCAGGGCAAGAGGACACTAATTGCAATACACGCTCTAGAATGCAGTTCCGAATTACCGATGTTCACAAAGGTGTTCGGAGCTGGCGAATGCAGTGATGAGGACCTTGCTCAAGCTGTTTCTGAACTAGAATCTAGTGGATCCATAGACTACGCCAAGCAACGTGCTATGAATTACCATTCTCTCGCCCATAGTTGCCTAGACAAACTGGAGAACAGTCCGGCATTGTCTATTCTTAGAGAATTGACTGACTTCCAGTTGATTCGTATCAACTAATCAGTCGGTATATTGAAGCTCGTCTGGAATCTCTGACTTCAGACCCTTGCGCTCCCTTATCTCTGCAGTGACCTTGTTGAATAGACTCCGAGGCAGATGGACGTATCCTGCATTCTCTGTGTTCCAAACCGCCCTTCCTTGAGTAGCCGCGCGAATATCATTGGAAAATCCGAATGACTCTGCAACGGGCATGACTCCTATGACGCTGGCTGTATTGCCATCAATTGGCATGTCTTCGATTACTCCTCTGCGTGTGGTGACTTCACGAGTAACACCGCCGATGACATCTTGAGGAGCATCTATCCTGATTTTCTGCATGGGCTCGAAAATGACTGGCTTAGAACGCAGCAGGGCTCCCTTAACCGCCTTGCGGACCGCGGGAATTGTCTGCGCGGGACCTCTATGAATCGCGTCCTCGTGCAACTTGGCATCTACGAGACTGACCATTACGCCCATCAATGGTTCCTCGGCCACTGGACCCTTCTTACATACGTCATTGAAACCCTCGATAATCAACTCACGAGTCTCATGCAGATTCTGTATTCCTTTGGTGTCATTCACTAGAATATTTGTCCCATGGATAGCATATATTTTGCGCATCAGGTCCTTGTTCATTCCGAACTCAGCAAACTTGTCACCTATCTCCTTTGCATCTTTGTTCCTAACCGCGCCATCTCCGAAAACGCCCTCGCGCAATGCATCGGTGACATCATCAGGAAGTGGTTCGGTCTCAATATAGAAACGGTTGTGCCGATTAGGTGACTTACCTTCGAAAGCACGACCCTTGTTTTCTGATGAAATGGACTCCCTATAGACTACTATAGGCTCGCTGACTGATACCTTGATACCCTGCTCTTCTTCCAATCTATAGATTGTAATTTCGAGATGAAGCTCACCCATTCCGGCTAGTAATGCCTCTCCAGTCTCCTGATTAGTGGAGACCTGAAGGGATGCATCAGCCTTAGCAAGTCCTCTGAGGGCATCGATGAATTTTGGCAGATCCTTCATTGATTTCGGCTCTACTGCTACAGTTACCACAGGCTCAGAGTAATGTCGAATTGGTTCGAACGGAGTTGCATCCTCATCCCGTGTAACCGTGACGCCTGCTGCTGCACTACGAACGCCAGTCAGTGCGACTATGTTGCCAGAAGAGACCTCGGGAACCTGAATTCTATCGCCACCCACCATCATGCTCACCTGCTGTACACGCTCTGATTTGGCCCCTCCAAGAGCCCATACTGTATCGCCGTGCTTGATAGTGCCCGAGTAAATCCGCCCAACGGCTACCTCCCCTGCATGTGGATCCATCCATATCTTGGTAATCATCAGCGACAGGGGGCCTTTTGAATCGCAACTAAGCATTGCCATACCGGTTTCCGATTCGAGATCACCCTGCCAAATATTGGGTATCCTGTACTGTTGCGCCACAATCGGTGAAGGTAGTTTGTGTACGGCCATGTCGAGTAGAACCTCGTGTACAGGTGCTTTCTTGGCCAGCTCCTTCTGTTCCTCGTTATGGCAATAATCGAAAATTTGTGTAAAATTCACACCTGATTTTTTCATATAGGGTATAGTAATTCCCCAATTGTGGAATGCTGATCCGAATGCAACGGTTCCATCCATCACGCTAACCTGCCAATCTTTCCTGTATTCAGGAGGTGCGAATTGCCTAATCAGAGTGTTTACCTTAGTGATCTGTCCTTCGAACCTGCTCATCATGTCTTCAGGAGTAACTTGTAGTTCATTGATCAGACGATCTACCTTGTTGATGAAAAGAACTGGTTTTACCTTCTCCTTGAGTGCCTGCCTAACAACAGTCTCTGTCTGTGGCATAGCACCTTCCACCGCACAGGTCAGTATGATGCATCCATCCACAGCCCGCATTGCCCTTGTGACATCGCCACCAAAGTCAACGTGACCAGGTGTGTCAATGAGATTGATTAGGTAGTCATCAGTTTCTACTGAGTGTACCATTGAAGCACTGGCTGCATTGATTGTTATCCCTCGAGCACTCTCCTGGTCGTCGAAGTCCAGCACACGTGACTTACCTGCTAACTCCTCTGACATCATGCCCGCACCTGCTATCAGATTGTCCGACAAAGTGGTCTTGCCGTGATCGATATGTGCTGCTATTGCTAGGTTCCGAATTTTCTCGCGATCGTGCATGACCTCGGTCGCTCGCTTGATGTTGTCTTCCTTACGACCCATGACTAGACCTCTGAATGATGCGGCGACCTGACAACGGTTCATAAAGCCGATTGTAAGACCGACTCAATCTACTCTCAGCAGCCTTGTTTGAAGGGTGACGGACCTCATCGCGCGGATGCCGCGATTCTCTCGATCTCCTCTCTCTTCCCTACCGAGTAAGAATTGACGTCTCCCTCAGCTGCCTTGGACAGTTCTGAAACTATCCCCTCGGTGAGCGTGCGGCGACTCTTGGCTGTCGCAGCGGCCGCACCGATGGAGATGTTACGCAATGCTATGTCCAATCTGCGACTAGGTGACGAATCCACGGCCTTAGGCTGACTGACTGCTCCAACCTTGATGCGAGTCGTCTCCTCACAGGGAGCGGCTTCAACAATTGCATCGATGAACTTCTGAAGCGGATTCTGCCCACTCCTAGATGCTATCTTGTCTAAGGCCTGGTCGAACGCCTTGACACAATGCTGCTTCTTACCAGAGAACTTACCCGTTCGCATCAGATTGTTGATGAAGCGTTCGATAACGGAAAGTTTGGACTTGCCAAACCAGGCGTTGGCGTGTCTTCCGCCTGAATGAGGAGTTCCTATTGTTGTGAGATTGATGTAGGGAGCCAGTCCGGGGTCATCACAGGTAACTTCGGATGCATCCCACTTACCGAACACCATAGTGCCGATACCGGCAATAGGTGCCTCCTGCTCTACCTGCACTTCCTCGGTCATTCAGAACACCTCATCTGATTGGCTTTTCCTTACGTCCACGAACCATCTCGTCGAGAGATACTCCGTTAACCTTGATTACTTTGTATCGAACACCAGGCAGGTCACCATACGACCGTCCCTTACTCCCACCAATTCCCTCGACGAGGACCTCGTCATGCTCATCGATGAATGATATGGCCCCATCTCCGGGTGCGAAGGCGGTCAACTTATTCCCAGTTCTAATCAGACTAATCTTGACTGCCTTACGTATTCCGGAATTTGGTTGCTTGGCCTCGAAACCGACCTTCTCAATCACTATACCCTTACCTTGAGTACTCCCCCCAAGTGGATCGTGCTTGAGAACACCGCCTGCTATACGTTTGAATTGGCGGTTTCGAAACTTGCGTTCCTTCCAGCGATATTTCTTACGGTCTTTCTTCATCTTCGGCCCTGAGAATAATCCACGACCCAAGTATACACCTCAAACTGACGCCCCGCCGACCCACCGATGGTATAAGAGCGTGACGGACTCACCTTAGGTGAGTGCAGCCTAGAGGGGCTTGGCGTTGCTAACATTCAAACGATTAGGCACAGCGACGAGACCATGGCGTTCCGTGATTTGCTACACGGAGTCGATTGCGATGATGACGCTGTCAGCGTAAATTTGGAAATGTTTGACAGGGCTTCTGCGTCAGGAGGCAAAGGAGTAGTGTTCAGTGATATCATCGAATCTCCCGGACACAGGGCTGCACTCGATGTACTAGTCAGGGACCGTTTGTGCGAAGTTTTCTCAGTCAGCCCCGGCGAACTCATCGATGTGCTTGCCTGGGGAATGGCCAATCCTGAACCTCCTCTCGTAGTCGACTCTACCGAGGCTGAAGTGCTTCAGTGCAGACAGGAACCTGTTGACCTGCAGAAGATACCTATACCTAGGCATTACCAAGAGGATGCGGGGAGATATCAGTCCGCATCGGTCATCATAGCAGAGTATGACGGTATACGGAACATGTCGTATCACCGTCAGTTGCTCCGAGGGAAACGGCACTGTGTGGCTAGATTCGTTCCGAGGCATCTACGGACCATGTACGAAAAAGCTCGTGCTAATGGGGATGAAATCCCTATTGCAGTTGTCAACGGAGCAGATGCTACCGTCCTTCTGGCTGCTGCTATGTCTTTCAATGAGGACCTAGATGAGCTCACTGTAGCTGCCGCCCTTCACAGCAGACTGCATGGTAAACCACTGCGTATGGTCCGACTCCCTAACGGAATTGCTGTGCCAGCCGACTCAGAATATGCCATGGAAGCCAGAATCACCCTAGAGTTGGATGATGAAGGACCCTATGTCGATATCACCGGTACGGTTGATGAAGTTCGGCAGGAACCCGTGATAGAGTATGACTCAGTGTATCATCGCTCAGAGCCTGTATTCCACGCGCTGATCTCAGCCGGAGTGGAGCACAGGACTCTGATGGGGATGCCGCGTGCTCCAACCATCAAGGCGGCTGTCTCCAAAGTCGTCAATTGCACTGATGTCTATCTGACTGAGGGAGGATGTGGTTGGCTGTCATCTGTGGTTCAGATTAAGCCACAACATGAGGAGGATGGTATCAAGGCAATACATGCTGCACTCGATGGGCATCGTTCAATGAAGCAAGTCGTAGTGGTGGATGAAGACATAGACATAGCTAATCCGATTAGGGTCGAATGGGCGTTGATGACTAGATGGCAGCCTGATACGGACACAGTTATTCTCACAGGTCAGAAAGGCTCGTCACTGGACCCAAGCAGGGACGAAGACGGTTCAACTAGTAAGATCGGAATGGATGCAACCCTACCCATAGGAGTGGACCGTGGACCGTTCGAATCGGTCCTGTGAGGATCAGATGGCCAAAACCACCGATGACATGTCTACGAAGCTACAACACCCTCGGCGAAGCCTTGGGAACAGGCACAGGAGTCAGGCAGAGAAGTTTCTCTCATTGACTGAATCGGATTCACAGAACCTAAAATGGGCTGAACAGAGTGCTAGGCAGGCCGTGCTACACGATTTTACCAACCCTGAGAATTGGAGGATTCTGGTGCAAGTAAAGCTAGAATCGGGAGATGAGCATGGGATTCGAGCAGTTCTGAACGAGTTGTTCACTATTCTCGGCCGCAATCCTGAGACGTTGGCACAACTTGACGAGGTAAGCATGAATCAATCTGGATATCCAATACTTGAAGCCAGTTTGATGGCGGATCCCTTGGATCCAGATGAATGGTGGGCATCGACTTCGCAATCAGATGTAACTCTTGGAGATTTTATCGAACGAGTCAAGAACCTTGATCTAACAGATCAAAGAGCCAATGTATTGTTCTCTAGACGGTTGGAAAGGGTAAGGGATAGTGGGATGGAAGAGCAGTACCTAGAACTCTCCAGAATTATTCTGGCACAGCGACCTAGCAACCACGAGGCCTGGGCAGAACTAGGGCGGATGCACGAGAGACGCGGTGAGTTCGAGCAGGCTTGGATGTGCTACGATCAAGCACAGACTCACTTCCCTGATATTCATGTCAGGGATCGTTTTCGAGATAGGATGGAAGCGAAGATGGATGGGAGAATCTCAAAACCGTGGAAGGAACCTGAAGTAAGTAGGCGCGTAGATTTCTTGACTCGGATGCAGCAATTGGCCACACCCAATGTCGAAAATATTCCGACTACGGTGAATGAATCTGATGAGGTTTCCAGCAACCCTCTGGAAGAGGTTCACTTGCTCCTCGCTGAGGGTCGTTTGTCTGAGGCCTTTTTCCTAGCCCGAAGAATGGCTGCTGAAGGAGTTGAGGGGGCAATTGATCTGGTGGAGTCAATTAGGAAGGATATCCATGACTGAAGCATTCGTCTTGGCCTGGACCACTTCGACTTTGAATGACGGAGAAGTATACTGGATAATGGTACGCGATGCTAAGAGAGGTTGGGAACTACCTGGTGGCAAGATCAATGAAGGAGAAGCGATTGAAGAAGCCGCTCTGAGAGAGTTGTTTGAGGAAACGGGATTGTTGGGCACGGCTAAAGCTTACGATTCTAGCATAGTCGAAGGTGGGCATGTTGTGTGGATAGAAGTAGAAGAAGAACCCGTGCATCAATCATGGCAATCTCCAGAGCATAGAATCGAAGAAGTAGGATGGTGTATGCAGATACCGCATGATACCGCATGGGATTCTGAAGAGATTGAGAAAATGCTGGGTCACGATTGGAGTGCTGCGACAATACTCTGGTCCTGAATCTCAGAAACTCTCTCAGAGATTTTTTCCAACCACGAATCCTCTCCGAGTGCTTCTGCAGCATCCAATATCAATCCGAGATCCTTTCGTTCATCACCTGAGACATCTGCAAGCAGGACTGGCATCAATGATTCCACAACATCTCTGATGTCTTCCGGATTCGCTGGCACCCATGTATTTCCCGGCTTACTCCTAGGTGTGGCCTCAGTAACGCGGACGGACATCCTAGGAGATTCGCTGTCGATTTCCTCAAGTGCTAGGTCTAGCCACTCTAGCGAAGCGGACAAGGCCTCTGGAGACATATCAGATTTCGTTAGGTACTCTCTCGCAGACCACAGGTGTCTCATCGCAGGGTCGAGATCATCAAGACCAACTAGGATTCTTGCCACCTCCAATCTGGAAAGGCCGATTATCTCGATTGGATGCCCTATAGACAAGGAGATGTCTGAATGAGTAGCTAGTGACATCATCGTCTCTCCTCTGTTTCGGTGCCATGCTGCTAAATTGAGTAGACATACTCCATGGCTCGCAGATCCCGGGGACAATGCATTCATCCTATCTGTACACCACCTCAACTCCGCACCGACCAACGAAGGCTCGTTGGGCATGTGTAACGTCCTCTCCATTCGTATCATGGCCTCGATGGCGGGGTCTCTCTCTCCTTTGGACCTTGAACGCTCAAGGATGCTTGCAGAGTCATTGATAGCTGTTGCAACGTCTCCTCCAAGCATAGTCTGCCGGAACTTGAGAAAATCATCTTGCAGACGGGATTTCGACGAGTCTTCAGCGGCCATCTCGACCTCACTGGGCCTCGAATGCCTTGACCATCTGCTCATACTGCGAAACCAATGCAGATTCCCTCTCTACCAATCTGTCTGCATGACTCTTGAAAGTTGACTTCGAATCTTCTAACTCTTTAGTGAGAGCTTTTCGGTCATCCACCTCTAGTAGAAGATTTCCTACTGCCCTGAATACAGGTCGCGAAGACTCCTGAGTAGATAGGGCTTCAATTGTCAATGAAATTTCGTTAACCTGCGCAGTGACGGCCTGCAACTGCGATCTAGTCAATTGCAGATCCTGGGCTACGGCCTGTAGGCCCTGTGCTGCCACATCGGATTCGGTCATTCATTCCCCTCTGCAATTCCCAGTACCTGCTCTGATGCAATTAACCCACGCATCAAAGTGTTCCATCTAGCCCTCAAGTCTACCATGCTTGTTGCCCGTTCAGTGACCTCTATGGTACCTTTGATATCACTGAATTCAGCCTCGGTGGTTAAGGATGCGGCTAAAGCATCCGCATTCTCGTGCGTCAATCTAAGCACGAGTCTTGACGACTCACTCTTCCTCGGAGCCATCTAACTCAGCCTCTGCAATCTTTCGCTCATAGTCCAATGCCGCCTGCTGGGCGATAACCGTCATATCTGTAGCAGTAGCACCCTCCATCGAACGACGGATGATTCTGTTATTGGAATCTGTTGCTCGAGTGAATGGTTCCCAGACGCCTCCAGTGAAGGTGTGGTCGCACTTGCGACACTCCCATATCCCTGCTGACTTGCGTCGAACCTTCTGATATTGGCATACGGGACAGGTATATTTCCTAGACTTCTTCCTGATTGATATGCCTGCTCTTCTACGTACGCTCACGCCGTATCGAGCTCCGAAGCGTGCCGTAAGGCCCGTCTTCTGTGTCCTCTTAGCCATCAACCTGCCTCCTCAGCGTTAAGCACCATCTCTCGAAGTTCCTTACATCTGCTCTGAGCATGCTCCATGATTTCAGAAAACTCGCTCTCGGTAAATATGCCCTTTAGTCCCTTCTGGAGAGAATGAACATGGTCATCATCACCCAACGTGATGTGTATGCGCTCATCACCACCGAGTTCCTCCTTTCCATCGGCATCGTAAACGAAACGTCCACCAACTTTGTGATAGGAGCACATTATGGGAGTCTTGGATACTGGCAACGGTCTGTCACTGTCACTCATTTCGAACCTCTCTTCAGGAAGCATTGCGGACTTCAATGCCGCAATTCCGGCCAAAGCAAAGGCGTCAAACAGGTTGCCGTCATCAGAAATTGCAAACAGATCTAGAATGACCTGCCAGGCCTTCTCACCAGGAATAATACAGAGATTATCGACGTCTATGCATCCTGACTCGCGTATCCCTCTATCGACGACCCGTCCGAGTTCTATAGACTCTGGACTAGGGGGTCCGGGTTCCCAGTTGCGTCCTGCTACCGGCCTTATCTCGGCACTGCACATCAGACCGCCCTGGTTAGGACGATCTGGATAGGGAGTCATGATTTGGAATTTTACACCGGCGTATACGATGGTATCGCCCATCCTAACCTTTGCAGACCCTTCGGCATTCCGCAGGATACCAATCTCGAGCTCGGTGTCTCGAGGTTCCCACCGTGCACGGCCGTCGTGCCTCTCATCGTTCTCGGCCAATTCGGCCAGATGAGCTCGTAGCAACTGTGGAACAAGTGGGATGCCCATCACGCATCACCTCTCTTGAGCGCTTCAACCATTATCTGGTGAACCGCCGTCGCTGCTTCCATGTTGTAATTCCAAGCCTCTTGGAACTGCGCTGGCGACAAGTCGCCATCCATCTGAAGGAACACCAGTTCCCCCGAGTTAGGAAGGATACCCATAGGCAAATCTGCCTGTCCATAATTGTCCTCTTCCTTATTCAGGTCGCACACGACAACGTCGTTGATCATGCCTGAAGCAACAGAAACTACCATGTCGGTCATAGGGATGCCTGCATGAGCGAGTGCAACGGATGCGGCAGTAAGGCCGACGCATCTAGTACCTGCCTCGGCGGTGAGAATTTCTATCTCTACGCGGATTTTCGAACGTGGATACATCTCTAGTAGGACGACGCTCTCAAGAGCATCTGCTGTAACCTTGCTGATCTCTCGGCTTCTACGATTGAAACCGGGCCTCATGCGATCAGGGGTGGAGAATGGGGCCATGTTGTAGCGCACATCCAGTACAGCACGGTCTTGACGCTGAATCTTCCTCGGGTGGGCCTCCATCGGGCCGTATACTGCCGCTACTGCATGATTGGTACCCCATATTACGCGAGCAGAACCGTCTGCTACAGGGATTACTCCGGTCTCAATCGATACTGGCCTCAAATCGCCTGGGCCACGGCCGTCCACTCGGATGCCGTTCTCGTCAATCATCTGCATGTCTCCATAACCTCCCATCAGACATCAACTCCTATCGATTTGGCGTCGTTAGACATGGCATTAAGTTGGTCACGGACAGCGACTATGCCGTCGAACTCTCCATCTACCCAAACTCTGCCGTTGTCTGCGACTATGATTCTGCAATCGGTGTCCTCCTTGAGTTGGCGCAGGGCCTTCCCCCCATTGCCTGTGAGTCGTCCGAGCAGATGTGGATCAACCTGCTCGATGTTACCAGAACGGATCTTTCGTAGACCCATGCCCTTCATCGTGACTACACTTGAATGAGTCTCTTCGACCTCTTGCACTCTGCACAATACGGCCTCGCCGATATCCATAAGACTCCTAGTCCCACCAAATGCAGCCTTACCGGGCCCAAGGCTCATCGGCAGTATTGCATTGAATGGGGCTCCGATGTCGATGAACCAGATATTGTTAGTGCATCCCTCTACATATCCGATGACCAGATCGCTTGGTCGTGGTGTGTAGGCCGTTCGTAACGGCTCTATGGCAATCTCGATGCCGTTCTCGTTCACTCTTCCATGCTTCGTCGCACGTAGTCGCCCGTCCAATACTAGGACGCCGTGACCGGCTTCGTGGCCCTCTGATTCTCCGAGATCTTCTCCCGGGGTGACGAGCAGGGAGGCTCGTCCTTGGTTTCGCGGTCCGCCCGCTTCATTGCTAACACTCATGTTATCTGGCCGCGCGACCCGACCACCCTTCATAACCGTTGATGCAAACACCTTCGGTGCGCCTCAGTCCATTTCCCTAACTTCTACCTCTGAAGAGCGGTTAGCCACTCTACTGATGATCTCGTTCTTCATACCTCCAGGGACCTCGACGACACAGGCCCACGAACCGTCTGAAAGCCACTGGTCCTTCTGCATGGAATCGCGTAGTAGATTACTGACTCCGCCGTAATCCTTACCAGGTACTTTGAAAGCCAGTTTTATTGTAATGAATTGAAGTGGAATAATCGGCTTCAGGATATTCACCGCGTCTTTCACCTGGCGCTCCACAGATAGAAAGGGATCGGCTTTGAAACGGGCTTCTTGGAGAGCGTTCTCGATTCGAGTCTGTGGATGTGGTAGCTTGGTCTTTGGATCAGTGGCCGTCGTCGCTATCTCATTGACAATTTGCTTCATTCTCTCATCTACCATCTGCCGTCTCTGAGCAGTCGTCAGTTGTAACGAACCATCCCTGAGAATCTTATCTACACAGGTTGAGAGATCGGTGCTTCCGAACACCCTCTCTAGGGCATCGGAAGTGGGTCTGTCCCCGGCCTTAGCATCCGACCACACTTCGTCTATGGCCAGCAGGTCGGACAATTCTACCGAATTTGGATCCTCCTTCCAAGTATCAACCAATTCGGGGTCGACGAGAATCTCGTACCTAGAACCACCCTTCTCAAGTCGGGCAAGTACTGCGTCGTCGAGGCTGACCATGGTATGGCACAGGGGGGGGACGTCCTTAGATGAATGTCCTCAGGATAGCTTCGCAAGGTGTTCTAGAGTGATTTTGTGATCCAGTTTACAGTAGCCATCTGAGTTCACAACTGCTATCTCCACGGTGTCAGAGTTGAGATCATCCTCTAAGGACTCCCTGAGGGCCACCAATCCAAGCTTGATAGCTGCATTTTGAGTCATGTTTGCCTTCCAACTGCTCTCAAAATGGTCTATGACGGCAGAACGACCCCTGCCGATAGCTCCGGCTTGATACGACTGGTAGGCGCCGGAGGGATCGGTTTCGAACAAGTGGATTCCCTCATCATCGATTCCAGCAATCAGCAGAGCGGTTCCGAACGGGCGTGCGCCGCCATACTGAGTGAAAGACTGCTTATGGTCGCACATCTTCTTGACTAGGGATGTGACGGCTATCGAATCTCCATAGGTCATACGGTTGACTTGGCACTGCACACGAGCGCGGTCAACTAGTTGCCGGGCATCCGCAACTAGGCCCGAGGTAGTTATCCCGATGTGATCGTCAATCTGGTACATCTTCTCGATAGAATCTGCTATTACCAGCTTACTGGAAATTCTCTTGTCTACTATCAGTATGACTCCATCGCGGTACTTTAGCCCCACAGTAGTAGTGCCTCTCTTCACCGATTCACGTGCGTATTCGACCTGATATAGCCTGCCGTCTGGTGAAAAAGTAGAGACTCCTGAGTCATATCCGCGTCCACTGGGCTGCATGGTCAACGAGACGAAGCCGAGACGGAGTCTTATGAATCTTAGTCGGATGGAGTCTTGCGCATCGCGGCATTCTTGGTGATGAAGCGGTACGCGGGGGCATGCGGGTTGCAATTCTAGCTTCTGCCGGGAAAGATTCAGCTTACGCAGCATGGTGGGCCACGATGAGAGGTTGGGAAGTGGAGTGTCTCGTGACTGTCTGTGTTTCAGGAGACGATTCTATGATGTATCAATTGAATGGGACGGCTGTAGCCGCCTTGCAGGCTACATCTATGGGAGTGCCGTGGCTCCCAGTGCTGAGTTTAGGAGAGGAGGAATATGAGGTCCTTGAGTTGGAAGCGGCCCTGAGGGGACAGAGCGATATCCAATCTGCCTTCTTTGAATCATGGCCCCAAGATTGGGATGTGCCGGAGCAGCTTGAGATTTTGATGGATATGCCCGACTTGGACGCACTTGTAGTAGGGGCGCTCCGCTCGGACTACCAGAAGACCCGAATCGATAGGATGTGCGAGCGTCTAGGTATAATCTCATACAGCCCGTTATGGCATCACGGATCTCACGAGCACATGCACGCCCTAGTGGATCATGGATTCGATGCGCGTATATCATCAGTGTCATCCGAGGGATTGGGTGAAGATTGGCTCGGGAGGAAGGTAGACAATGAGTCGCTGGCCGTACTTGAAGTGCTGGCTAAGAAACACAGATTCAATCTGGATGGCGAAGGAGGCGAGTTTGAGACCGTAGTACTTGCAGCACCGCACATGCGTGCTCGCATAGAATGCAGTGCTGAGAGCCAGTGGGATGGCACCAGAGGAGTTTGGAATATAGAATCGGCCAGCTTAGCCCCCATGCGCTAGCCTCAAACAGGGGTCTGGGGTCGGCTGGTCACGGGGAAGGCTGTGACAGTATCGCCGTTGGACTATAGATACGGTCGTGACGAGGCCAAGCACATCTGGTCTCGAGAGGGTCGACACACTCGTCAATTAGAGGTCGAGAGGGCTCTAGTCTGGGCTCACTGCCAACTTGGCAAGGTAAGTGCAGAGGACTATGACAGGATCGCAGACATCGCTGATCCCGGAATAGTCACAGCAGACCGGGTAGATGAGATCGAGGCGGAAACCAAGCATGATATCATGGCGCTGACAAAGGCGATGGCTGAAGCTGCTGGTGATGCTGGTTGGTGTATCCATCTAGGTGCCACGAGCAACGACATAGTCGATTCCGCTGTAGCACTGCAGATCAAGGACAGTATAGTGATGCAGCGTGATGCCCTCAAGCAGTTGATGGGGACCCTGTGTGAGATTGCTGAGCGCGAGAGGGACACTGTGATGCTGGGGCGAACACACGGACAAGCTGCGGTACCGATTACATTCGGCCTGAAAGTTGCGGTTTGGGTAGATGAGTTTGCAAGGCACCTTGAGAGGCTCGGAGAACTGTCCTCCCGTGCCACTACAGGAAAATTCCTAGGGGCAGTTGGAACCGGTGCAGCGCAAGGAGAGCAAGCGTTTGAGCTACAGAGCCTCATCATGGATGAACTGGGACTCGGAACTCCCGTTGCCACCACTCAGGTCGTCGGTCGTGACCGCTACATCGAATGGGTTGGCTGGATGGCAAATGTCGCCACCAGCGTCGAGAAGGTGTTACAAGAGGTCAGAAACCTTCAGAGAACTGAGATCGCTGAGGTTGCTGAGGCCTTCGATACAGACAAACAAGTTGGTTCCTCGACGATGGCTCACAAGCGCAATCCGATTACTTCTGAGAATGCCTGTGGTCTGGCTAGGATTGTCCGTTCGATGATTGTGCCATCATACGAAAACGCTCTGTTATGGCATGAGAGGGACCTTGCGAACTCCTCAGCAGAGAGGTTTACGCTATCTCATTCAATGATCCTACTAGACGACATCTTAGCCAAGACCGATAGAGTCCTCTCCAATCTGGTAATAGATTCGAGCAGGATGCGAGCCAATATAGACGCTCAGAAGGGGCTCATCATGGCCGAGAAGGTGATGTTGACTCTAGTTGACAGAGGTGTCGCTAGGGACGAAGCACACGAGATGTTGAGGGAGGCATCCATGGTGGCGCTTTCCAGTGGTGATGCGTTGGAAGCTGTATGCGCTAGGGACAGTAAAATATCAGATATCTTTGATTCCGCTGAACTGAGTGATTTATTTCGTCCAGAAGGTCATTTGGGGCACAGTGGGAGAATCGTAGACGAAGCGGTAGCTAGAGCGCGCACCATGCTGGACTAGAATGCCATCAGCAACAAAAGAATCAACCCTGTTGGGACGATTAAGGCGTGCAACAGTGTTATGCTCGCAATCAAATTATGATTGAAATCAAAAACAGGGCCGATGCAGTCACGGTCGCGACTACGAAAAGTAGCATGACCATAGCATGCGGGCCGTATTGGTTGGCGTCATTCAAAGCGACATCGAGAAACCCGTCTTCCGATATCGCCTCCATCATCCCCGCCTCAGACTCCTTGAAGTCCGGAGGGGGGCGACGCGGTATCCTCTCATTTTGCTCTGCCACGACTGCGCGGTAGTAAGGCATTGTATAGCATTCTCGATAGAAATTACTGCATTCAGGGTGTATGAATGGGCGGTTCACTCGTCCATGTCCGCGCCATAGATGCCTAGGAGCCTGTCTAGTTCCTCTAGAGCTTGGTCATCAGCAGATAACAATGCATCGGGATTCCTAGCGGACCCGGAGTACTCGGATTCTCCGGCGGGGTCATCTCCGAACCTCTTTCTTCGTATTAGTTTCCTGAGCAGGAGGACTGCTGTCGCAGTCAGCACCACTGCGACTACATCTGTGGGCACCATGGATTATGCTCCCGGGATGCCCAGTTCGAGGGGCATAGCCAGATGTCTACGATTAGAGGGAGAGGGTTGTGACCAGTTTTCGACTAATTCAATTCCACTCAGATCCGCTTCTTCGCTATTCCACTCTCTCTGCGACGTGCTTCCGCACTCACGGCACCTGAGTTGTTGGCCCGCACCACCGCTGCGCATTGATTTGTTGCAGCATGTCGGCCTACCGGTCACCCTAGGCACCTGATCCACTAGAGTCAAACGTTCGAGATGGATTGCATCATCTTGGGCTGTGAGTCCAAGCCATGCGACTCGATCCCCAATCTGCAACGTTCTGAGAAGTCTGTTTACAGGCCCACCCTCAGAGAACGCGACTAAGTCTACCCTATCTCCTCCAGAGAGAACTGATATGTTTGAGTGGGCCCCTTTAACCTCTTCCGGGTAACTGATTACGGTACCAAAAGTCACCACGCCCAGATGATCGTCGGTCAACTGATTCGTTCTGTGTACCCCCCAACGAACTGATTGTTCCACGTCACTTCGAGTTTGCATCCAGTGGTGAGCCTCCTCTACACATTCGGATGTGGCACCCCTGATGCCGTATAGTACTGGACAGGGAGTCCTAGGTGCAATTAGTCCTCGTCCTGCTGTCGGATCTCTGTTAACGAAGGTCAAAGGGTGTTCCTCCTCCATCATCCTAACGGCTTCAGAGGTTATCTGCCTAGGCTGCCCAATCAATTCATGATTTCTCCATGCAATGAGTTCCCAAGTTGATGTGGCCCCTGGCCTCCATGCTATCGCAGCACTAGCACCTACAGCACCCCACTGCTCCTCGCTGGTCAACATCCAACATCCTTCGTCGTTGATCGATGCCATACGAGGCTGCAGGTCTACGTGAGCTGTCACTGCTTCCCAATACCATTCCTCTGGAGGAGGATTTTCTGAAACTAGGAGCACGGGTGCTGCAGGGGTTGACGAATTAGGCTGATTCGCCACCTCTTCCAATACGCCTTCAAACCATTCACAACACAGATTTCTAAATTCTCCTTTGCTGCTCTGGAGGATGCTGACCTCGGCACGCAATGCCCCATTACCGCGAGTCCTACGTGCCGCGAACGGCCATAACCTGACTAGTCCCCTCTCGATAATACGGATATCTGGAATTCTCGCCACCAGTAGACTCAGGAGTTCGTCGAACGTTGAGGTGGTACATCCTGAGAGTGGATGATCAGTGTCATCCAATCCGATTCGGAGAACCAGACGTTGGTCCGAGTTCAATAGGAATCCCCCAGTATGCTATCTATGACACCTGAAATACCTGTATCTGAATTACACAGAATCCCGACGACACCAAATCTAATTGCTGCAGACATATCCACCCCTCGGTCTCCGACCATTACAGAAGCACTTTCATCTGGCCTATCAGTCCAATCATCACCGAATTTGAGATCCAAATCTCTCATGGAGATGTCTGACGATGCGGCGTCAATCAACTGTCTGCCTGCTTCAAGCATACCCGGGAACGGCTTGCGCGCCCAAGCTCCCTCCCACGGAGCATAAGGGCTATGCAAAATCAAATCGAGGTGTGCATCGCCATCGTCCTGCAGTAACAACTGACCCATCCTGTCATGAATCATTGACAGGTTGCTGCTGCTCCAGAGACCCCTGTTGATAGGAGATTGGTTCGTTACTACGCAGATTCTGTACCCTGCTCGCCTCAAATCGCCAACGGACTTAGCCGAATCAGGCAGGAGCACTACTTCATCTACGGTGTTCACGTAGTTCTCTGATCCTACGATAATGACGCCGTCACGATCCAGATATGCTATACTCCCATTCCATGCTTCGTTAGGAAGTTGGGGCAGTTGCAGTGGTGAAGTCAACTCTACATCGTCTCGGTGAGGTATGAGCACAGCATCACAACCCGTTGTGAGCCTTGACGGCCTCCTTGATGATGTGGTTGATCACCAGTTGGATGTCTTCGATTCGTTCCATTGATCCCGTAGGGGCTACAATCGAGATATCTGCGATATCTGCGATATTTCCTCCCTGTGAACCGGCAATATTGCCAGTTACAGCTACTGTTGAGCAACCCTGCTCCTTAGCGTAATGGATGCCGTTGACAACATTGGCAGAGTCACCTGAACCACTGTATGCAACAACCATGTCGCCTTCTCTCAGGAAAGTCGACAATTGTCCGACGAAGATGTTGGTGTAATCTGTGTCATTCGCCCATGCTGTAATAGAAGCGGCGTTGTCGGTATGAGCGATTGTTCGTAGACCTAATTCCTTCGACCAATCGCCAGCGCTGTGGGACGGCGTAGCAGCACTGCCTCCATTCCCGATGAAGTGAATGCTACCATCGCCGGAACGGGTGCTCTCAACCATTCTCCAGAATTCTCTCAATGGACCTCTGGGAAGTCCATCTAGAGCCTGCTTCAAATCTGCGATGTATGAGTCTGTGAACTCATCAAAGTCGAAACTCACAGGTATCCCCATAACCGCCGGTGAGGGCATCCTATTTACGGGTTGATGGGTCGAATCACACTGATGCAGGAGCCTCTGGGGTTGCTCGTAGCAATGATTGCAGACTTTGCGAGTATAGCAGATGTCAGTTTGAAACTGCTGATATGCGCTCTGGGTGCTGCTTCCCTAGGGGTGGGTTTCCATCTCAAAGATAGGTGGTATGCGCCATACTCATCTGCTCTTGGATGGATATCTGTCGGATTGTTTCTGTACCTACAGTCCTCGCATTATGTGGAGATCTCGGACCCAGTTCTCGTGTTGATGACTGCCTCCGCCCTACCTGCAGGAATAGCCCTCGGCGTGTGGGAGGTCCGCAACTGGAAAGATGCCCCTGAGGCTCTAGTCTGGTTCAGAGGATGCGTAGTATGGGCAGTGATACCCTACTATATCGTGTACAGCGTTCCATGGCTCAACATGGCATTGGTCCACGCAACCGCGTGGAATACAGAATTCATGTTGGAATTCACAGGGCTCGGGAGCTACCAGATGGGACCGATGATGGTTGATCTCCTAGAAGGTGGGGAAATTCCGGCCTCAGAATGGGAAGGGAACAGATGGATCATGGCCGAGCCTCTCGGAGAAAATGGCTTCTTTGTCCCTCTGGAACACTCCGATGGGACTTTGGTGAGTGTCAGTTTCATACTCGCATGCTCAGGACTACAGTCGATGATAGTGTTCGTCGGCGCGATAGTGGCACTTGGCTCAGTGGAATGGAGTAGGAAGATTAGAGCCTTATTCATTGCGATACCCACCATTCACGTCCTCAATGTGTTCAGGAATGCTGGAATCGTTTGGTTAACAGATAATTACACCGAATGGTCAATCTTGGGCATGGGGATGTTCGAATTCTCTCATAGTTACGCCGCAAAGTTCGGCAGTCTGTTCGCCATGTTCCTTATGGCAATGGCACTGTTCGATCTGCTTCCCGAGTTGCATAACAATATTATGCGGATTCTCCGTCCTGTGATGAAAGCGCTGGGAATTGCAAAAGCTGAGTCAGGTTCAACGTGAACGGAGCCTATCATACAGCTTCCCTGTGAGCTTAGTGTCATGCTCCCATGCGAACTCTTTCATCACTCTGAGTGCCTCCTTCTCTAAATCGGAATCACCTACGAAATCCGTTATCTCAATGGTGCCGTCTCTAGTATTGGCCTTGAATGCGGCAATGGCCTCCTCATTGTGGAACACCATATAGGCCGATCCGAATGAGAACCTCTCTCTCAGGATTCCTCCAAAGTAGTGAATCAGGTTATCCGAGGGAGGTACAACCAAATCGCGCGTCTTGCGTATCCCCTCCAGGCCCTCCAAGAGGTCCTGTCTGCCCCAACATATGTCCTGTAAATCGTCGACCAGGAATCCCTTGATGAGGGTCCCGTCATCTTCGAACTCGTGCATGACGTCGCTAATTTCCTCTGCTGAGAATGGAGAGCCAGCCAGCCTCTCTACCTGACGCAAGGAGATTACAGGGTAATCACTCACTAACTCCCTGAGATAGTTCCTCTTAATCTCCCACAAATCAACACCACTCAGTGGCTCTACTGTCTTGAAACCTCCTCGGTAGTCCTGAACCAGATGGCCACTGCGCACTAATGGCGATATCAGTTTCCTGAATTCGGCTCGCTTCATCGCGTGCCTATCCATATAGATGGAAGGATCGTGATGATCCCTGAAGAACTGCAATATGTCCTCATCCTCCTCTGCCGACTGGATATTGCGAATGGTGAGCAGCCGCCGGAAATGGGGGAGTTTTGCCCAGACCTGATGATTACGTAGACTTGTGCCTTGGTGGAGTTGCTTTGCCGCGGCCATTGAATGTAGGGGGACTCGGAACATCTCGCATCTGCCACGGAGCGCGAAGTCGTCTCGCAGCTCCTTCATGTGCTCGAGCGCCATGGTCTCGTTCTCCAGACGGCTATCTTGGTGCATTTTATGGTGATGGAATAGTAGCCGGTTTACTTCGTTGCGAGAGCGCGGCTCGACCACTCCTCCACGGATATACCTCTCACCGTCACCCATACTGGAGAAACCAAGTTCGACGAGAATCTGTTGGATGTCCCCGTCGCAGTCGTGCACTGGAACCCCGTTGAAGGCGTGCAGTACAGAGACATCCACTAGTCTGTCTCTGTAGTTGTCAAGCAATTCTGAGAATGTCTCTTTGAACTCGTCAAGGTAGGAATGAGGGATATTGATGTCCTTAATTTCTAAGTAGTCGTTGACAACAAACATCAAGATTCTGCCAATCGGATCTACGCCCTTGAACACGGGATGGTACCACCCCTGCTTGAGTATTAGGCGGATCTCGTGGATGAAGCGACTGCAGAATGGGTCGGACTGGGCGAGGATTCTCATCTCACGGTCCTCCGGCATCGGCGAGAGTAAGAACTCAGCGTCCTCCTTAGAAGAGTAGTAGTCAGTAGGGTCGGGTTGCAGAGCCACTACCCTACATATCCTGCTAGAGTCCTCGAGGTTTCGCAGGGAGTCGGCCAACTCCTCTACTGGTCTGCTAACGAAGAACCTCAATGTATGCAGGCGGATTGGCCCTATCCTGTTGATGAGTTTGACTAGTGCATCCTCGAACGATAGAGGTTCAATCACCCCATGAATTCTATGGTAGACAGCCATCGAGCGTTTTCTATTCGGCACCTCGATGTACTGCTTAGCGATAACCAGTTGCCTCTCCAGATTGTTCAGAGCGCCTTTGAGGCTCCTTTGAATGTGAACGTGGTCCTTGCCCTTGGGATACCCGTCGAAGAGCTCGGCGCGTGTCAGTCCTTCTTCGGGAATTTTCTCTAGGAGCTCAATCTCGAGAGTGCCAAGCCAAGGCTCGCTGCGCAGGCCAGTGAGTATTGGAATCTGACTCTTGAGTGTGTACCCAACGCGATTATGCAAAAGCCTACCGTTGAACACATCAGGATCGTGCTTGATGTCCTTCCAGTCCCTGAATCGATAGTTAGTGACTCTTTGGAGCAGTTCGTCTCGGCGCTGAATCAAGACCAAGGAGCGAATCGCATCGGCTGGTTCTTCGTACTTAGTGAATGACTTCTGGAGGAGCAGTGTCTGCAGTGTTCTGTAATCAACAACATCGACTTCTCCACCTGTAATCCTGTACTCGTCCATCCGTAGGATGTACTCTCCCTCGTCGGTCTGTCTGAAGAAGCCGATAGAAACTAGGTTCCTCATCTCCAACTCCTGCAGTACTGAGTCGACTTGGGCCGTTGGGAACGGCAGCCTCTCGCACAGAGTCTCCGATGTTTGCGGCCCCTCGGAACCTAGCATATCGAGCAGTTTCAGACGCAAGCAGTCTAGTGGGTCGGACAGCTTTCTATCATTCCAACGGCCGGGTGTCCCTGCTTCGAAATCACTGCCCATCTGATAACTTAGGCCGCCGGTGTAGAGTTCGGTCAGATCGTCCATCTCAGCTGCGCCGGCTACTGCTAGGCATCCCAAAGTTCCATGCACTTCAGCCATCCTCATGGAGAACCACTTGTCATCTATCAGATCATGCCCAGTATCCTTGATTTTGGTGATGAGTTCACGTTCAGCGAGTTCGTGGACCCAACCCTGCATCACCTCGAACTCAATGTGACTCAGTTTCTCGCTATACAGGGGGTTCGTCAATGAGGGTTCGAGACCACCACCCATGTCCATCAGTCTGAGCAGTCCATTGGCATTGATTGGCGTCGAGACCTTTGACTGGTAGTACTCGGACAGTTTCTCCTCATCCAGATCTGTTGCCAGCGAACGTGCACCCAAAAGTCGGCGCAGTATCTCCGGATCTACGTCCTTAATCAGATATGCTCGCGTTCGGAGAGAGAGCAGGTCCTCAAATGAGGACATGAATAGTGTCATTCCCAGAGGAGAAGGCATACGGACCCTGCGATGTACGATACGTACGTCCTCGCTGTCCATCCTCGAGATGAAGTCGTCAAGTTGCTCTAGGTCAAGATCAGTGTGCATTATTTCGTTCATTACTTCCCGGACGAGGACAGAATCGTCCATCTGGCGATGCTGGTGCATAAGCTTCTCAGCTCTCTGCTGAAACTGCTTGGGGCTGACCTCATCACCACCGATGCGACGCGGATTAAGCATGCTCCTCGAGGTGACTTCACGGAACCTCTTGGCGAACAACTGTGAGTCCATGAGGTATCTCTGTAGCGTCTCAGCACTCCTGCCGCTCCTGAACACATTGGGAATCAGCGCTATCTCGACCTCGTGGCTCAATCTCACCATGAAGCCGTTTTCATCGAACGATATCTCATGGACCATGACGTTGTCTGCGGCGGCAATACCGGCGAACAGGTAACCGAGCGCCATATTGAATGCTCGGCCCCTGCAAGTGGTCACAATGTAAGTTGGCAGTGGGCCTTCGACCTGCTCAACAAGTATTCTGTCTCTCGACGGAACTTGGAAGGTGGTGGCGCAGTGTTCTTCGAAGAAGTCAGAGAGCGCGTTGGCAACCGGTCTGTTGAGTTTCATTACCTTCATCATCATATCTCGTGAGTTTTCCTCTAAGCGATGCCGGACGGAGACATGATCGAGCAGAGACAATACCTCTTGACTGAGTTCTAGAGTCCTGCTGTTCGCTTCGCCGGTCCACGATGGTATAGTGGGCCGATATCCGGTCGCGGAAGTGACGTTGACTCTGGTCCCGATGATGCTGGATACCCGGTATGTGGAGCCTCCTAGCAAGAAGACATCGCCGTTGCGTAGACTTGAGACGAATGACGAGGACAGTTGCCCTACCATAGTGCCGTCCGAGGTAAAGACCAGGTAGTTATTATCCGGGGCGATGGTACCTATGTTGGTGTAGTAGATCATCTGTGCAAATCCGCGCTTCCCGAACCTGTTCTCCTCCCAATCAACCCAGATTCGGCGCTCCTCATCCAGAAGGTCAAGGACCTCAATATAGTCATCTTTGGGAAGCGAGCGATATGGCCAGGACGAGGTAACAAGCTCGTAAGCCTCGTCGATATCCCACTCCCTGATGATGGAGAGTCCGATGGCAAACTGAGCAAGGACATCTAGGCAGTTCTCAGGGAAACTAAGTTTGTCCAGAGTGCCCTGTAGAATGCCGTTCTGGACAGCTACAAGTTCAAGCAAGTCGTGCGGCGATGTAGGTAGGAAGCGAGCTCGTGGCACGCCTCCGACCTGATGACCCGCACGGCCAATCCTCTGCAGTGCAGTAGATATCGAGCCGGGAGATCCGACCTGAATGACTAGATCGACAGAACCGATGTCTATACCCATCTCAAGGCTCGATGACGAGACCACAGCGCGCAGTAAACCATCCTTCAGACGTCGCTCAACCTCGAGCCGAATCGTCTTGTCCATCGAACCGTGGTGCCCCTCGACCCCTTCTAGGCCGGCGACCTTGAGGCGTTGGACAACGGTCTCTGTCATGTTCCTCGTATTGACGAAAACCAGCGTAGTTGTATGTGCCTCGACCAGTTCCTTGATGCGATCGATGTTGTGATCAAGAATCTCCTTGATAGGTGTCGAAGAGAACCTCGCCGTCGGAAGCAGGATATCCATATCGATTTCACGTGCACCCGAGACCTTTGCTATCGAGATTTTCTGAGGGTTCATATCACTCTCGCGGGGGTCGCTCGCGACTAGGAACTCAGCTACAGCATCGAGTGGTTCCATGGTGGCGCTGATTCCTATCCTCTGGACTTTTGAGGGTATGACTGCATCCATCAAGGCGAGAGATAGAGACAGGTGAGTGCCGCGCTTAGACGGCACCAGTGAGTGCATCTCGTCGATTATCATCCAGCGTAGGTCTTCGAGAATAGGCCTGAACCTCTTGGATGCTAGTCCGAGTCCCAAAGACTCTGGCGTTGTGATGAGGATGTGAGGAGGTTTTCTGAGCATCTTCTGCCTCTCATTCTGAGGAGTATCACCAGTCCTCAAACCCACCTTGATATCCTTGGCTCTACTTGGCAGGAATCTCTCCTTAATCTCCGTCAGAGGTCCGATGAGGTTCTTCTGAATGTCATTGGCGAGTGCTTTGATTGGTGAGATGTAGATGCACTGCACGGTGTCCGGAAGGGTTCCATCCAAGGACTTCCTGACGAGGTCATCGATGATAGACAGGAAAGCGGTCAGGGTCTTACCCGATCCCGTAGGAGAGCACAGCAGAAGATGCTCGCCTTTCATAATCCTCGGAATCGCAATCTTCTGAGGTTCGGTGAAATCCGGGAACTTATCCTTGAACCAGTTCCTGACTGGGGCTGAGAGACTCTCTAGGAGCTCCTCAGTCTCCATTCTATCTTCTATGTATTCTATTTCAGGCATTTTTTCTTTGCACCCTACGGACGAAAGGGACTCCGTACTGTAAATGAATGCTTCTCCTTTGGACACTGTTTCAGGCCCCTAGGGCCTGGTATTATTCTAAAATCGGGACTTCGTAGCGAAAGCGAAGTGTGACAAACACTTCCTAGGACTGCTTTGCTAGGATGGCTTGAAAGGCGTTATGCGGGGTCGAAGTGCCGTTCATGAGTGATAGACGAGTCGACAGATTGACTTCCTTACTGAGGCGGCGTGGGATAGTCCTGCCCTCATTCGAGTTGTACGGCGGAGTTTCCGGGTTGGTAGATTACGGACCCGTGGGTGCGAGGATTAAGCGCAAAGTCATGGATTCCTGGATAGACCATTGGACCAGTCACGGAGACATTGTTGAAGTGGATTCTCCCGTCATCACGCCTGAGCCAGTGCTGGTTGCTAGCGGACATGTCGGCGAGTTCAACGACCTGATGGTCGAGTGTGGCGGTTGCACAGGTGCCTTCAGAGCAGATCATTTAATCGGGGATGGTCACGAGAACTCAGATTCTCTGTCTCCGGAAGATCTGGTTGCAATATTGTCTGCTGGTATCGAGTGCCCCACATGTAAGGAATCCAAATGGTCCGATGTAAAGGCGATGAACCTGATGTTCAGCACGCAGATTGGAGCGATGAAAGGTGGGCGTAAAGCGTACATGAGGCCCGAGACAGCTCAAGGCATGTTCATGCTATATCCTGCCCTATTCAGGCACTTCAAGCAGAAACTACCCTTCGGAGCCATTCAAACAGGGAAGGGTTACCGGAACGAGATTAGTCCACGTCAGGGTATGATTAGACTGCGTGAATTTAACATGGCCGAACTCGAGTACTTCATCGACCCAGAAGACCCTCCATGCCCTAATCTGAATACTTGGGGCGATTCAATTACACTAGTCCCAGATCCCGATGGCGAACACGCTGGAGAGTGCTTGATGACTATCTCAGAGGCATTGTCCACAGGAATAGTGCGGCACCCTACAGTAGCATGGTTCCTTGCCAGGACGATGGATTTCCTGATTAGTGTAGGAATCGATTCGACTAGAATCAGATTCAGGCAGCATGCTAGCACCGAGATGGCCCATTACGCAAATGACTGTTGGGACTGCGAGTTGTACGGCGAACACGGCTGGGTCGAATGCGTGGGCATAGCCAATAGGACCTGTCACGACCTACTGTCTCATGAACGACACTCAGGCTCTAAACTGCTCAAGGCTTGGAGGCAGTTCGACGAGCCACGAAGCGAAATCAGAGATGTATTGGCTCCGAACGGGGCATCGCTCGGTCCTGCATTCAAGGGGCGCGCTGGTAAAGTGATAGAGGCCCTACAGAACCTGACTGAGATTCCCGAAAAGATGCCATTTGAGCTCGCTCTAACTGATGGTTCGAACGTTCAGATTACCGACGAAATGGCCACTAGGAGATCGGAAGAGGTCACCGTACACGGTGAGTGGTTCACTCCACATGTCATCGAACCAGCATTTGGGATAGACCGAATCATATGGCATATCTTAGATCACAGTTACACTGAGACTGAGAAGGAGGGTAAGAAGTACAGCATAATGAGACTCAGTTCGATGGTTTCGCCTTTCGATGTGGCTGTCCTCCCTTTGTTCGACAAAGACGGAATGGGGGAAATTGCCTCAGATATACTCTCGAGAGTGAACTCGATGCCGGGACTGAGAGGTGAAATGGACTCATCGAAGTCGATTGGCAGGCGGTATGCCCGGGTTGATGAAATCGGTGTGCCTTGGGCTATCACCGTCGATCACGAGACTCTCAAAGATGGGAGTGTTACAGTTCGACGTAGGGATGATCAGAAACAGATTAGGGCCGCAGTAGACGAGGTTCTGTCGAACCTAGGCACTGGCACCGTGTCAGCACTGTTCTGACGCGAATTTTATGGAGTCCCTCTCGGACACTTGTCTATGGCCGAGTCCTCCGTTGATGACTGGACCGAGAGGCATCGTCCAGAATCCATCGGTCTAATGGAAGGGAATGAGGCCCAGCTTCGCAGAATCAGGCAGTGGTTGAACCAATGGGAGGGAGGGAGTCCGCTCGAAAAGCGTGGGTTGTTGTTATCGGGACCTCCGGGAGTAGGCAAGACCACGCTAGCTCGCGCGGCCGCTCTGGAAAGGGGGTGGACAATGATAGAGTTGAACGCTAGTGAAGAGAGGAATGCTGCCGCCATACGTAGGGCAGCGACTCATGGATCCCAGCACGTCTCCCTAGACCAGTTCTCAGGGGGCAGTGTGTCTAACGGTAAGACCCTGATACTCCTCGACGAAGTAGACCACCTTAGCGGGGGATTCGGTAAGGTTTCAGATGGTAGGATTGAGAAGTCGATAAATCCTGATGAAGAAGCTACTGCCCTCAGAGGAGATTCAGGAGGCAAGGCTGAGTTGCTCAATTTGCTTGAGGTCACACGCCAGCCAGTCATCATGACCTGTAATGATCCGATGAGGCTGTGGGGCAGGAACAGAAATTGGAGGAGGAACCGAGACAGGCTTCTCCGGAAAGCCGAACTGGTGAATTTCAAGAGAGCTGGAAAACTACACCTCAGAAGGGTTGCACACCGAGTTCTCGATGCCGAGGGCAGGGGTATGGACCCTGAGGCCCTAGAGGCCCTCATCGACGGTAACCCAGGTGACCTTAGGGCCCTAGTCAGAGATTTGCAAGCAGTCTGCGCCCTCAGAAAAGGGCACATCGACCTCTCTGCCGTCCTTGATTTAGCTGAAGTCTCTGAAAGAGATTCTCAGATTGATGTTTTCAGGGCCCTTCGCGAAGTATACCAAAGCGGCTCAGGAAAGGAAGCAAACAAGATTCTAATGATTTCTGACAAAGACCCTGACGAAATGCTCGCCTGGTTCGTCTGGAACAACCAGACAGTATTCGATAGTGAAGTGTTGGCAAAGATTAGTCCGGCCATGTGCATGGCTGACAGATCGCTTGCTACAAAATACACTAATCGTGCCTTCAGATCTTGGTATTGGGGATCGGCTCTATCATCTCAGGCCGCTGTTTCACACCTTCCCATTGACGGTGCATCCGATCCGTTCCTCGCATATCCAAACTTCTTGCGGAGAGGAGGGGAGGCATGGAGGTCCAGTACTGTGGTAGAATATCTATCTGAGGCTCTTGGCACCAGCAAGGCCTCAATCAGAGAAGACTTGTGGCCCAATCTTCTGGCGGTGCATGATTCGACACTCGGCGGAGACCCCGGAGAGTTCACCGTTGCCAAACACCTCGGACTATCAGGCGCGGCTCATCTGGCGCTGCACGGAATTCCTAGGAGCAGGAGGGAAGCACGAAGGATTCTCAAGGACTTCGATTCCGAGAGCACGAGCGAACCAGAAGAGGTAATCATTGAGGAGATTATCGAAGATGTAAACTCTGACGAGGACGAAACAGATGGAACTCAGTTCTCTCTCGATTCCTTCTAATCAGTCACTACCAGACCATGTTTTGGGGTGCAGTAGTACTAGTACTGTTAGCAACTCAAGACGTCCCAACCACATCAGCATGGTGGCAATTAGCATCGACGGTTCACTGAGTGCTGCCCATGTTCCAGTTGGTCCAAATGCCCCGAGAGCCGGACCTGTATTTCCGAGTAGTGATATCGATACTGAGAGCACGTCTGTAAGATTTAGCGATGGCTCAAGGAAGGACAGGATGAGGATCGATGCCGTCACTAAAATCATCCACGAGGCAAGCATCCCGAGGACTATCCAGATCTTTCTCTCCTCAATGATCTGCTGGTTGAATCGAATAGCTACAACCCTACGAGGCTGGATGATCCTCACGACCTCTCTCTTAGCCAATTCGAAGGCAATTCGGATCCTCATGACCTTGAGACCTCCGCCGGTAGAACCGGCACTGGCACCTACAATCATGAGCAGGAGCAAGACGAACTGGCTGAACACCGGCCAAGTGGTGAAGTCGGCGCTGGAGTACCCTGTGCTCGATATCGAAATGGATTGGAACAGGGACTGCCTCAGAGCGACCATGGGGGCTAAGTCACCCTCGGTGGTACCGAATCTGTAGAGGTTGAAGGCCATCGCCAGCCATGCCAAGACCAGGATCAATAGGTAGGTCCGCAGCTCCTCGTCCTTCCACGCCTCCTTGGCGCGACCTGCAAGCATTAGGTGCAACAGGCTGAAGTTGATGCAAGTAAGCAACATGAAGACTATCAAAATGACTTCTACCCGTGCTGAGTCGAAGTCCATTATCCCGCCGTCTGAAGTGCCGAAGCCGCCTGATGGCAATGTGGTCAATGAGTAGTTCACAGCATCGAATATCCCCAATCCACCGAGGAAGTGGAGCATGCCGAACTCGAGGATAGTCAATCCGATGTAAATCAACCAAAGACGGCTGGCGGTCCACTGCAATGTTGGACCTAGACGAGTCAGAGAAGGACCGGTGAGCTCGGCCCTAGCCAGAGACATCCCGCCGCCGAGTACTCGAGATAGAATCAGCATGCCGAGCATAATCACACCCATCCCGCCGAGCCACTGGGTAATCGAACGCCATAGAATCAGGCTGCTGTTCTGACTTCCAATACAGTCGTCGGCCACGGTGAACGCAGAGCACACTGGACTAGTCGAGATATCAATCACCGTTGCCCCTGTTGTGGTGAATCCGGACATCGACTCAAACCACGAGTACACAAGCCCTCTGAGCCCTTCCCAAATCGAGGCATCACCTACCATCATCTCGAACGGCCCGTAGAACATTCCACCGAGCCAATATGGAAGGGCGCCTACAGCTACAACGGGAATCCACCCAAGAGCAACTGATGTGAATGCCTCCCTGTCTCTCACTCGGGAAGAAGAGTTCGAGTTCTTTGCTAGTGATACCAGTGACTGACCCAATATTATAGAGAGGGCTGCGGAAGGTAAGTAGGTCTTGGCTGCGTATTCTATTCCCTCGGACCCGTTTGAAGCACTATAGGCGAAGACAATCATTAGAGGTAGGGCAATCAGGCGAATTGTCCAGCCCAGTACAAGTCCGACTACGTCCCAGCGCATCTTCAGTTCTCCAGAGCCTTCTCCACTTTCTTGAGGTCGTCTCTGGCAAGGAAGAGGTAAATCCTGTCGCCAACTTCGATGGTTTCCAAGGTATGTGGTTTCAACACTACTGTCGAATCTTTACCATCGTGCCTCTCGACCATCACTATCCTAGCGCGTAGAGCTACTTCCGAATCCTTAACCGACTTACCTGCGAACAAATGGTCGTGATTCACTTCCGCAGAAATCGAGATGATATCTGGTATTGGCGGAATAACCTGATAGGTCCCCGGGACGTTCATGTGAATGGACTTCAAAATCGAGGTCACTGTCACCAATCTACGGCTGACAGGCCGGGTCAGTCCTATTCTGTGAACCGCCTCAACCAAGGCTCTGTCCTTCAACAGTAGCCCTGTTCGGGGGACGCCCTTGTCCTTGGCCCGCATCGAAATAGCGATGTTTAGGTTGTCGTCATCCAAAGCCGCGACTGCAATATCATGGTGATCTATTCCCAACTCCTGCAGCAACTCCTCATCCTGAGGGTCTCCATGAATGACGTCGAGCCTCTTACTGTTGCCAACTGGAGAGCCAACTAGTTCGTTGGCCGCATCCAAGTTGGGTTCTATGACAACCACGTTAGAGCCCTTCGATAGATAATGGATGGCCAACTTGGAGCCGAACTGACTTGCTCCGAAGATTGCGACCTGTGCGTTAACAGGGAAGTCCTCATCTTTCTTCCCCACGGCTCTCGTGATCTGGTGAAACTGGTCGGTGGACCTTGCGACGAAGACGAGAATTTGCCCCTCTTGGATGATCTCAGAACCTGTCGATAAAGTGCCTTTTTCTCCCTCATTTCTGAGAGCATAGATAGAGGGGATGCCTACGAATATCTCTCCCACATATCCCGTCTTGGTGCCTATCAACGGTGAGCCAGCCATGACTTCTGACACTGCTATCCAGGAGGTACCTCCAAGCGGAAGGATTTCATCGATAGAAGGGGCTAGCAATCCTGCTGCTAATTGTTCGACAATCTCGTCAGAGGCACAGACCACATGGTCGGCCTTGGACCAACTCTCTAGTGGCCCTGCGCCTCTTGAGGGGTCTAGTAACGTCGGATTACGAATCTTGGCTATTGTTGTGAGTCCTAATGCGTTTCGATCGCTGATCTGCTCACTGTAGACCTTCTTGGCGAATGCGCATCCCAACAGATTTGTTTCGTCGTCGTTGGTAGCCAAAACCACAATCTCCGCATCGCTGATACCTGCTCTCAGAAGGGACTCTCGCGACAGTGCGCTGCCTGTCACCAACAAGCAATCGAGACTTTGTGATTCGTTTATCGCAGTAGGGTCGGGGTCGATAAGGGCTACACTCCTCTTCTCCTGTCTGAGGGCGGCAGCGACGCCGCGTCCGACTTCGCCAGCACCTGCGATAATGACCCGCATACGTAGCGACTGCCTCAGCGGGCCGGATATAAGACTGCGCCATTGACATGCCCGATAAGAAGCGAATGGGCTCAGCAAAGCAGGATTACTTTCATTCCTCGCTATCAACCACTTGGCCGCGAATCCTCTCATCTGAGGCCATTCTGTGCCTATGGGATTGCCTCGTGGTGCGGCGGAAGGCCTGTTTGGCGGCAGGAGTCATGCCTGAGGGCAGCCATGAGGTCTGGGCCGGCCCCCATGCCAACACAATGGCTGGAGCCACTAGAAGCACCATCAGTGGCACAAACAGAGAGAATATTAGGCACATCGTCAAAGCGCCTCGGGCTACTGCTGAGATTATGAATGGCCTCACTCTGCTTGATTCGAGGATTCTCGATCCTTGCCAAGACGCGGTCAGGGCATGCCCCAGGCAGGAGACCAAAGCTATGGCGAAAGCCAGAGTCACGCTGACTGCGTTGACTCCGGAGTACTCTGAGTACTGTAACTGCTCGTCAAACAGCCTATAGATGAGGTAACTGGCCTGCATCGACCCTATTCCCAATCCGAGGGCCCAGCCGTATGGGGGAGAGGCTCTCAAAGAAACTACTCGAGGTCTCGCCAGCAAGAACATCACGAATGCTGCCTCAGCCGCCCCTATCAGAATGGCGAACATGCTCGCAGTGACAATATTGAGATATGCTAGAATCACGGAGGATAGAATGATTTTGTCGACACATATCGCCAGAAGCATTCCCGACACCAATCCGTAGACGAGGTGTTTCACAGCACCGGCGAGGTCATAGAAGCCCGTCATCTTGGAAATTGTCCCTTTCCAACCCGCATACACCCCAAGAATGCCAATCGCGAAGGCCACTTGGGTCTGCCACAGTTCCACCGCCACGATTGGCCATGCTGCATCGGCTTTGAGGCCCTCGCCCTCAGATAACGTTCAAACCACACAATCGGGACCCGTTGGCATGGCACTCGACGGGCTCAAGCGGCGCATAACGCGCTCAGTGGGTTTGCTGAAGGGAAAACGGAAGGTCGACGAGGAGACTGCTAAGGATCTCAGTCGCTCCCTTCGCAAGGCTCTGCTAGAAGCCGACTTCAACGTGAGGCAGTCAAAGGAGCTCACTGAGCGCATAGAGAGGCGTATGCTCGAGGAAGAGCCTCGGCCAGGGGTCAAACTAGAGACACATGCCATGAATCTCATCTACACAGAACTGGTTCGAATACTGGGACGGACCAGAGAGATAATGCCCCATAACCAGACGATACTGATGGTCGGGTTGTATGGACAGGGGAAGACCACCACCACCGCCAAACTAGCAGACTGGTGGAGGCGTAGGCACGGTGTCAAAGTCGCTGTAATCGAAGCCGATGTGCATCGGCCCGGAGCATTCGAGCAACTCCAGCAGTTGCTGGAAGGAACGAACGTGGACGTCTATGGGGAACCGGGAGAACAGGATGCTACTAGGATTGTTAGAAACGGAATCAAGGAGGTTGGTAACGCCGATGTTGTAATCATCGATACGGCGGGGCGTGACAGCCTTGATGAGTCGTTGCGAGACGAACTTGTCGGGATTGCAGAGATTGCCAATGCCACCGAGCGTTTCCTAGTCATTGACGCACAAGTGGGGCAAGCAGCCGGCCCTGTAGCCGAGACATTTCACGAACTTGTGGGAGTCACTGGTACGATAGTCACCAAATTGGACGGAACCGCCCGAGGTGGTGGGGCGCTCAGTGCTGTGTCGGCTACCGGTGCCCCGATAGTTTTCATTGGAGAAGGCGAGAAAGTTCAGGACCTAGAGAAGTTCGAGTCTGATCGATTCATCTCAAGGCTGCTCGGGTTGGGGGACATCAAAGGGCTGATCGACCTAGCTCCTGGCGACCTTGACCAAGAGGAGGCTGCCCGACTGGCTCAGCGACTGATGTCGGGCAGGTTCACTCTGACTGACATGTACAGCCAGATGGAGATGATGAGTAAGATTGGTAGCGTAGAGAAAATGCTCTCGCACCTACCTGATGCAATGTTCGGTGGAATGGGCAATATGAGCATGGCTCAGAAGCGTCAGATGCAGGGTAATCTGGAGAAGTACAGGGTAATCATGGACTCGATGACTCAGAATGAGAAGGACGAGCCGGTACTCCTCAAATCGAGCAGGATAAGGAGAATAGCACGAGGTTCAGGCGTTGATGAAAAGGACGTCAAGGAACTTCTGGGACAGTGGAACCGGAGCCGCAAGATGATGCGAGGGATGAAAGGCGACCGTAGCTTCAGGAGGAAGATGAAGTCAATGATGGATGTTGATGACATGGACCTCGAGATGGGGTGAAGTCTTGCAACGCCACTTCGCCATAATTGGCCACGATGCTCCGGGTACCGGCGAATTGCGTCTAAACGATTTAGCCGGAGGGTCTGGCAGAATGGATGTGCTGGCCAGAGCTGTGAATACAGCGCTATTCATCTCACATGGGATCAGAACCGATTCGACGATTACCATTCACCTCATGGGAGGAGAAATCCCTAGAAGAGTGAAATTTGACGGTAGAATCCTACAGGGAGTACATCCTGACGAACGTTCGATATCAGGGCACATCCGTTCGATAATGAAGCGGCCCATTCCACCCATCGGGATATGGCAGGAGGCTTCGACAGGAGTATCTCACTCAGGCGGCAGCATTGGAGAGACTCTCAGAGAGTGGGGCAGAGAAGGTATGGTCGTCCGCATTCTCGATACCGAAGGAGTGAGGTTGGAGAGTGAAGGAGATGGTCCGATGGGTTTCGTACTGTCTGACCATTTGCCGTTCACGAATGAGGAAAACGCTGTACTGAAGGGTTGTCAAAAGGTTTCATTGGGATCTGCGTGGTTGCAGGGACACGTCTGCATAGCAATCGTACATCACATATTAGACGATTAATTGAGCCACTCAGGTAAACCTGAGGGAGATTGATCGGTGGCCTCGGAAAGCAATACCTCGCTGAGCCCGAGAGGGTGGTTGACTGGCCAAGATGATAGAGGGGTGATTGAGACTGAGCCTGAATTGATAGCGTTGCAATCCGTTCCAGGTATGTCCTCATCCTCTATGGTTGCAGCCCCTACTTCGAAGGCCACGCCGATATTTTCGACATCCCTCATGTCGATGGCATTGTGATACCACCTAGAGCCGAGAGCGACCGTCTGGAAACTGCCGTCCCACTGCCCCGGCCCATTGATGTTCAGTATCATGTCACCATCGGCGAAAGCAGCGAGTATCCTATCTCGAGACGGAGCTAGGTCCGATATTGTCCTTCGACTTCCATTGGGCCGTCCGAGGTTGGCCGGATCCGAAGGGAGCGAGGACAGGCACGCTTCGATGATAGTCAGAGAGGCTTCGAGGGTCTCGGAATAATCCGAATGCTCGTAGGTGGCTAAGCTGATTGCGATGGCTGGCATCCCGTAGAGCGACGACTCCCTAGCAGCGGACACGGTACCTGAATGCAGGACATCGACGGAAAGATTTGGGCCCTGATTTATTCCAGAAATACACAGGGCCGGAACGATCTCTGGGGCCCATGCCCGAAGCCCACCGTCCATGGCTACGATGGCGCAGTCACACGGTGAACCGTCCAAAGAGAAGATACGTAGAGGAGGGCCGTCTTTGGCTCTGAGGGAGTCTGAGATGTCGGATCTCTCTTGGAACTTCAGATCGTGACGCAACGTCAAGCGCATCCCAGAGCACGACTGCTCACTAGCTGGTGCCAACACGACCACAGGGTGACCTCGAGAGTGAAGAGCAGCCACTAAGATTTGCAGCCCTTCGGACTCGACTCCATCGTCATTGGTCACGAATACTGCAGAGCGATTCATGTTCGGGCCATCAGAAGGGGGTTCATGAAACCGCGTCCCCATCCCTGTCGCCCCGCCCCTCCTCAAGGGTCACCATGATTGCCCCGGCAAGCATCAGAGGACCGCCTAGAACGGTCCATATTCCAAGTGTGGCTTCTCCGGTCCAGAGCCATCCGATGATTCCGCCGACGACCGGTTCAAACAGCAAGGTGATGGAGACTGTGATGGGAGTAATCCAGCGCAGTACAGTGTTTATCCCCGTATGGCCGCACAACCCTGGGCCCAGAGAGAGGTATGCTATCCATGGCAGCCACAATGCGTCCGTCCATCCTAGCAGAGATATCTCAGGCACAACATCGGTCATGCTGGCACCCTCTTGCGAGATAGCGGCCAGAGCCAGCCAGATGCCGGCTGCGAAGGTGACCGGGAAGGCATATACGAATATCGGCATCCTCCTCTCCGACCTAAGATGCCTGCCGGCGAGCAGATAGCCCACCACAGTGACAGCGCCGAGGAACGCGGCTGCATCACCTAAGACAGTGATCTCGCCCCCAGCCTCAACGTCACCCAACGACAGTAGGGCGCCGGTGATTCCAACCATCACTCCGGTAATGTGGCCTCGGCGCACCGCTAATCCTATTGCGGGCATAATCAGTACGAGAACTAGAGGGTGCATCGAGACGAACAGTAGACTGTGAACTAGGCTGGTGTGATCGAGTGACCAGACCCATGCACCAAAGTGGATGGCAAGGAACACACTCGAAGCCAAGATAATTTGCCAGTCCCTCGTGCTAACTCCGCCGCTTCCCATCGCCCTGAACTGATAAACAAAGCCTGGCAAGAGAATTAGGGCGGTGCCCTGCATCCTCCACGAAGCCCGAAGCAGAGGCGGTACCTCACTCATAGCCTGAAGCACGACACCTGCGCTGGAAACGGCCAACAGCGCCACACCAAGCAGTGCCCAAGCGAATAGAGGGGTGGCTGAGTTTGACGATTCTGACATCCTCAATCCGCCATCTCAGCGTCCATGACCTCTGAATCACCCTCGGAATCGGGATTAACGCCGATAATGCCCGCCGCTCTGAACAAAACGAAGATTATGGCTGCCAATGCCACATTGACAAGTAAGAATCCCGCGAATCTAGCTTGGGGCCACCATGATTTGATGCTCATCGTCTCCGTACAGACCACAGAATCCGGTAATATCTCACAAGACGGTTCTTTTTCATCAGCTGCATCTGAAGCGATGCGTGATGTAGCGTAGGCCAGAACATAACTGAAGTCATCATCCTCGACGCCGAGTATCTCGTCTAGGTAGGTGTCCTCGGTCCACGAGTCGGGGTGATACTCTTGCTCGGTCTCTATCTCGTCGGTGACTGCTAAAATTGCAGATTCGACGCCGAAGAAGGCCTCGCCAGTCAGAGCCCCTGCAGCGATCATGAAGGTGAACAGGAGCATCAGTGCACGGCTCTTCTCCGAGGCTGCCGAACCTTCGGAGAGACGAATCTCCTCGACCTTTGGATTAAGTCGGCGGTCTTCCCACCAATCACGAGCGGCTCCGCCGGCAAGCATTGGGAATGTTACCGGGGTCGGCAAATACATCCCAAGTCCAAATGAAGTTCCCATTCCAGTGGCCCACTCCATGAATGCCCCCAACAGGAAGCCTAACCCTAGGGCAATCCAGTCGCCTTGTCCCTCGGCGAGAATTATGGTGAATGTGGCAAAGGCATTAGCCTGCGGGGCCAACAAATCGATACTACCATCTGCTAGCAATTTGGACAGGAAAATAGCGACTCCGGCACCTAGAATAGCACCGGGAACCACTCCCATGATGTTACCTTTTGAGATATGGTATGGACGGTTACCAATGTACAAGCTGTTCTTGTAGTCGCCTACGACTGTTCCAGACATGGAAATCGCAGAGCCGAACACGGTCGTCCCTACTAGCGCCATCAGCACTGATTCCTCCTTGCTCAGACCAACGGGTAAGTTGAGGAAAACTAGGAGTAGCATCAAGAGAACGATGAAAGAAGTGCCAGAAACCGGTTCTATACCTGTCTCTCCCATTACTCGGACAGCGATTGCACCCAGAAGGAAAGTGGTGGCTAATAGAACTACAGCGAACAATGCTGCGGGCAATACTGGGAACCCGCCAATGACGAAGATGGCAATCATTGCTACAAAGGCGATTCCCATGAAGATTGGGATATGATCCAGAGGCCACTCATACCAGCCCTTTTCCTCAATGTACTCATCGCCCTTATCTCCAGTGAATGCGCTTGCGATGTCCCCGAAGATGTTGGCAAACGTTGGGGCCATTTTCAGTAGACCATATATCCCCCCTCCAAGAATGGCTCCAATTGCAATCACCTTGACGTAGCTGAAAGCTTTCCACTGAACAATCGGATAAACCGGCAGTGAAGTAGTATCTCCATACTCGGTTATTCTCACATACTCTCCGAGTGCGGGATCGTAAATCGGGACGTCTTGAAGTACAACAAGAGGTACGAGGAAGAACCAAGCTACAAGTGAACCGAGATTGACTAGGAGGGCTACTCTAAACTTCATGAACCACCCTATAGCGAGCAAAGTGGGACTCAACTCCACCCCTAGGAAAGTGTATGAGAATATGTTACCAGACTCGTAAGGAGTGATTCCGCTGAATGGGGCATGGCCATCAACGAGTTTGCTAGGCTGATGCAACCATCTCTCCGTGTAAATCGATGCTAAGCCCCAATCCTCTCCCGAGAAGGTCATGGCAATCCAATCGGCAATACTTCCCGGTACACCAGCGATTTTTCGGCCCCAGACCAAAGGATAGTCAATCAAGAACATGAATCCCATTGTGAGGACTGTCCATAGACCGACGGTCTTCAACGAATCTCGAGCTGAGTCAGCAGCCCCAGTGTTGACATCAGCTGCGATATCCAACATCTTCAGAGTGGCCTCGAACCCTGGCATGGGTAATGGGTCCTCGACTAACCATACGCGTCTGAAGATGATGAAATACATGACACCGAGGAAGCCGGCGAACATCGAGGCAATGATGCCGATGAAAGCCAACTGGAAAGTGTCGACGGAGGAAATCAGGTGGCCGTCACCAACGATGTAGTCGTCAGAGTAGGCTAACAAGAAGATGGCAGGGAATGTGAAGATGAAACCGGTGGAGGCGTGGGTGGCGCCAGTGGTAGCGCTGGTCGCTATGTTGACCTCGGAGGGAGACCATTTGAGGGCCATCCCTAACAAGTAAGCGACATACCAGGCCGCCGAGACAGCGAGTCCTATCTTGAGTCCAATGTAAGCAGTAACTCCGCTGAAGATAGCTCCGATGAAGATACCGATTAGGACTTTTCTGGTATCCCAATGACTGATCTCGAACGAGTCTTGCAGGTTCTTCTCCTCTAGGTATTGTTCGAGGACACCGGTATTGAGATTGTTGTACATGTCTTCGTCGAGCCACGTTAGTGTGCCTTTCTCAATCGACTCAAGGCCAGATGGGGTAGCCGGTTGCCTGTAAGCAGAACGTTGGACCTTGGGCATGCTACGCTCCTGCATAGGGGTCGCAGTTAGTCGCTTATACTTCTCCGCATACTAGAGTCGGATGAGCGGATAGTGGGGCATCAGTGGTTACGCGTGATCCTGAACCGGCCCATAGCCTCCATCCACTGGATCTCACCGCCCGGCACGAGGGTGAATTCAGAGGGCTGAGGTAGTATCAGAGATTCGTAGGTCTTGTTGTCCATGGCGTGTACCTCGGAGCCTTGGATGTGAGTGATGATGGCCGAACCTTTCTCAATAACTGGGACATAGATTGAATCAGTAACAGTGCCTACGTGACTCCTCTTCTGACCCGTGAAGATGTCTTCGAGCTCAATCCTTGCCTTGGCAGAGCCGTGCTTTCCTGGCTTCGATTTGGACATGCTGAGAATCTTGTAGGCGCTTTCTTCGAGCGCTACGTAGCGACCTACCTTCAACGTTCGAATCTCCACTCTGTTCGTTCCTGGCATGCTAACGCTCTCAGGTCTCTCGCACCGCCTTATCAGCATTCCC
>CEWR01020114.1_pt1 | contig 104285 bp, 95 predicted proteins | sample 356321 | NCBI WGS metagenome assembly CEWR01 (sample SAMEA2621551, study PRJEB7988) | marine metagenome | biome: marine biome (ENVO:00000447); feature: mesopelagic zone (ENVO:00000213); material: "saline water (ENVO:00002010), including plankton (ENVO:xxxxxxxx)" | depth 790 m
TTATGTATTTGACGAAAACGGGAAATTTGAATCCATTTGCAACAAGGGTTTGGTTAGTCTGGAAGAAGTATCTGAAGAAAAAGATTTGAATGACCTCAAGAGACTGATTGAATTGCATAAAAAACACACAGGAAGTAAAAATGCCGCGAGAATTCTCTCAAATTGGGACTCTATGATTAAAAAGTTTGTAAAAGTTATGCCAAATGACTACAAGAGAATTTTAGCTGAAAGAGAAATTAACCAAAATATAGAGACGGTGAACTCTAATGGGTAAGCCAACTGGATTCAAAGAGTTTGGCAGAACGACCCCTTTAAGACAGGCCGTAGGAGAAAGATTAAGTAGTTTCCACGAATTCTATACGGAGTGGGACGATAAAGAGGCGGAAAGACAAGGAAGCCGTTGCATGAATTGCGCTGTTCCCTTCTGCATGAGTGGATGCCCTTTAGGAAATTTGATTCCGGATTTTAACGATCTTATCTACAAAAAACAATGGGAAAACGCCTTAAAAGAACTTCATTCCACCAATAATTTCCCTGAATTTACTGGACGAATATGCCCGGCTCCATGCGAGGCTTCGTGCGTCTTAAATATCAATCAAGACCCTGTCACAATAGAATATATAGAGAAAGCAATATCGGATAAAGGCTGGCAAGAAGGCTGGATTAAACCTCAGCTTCCAGAAGTACGTTCTGGTAAAAAAATAGTGGTCATTGGATCCGGCCCTGCAGGCCTGGCTACCGCCCAGCAACTTAATCGTGCTGGGCATAATGTAACTGTTTACGAAAGGTCGCACAGAGTTGGGGGCTTACTCGCTCTAGGAATACCAGATTTCAAACTAGAAAAGAATGTGGTTGACCGACGGGTAGATCAGATGGAACAGGAGGGGGTGAAATTTATCACCAACACTGAAGTTGGTAAAGATGTGTCAGCATCCAAGTTGGCCAACGAAAATGACGTTCTTATTCTTACAGGCGGATCGACGGTTCCAAGGGATCTTGATATCCCGGGAAGAGAATTGAAAGGGGTTCACTATGCCATGGAATTTCTCACTCAGCAAAATAATGTCAACGCCGGTTTACCTGTTGAAGAAAAGAATAGAATCTTAGCCACAGGAAAAAATGTGGTAATCCTTGGCGGTGGAGACACCGGATCAGATTGCCTAGGAACCTCACATAGGCAAGGGGCCAATCAGGTACACCAGCTAGAACTTCTTCCAGAACCACCAGAGGAACGCATAGAAAATGATAGGTGGCCGAATTGGCCAATGATTCTCAGGACTTCGTCTTCCCATGAAGAAGGGGGGATCAGAGATTACAATATACTTACGAAGAAATTCACGGGCCAACATGGGGTTTTAAAAAAACTGCATGGTGTCAAATTGAATTGGGGCGAGCCAGATCAAAATGGAAGACCCAAAATGATAGAAATTGAAGGGAGTGAATTCGAGATAGAGACCGATTATGTATTCCTTGCCCTCGGGTTTTTACACCCCCAGCATGAAGGTATGGTCAAAGAGTTGGGATTAGAATTAGATCCGAGAGGAAATGTCAAAACTAATTCCAATAAAATGACCAATGTACCTGGCATATTTGCTGCTGGCGATATGTCTCGGGGTCAGTCGTTAGTTGTATGGGCACTTGCAGAAGGAAGAGAAGCGGCTAGAGGTGTTGATGAATATTTGATGGGGGAAACTAATCTGCCTAGATCAGCGGGATCCTACATCGCCTAATTAACGTTATTCTCTCTGGTTTGCACAATATTTTTTCCCAAACACAATGGTTTTATCGTTATAATTTGCTAATCAACATTAATCAGATGGGGGGAATAATATGTCGAAACTTAAGGTTGCTATGATATCCAGGAGCAATCCTGAAACTGGCCTTGTTCAACAACAACTAGAAGGAATTGATTGCGAATTCGATGTCTATGTGTGTCTGAGCGAAGGTGAAACTATAGAAGCTGTAAAAGGAGCGGACGTAATAATCAACCAAGGTGTTCCCATGTCAAGCGCCGTAATGGACGAAATCGATTCAGCTCAGGGGATTGTTAGCTTCGGGCACGGTTTTAACCATATTGATCACGAATCTGCTACAGACAACTCTGTAATGGTCATTAACACCGCTGGGTTTTGTACTGAAGAAGTCTCAAATCACGCAATAATGTTTATTTTGTCCTGTGCAAAAAAATTAACAATGCTCAACGACTTAACCAAAAATGGTAAATGGGGTTCGGAAACCGGCTCAGTGACATCAGATATGGCCCCTATAACCGATCAAACACTTGGCTTAGTTTCTTTAGGTAACATAGGAAGGGCTGTTGCCAGAAAAGCACAAGCTCTAGGCATGGATGTCATTTCATACGACCCATATGTTCAGCCTTGGATAGCAAAGGAATATCGTGTTGAATTGGTTGGTTCGCTAAAAGAACTCGCGTCACGGTCTGATTTTGTTTCCATGCACACTCCTCTGAACAACCAAACGAGGCATCTAGTCGGAGCAGATTTTTTCAGGGCTATGAAGCCAACCGCCTATTTCATTAATACTTGCCGGGGAAGCACAGTAGACGAAGATGCTCTGATCAATGCCTTGAAAACCAATGAGTTTGCAGGGGCAGGATTAGATGTTTTTGATATTGAGCCGACCCCGACTGACAATCCCTTATTTCAAATGGAGAATGTCATGGTGACCCCTCACTCAGCAGGCACTTCCAATAGGGCTGTCATAGCTGCTCAAATACAAGTCGGGCAGGAGGCTGCTAGGTTATTAAATGGGTCTTGGCCTATGTCTTTGGTGAATCCTGAGGTTAGATCCAGCATCGACGTTCGGTCTCTGGCAACTAGAGGTTAAAGCTCTCCAGCCGGCTGCCATTTCTGTCAGCTCCATACCGATTTACAATTTGGGCTTGACCGATTCTGACAGCCGGACATGGAATTGTACTAAGGGTGTTTTAGAAGGTCACTTTAAAGATTAAATTGTCTTTATTTGTACTCAGCACAGGGGCTATCCTCCATTAATAGTCTTAGCCAATACTCTTATATCCTAAAGAGTTTATGACCATTTCGTGACCATAATTTATAGTGGCACCAAGAAATTAAAAAGACGACACTGACCAGATTCGAACTGGCGATCTCAGCCTTGACAGGGCCGTATGTTAAATCAATCTACTGTAATTACTAGTTTCCCGAAAAAATCTAGGCCCTCCATGTCTTCGTGAGCCTTCCTAACATCTTGTAAGGGATATTCTGAATCAACTACACCCTTTATTGTTCCTTGGCCAGCATGGTAGATGATTTGTTCCAAATCCTCACTCCGGCCCATAAACACTCCAAACATGGTCAAATGACCCGTGAACATGGCACCCATCTGTAGTTCAGCCTTGTACCCTGATGTAACCCCGCAAATGCCGTATCTCGCGCCTTTAGCAAGGCGTCTGTTAGCGGCATTCCAAACATCCGTTCCGACATGGTCTATTACCACATCAACACCTCGTCCTTGAGTTATTTCCTTTAAACGCTCAGAGACATCTTCAGATTTATAGTTGATGACATGATCAGATCCAAGAGCAGAAGCTTTCTCAGCTTTTTCAACTGTGCTAGTAGTGGCTATAACGGTAGATTTCGCTATGTTTTTTGCAATTTGGATAGCTGCGGTACCAACACCACTAGAGGCAGAGGGAACCAATGCCGTTTCCCAGGGCTTAAGTTGAGATCTTCTGATAAGTATATTCCAGCTTGGCATAAATACAGTTGGTAGGGAAGCTGCCTGCACGTGGTTTAAAGCATCTGGGATAGGAAATGCATTAGTGGCTGGTACTACGACATATTCTGCATAACCTCCCCGAATGGCTGATCCAATCATTCCTGCTGAGTCACAATATTCGGTTTGATTCGACTGACAATATCGGCACTGCATACAGGTGATTCTTGGATTCACAACGACTCTATCTCCGGCAGATACCCTGGTTACTTTGGGTCCAATCTCGACAACCTCCCCAGACACATCTGCGCCCAAAACATGGGGTTCCGCAAGGTCCATTTTTGTACCACGTACGCCGGCTCTGGTGTAAACATCAAGTCTGTTAAGAGCACAGGCCTTCACTTTAATTTTTACCTCCCCTTCCCCTGGGGTTGGTTCCGGTAATTCTCCGAATTTAAGTACCTCAGGGCCCCCGTGTTCTGTAAAATACACAGCTTTCATTTAAAATTCCCCTTGCTAAAGTTTTTTGGGAGTGAAAACAAATTCCTTTCCAGGGTCAGGAATGTAGTTATTCTTGACCACATTGTATCCTTCCCAATAAGCAGTTGCTATCAACTAGCGTTACCCCTTTATTTAATGGTAGGGAGGAATTCATGACAATCGATTGCCATACTCATATTCTCCCTCCAGACATTATTAAAAGAAAAGATCAGTACCTAAAAAAAGACTCAACCTTTGAAACATTATTTTCATCCAGTAATTCAGTCATGGTTCCAGCTGAAACACTAATTGATGAGCTAGATAATTCGGGAATATCCAGTGCGGTAGTATTGGGAATGGGATGGCAGGATACTGGTCTAAATTCTTATGTGAATGACTATATTTTAGAGAGTGCGTCACAAAATCCATACCGACTCTACCCGTTCACCGGAATAAATCCTTCTTCTGGTAAAGCTGGAATCAGGGAAGCTGAAAGATGTGTAAATATTGGGTCGTATGGATTTGGGGAGATCCATCCTTCCTTCCAAAGGTTTGATTTAAGCGATAAGCTCATTATGGAAGCCTATATGTCCATTTTGAAATCTAAAAACCTACCCGTAACGATTCACTGTTCAGAACCTGTGGGACATCGTTATCCAGGAAAGGGAAAAGTTGGGCTACAAACAATTGAAAATTTTGTGCGTGATTTCCCTGAAAACAAAATAATTTTAAGTCATTGGGGAGGAGGCCTACCTTTTTACGAGCTAATGCCTGAAATAAAATTAGCCTTCAAGAACGTATACTATGACTCGGCAGCATCCCCGTTTCTGTATAACCCTGATATTTTCTCCATTATGGCTCAACTGGTCGGTACAAAGAAAATGCTGTTCGGAAGTGATTACCCGGTGATCAATCAAGATAGGGTGCTTATCCAATTGGAAAAGTCCTCTCTATCGGAGTCACAAAAATTAACCGTACAGCACACAAATATAGAAAAATTGATTTCTGTTCCTATTTAAAAATACCCCACCAAAACCGTACGTAACGACCCTATCTCGGTTGTTAAATTTGTCACAATCCTGTTATAATTTCCCTAATTTTAAACACCCAAGGGCGGTGGAAACGAGGAGAAAAAATGACAGAAAGTTCATACCCTGAATGTAGAGATTGCGGAAAAGGGAGTTTGTTACCCTTGTCGGATTTTGGGAGCCAAGGGGCCCCTATCCATTACAAGGCTTGGGTCTGCAGCGATCCTGACTGTGGATTCAATATTAAAATCCGTAACGGAGACGTTTATTTAAACGAGCCAATTGCCAGTGGAGCCTCTCATTCCCCAAGAATGAGGTAGTAAAGAGCCATATACAAATTGGCAGAAAAGCCCTCCATGCGGAGGGCTTTTCTTTTTGCTACTGCTGTACCATATAGGGATACAGGATACTGCCAATGTCTACTTATGAGTCTCATTTACCTGGAAATAGTCGCTCCTCCATGATGAAGCTCCTCGGCCTCATTTTAGTCGTCTCAGGCCTCATAATACTTGGGATAATTGCTGTAACTTCGTACTTGTTAAGGACACCGTCGGCCGAACTTGAGTCGCTGAATGCAGAATATGGGAAACCAACCATCAATGCTGTTCATGAAATTACTCCCACTCCAAACATGAATCAATCGAACCAACCCACAAAAAAAGAAACTCTATCTGAAACAGAAACCGTAGCTATGAACAAATCTTCGGTTGTTCCAGTGGATATTAATCCCAATCCTCAATCCAATCAGGATGAAGTGGAAAATTTCTCAAAATTGCTGGAGGGATACGGAGAAAATGCATCCCTAAAGAAAATACATCCCAAAAGCTGGTCCGATCCTGATTGGCTTTTACCTGACCGTTTTAATACTTCAGAGCATAACCAAGCCGATTTTGCTTTCAGTTTGATCGAAGATTCTGATATCACCGTTGAATTACTTTCAGGCATACCGGGGAAAATCTCAATACCGATACTGAACTTGACAGCCCCTGTTGAAAATTTAGCGATCGTAGAAAAAGATGGCCGTATGGTTTACGAAACCCCCAAAAATTTAGTAGGGCGCATACCGTCATCTCCCAATCAACCTGACACCTTTACAGGATGGTATTTTGGTCACCTAGAAAGCCCTCTAAAAGGAGAGGGAAACGTTTTCCACAACTTACCCGAAATCGCTGAGCATTTGATTGACGGTAACGAAGTCCTAATCTCTTTAGGAAAACCCGGTAAGGAACTAGTGTACCAGGTAACAAAGTCAGAGGTACTTCATGAATCGGACCTAGAATTATACGATCCAGGGCTGGGAAAAATAATTTTAGTGACCTGTTCCAACAGACCAATATACGACCACAGGCAATTGGTCACCGCTACCCTTGTCGGAACAGTAGAATAGTTATTTGGTAACCAGCATTTTTCTCATAACTGTCATAAATTTTTCGGCCGGATCTGATATGTTTTTCCCTGGGAGGGTCAGTATTCCAGCCTGGTCCACTGGCAAAAAATTAGCAAGTGAAACCATACCAAGCTTGGATAAATCATCGTCTTCGATAGCCAACCTTGGCCCTATTGAAACTCCCATACCAAGGGCGACATATTTTTTGATCATGTCCATGCTCTCTAATTCCATAATTACCTCATATTTGAGAGCGTCTTTCTGAAGCTGTTCCTCTAGAAGAGTCCTAGTGTAAGTACCCTTAGCCATTAAAATTAAAGGATACTTAGCAATTGGTTCCAGCGACTGAATGTTTCTTGAAAGCAATTCGTGCCCTTTTGGTGCTATAAGCACTCTCTCATAAAGAAATAAAGGCTCAAAATGTAAATCATCCCCTCTTTCTGGGTGTTGTATTATGCCAATGTCTACTTCCCCTGTCCGTACCAAATTGGTTACCTCATTTCTATTGGCTGATTGAATTCTCAAATACACCGCTGGATACAGCTCGTTAAATTTCTGTACCACACTAAGTAAAGTGTGCGGAATAATATCGGGAGTTGATGCAATAGTAACTGGACCCCTTTCCTCTGCCAATGAAATTATCGATGACAAAGAATCTATTCCATCTAAAAGAGGATTGGAAAGCTCATATATCGTTTGACCAGTCAAAGTGAGCCGAATAGGCCTTGTCACCCTGTCAAATAGAGGGACTGATAATTCTCTCTCTAACTTCTTAATGTGAGTCGTGACAGTTGGCTGGCCGATATTCAGTTCTTTTGCAGCCTTAGAAATACTTCTGAGTTTGGCTGCTGCGACAAAACTCTTTAATTCTCTCAGTTCCATGAGGTTAGTCTCTCACTTTATTCGAAATCTTGATATATTATAGTGTACATTATTTAGAAGTGCCATATAACTAAAAGACTTAAAAATGGCTTCCGATATAGAATAAAATTCTGTAATCGCTTTTGATATTTAAATCCATTCATAGTGATCGTTTTAAAGTTTGATACATATTACAAATGAACATTTTCAAAAAAAGAAACCCTGCCAAATTCAGCGAATCTCTTGAAAAAACTCGGAGCAGTTTACTAGCCCAATTGGGAGATTTGTTCAAAAATTCGGAATTGAATGTTGAATTCTGGGAGGATCTAGAAGATACATTGATTTCGGCGGATACTGGAGTAGAAACCTCTGAAAAAATAGTTACCCAACTCAAAGAAAATGCAAAAATAAAAAACATATCCTCCGGTGAAGAATGTTTAAAAGAACTCCGAAGTGAATTAATAAAAATATTTGACCTCAATGACGAAGATCCATTTGCTAGCGTTCAGAAGCCAGCTGTTTTCGTAATGGTAGGTGTAAACGGAGCCGGTAAAACTACATCAATAGCAAAATTGACTCATTTACTAACAAGTCTGAACCAAAAGGTAATACTGGGTGCCGCTGATACGTTTCGTGCAGCGGCTGTAGATCAAATACAAATTTGGGGAGAAAGACTCGGAGTTACCGTTATTGCCCAAGATCCAGGAGCAGATCCAGGAGCAGTGGCTTATGACACTATTAATGCCGCCAAAAATAGAAATATGGATGTTGCCATTATCGACACAGCCGGTAGACTACAAGGCAAATCTAATCTAATGGAAGAACTCACGAAGATATCAAAAATAGTAGTCAGAGAGTCTGATGAATCCTCAGTAAAAATTATCCTGACAATCGATGGCACTACTGGCCAAAACGGATTAATTCAAGCTGTTGAATTCACAAGATTTGTGAATCCGGATGGAATATTCCTCAGCAAATTAGATGGGACTGCTAAAGGCGGGATAGCAATAGCTATTGCTGATCAATTAAAGATCCCCATATGGTTCGTAGGAACAGGGGAACAGCCTGATGACATTGCAGTTTTCGATCCCAATTTGTTTATATCTAGAATCATAGGCTAAATAGTAAAATAGATATAATTTCACAATGTTGTACGGTATAACATGGCTGCTTTTAATAGAGGTTGTGGGATTTGCTACATTTGTAATTTTTCTCAGTATCTTTAGGACGATACCTGATAAAGGTTATTCAATCAGCAAACCCCTCGGCATCATATGCCTGTCTCTCGCGACATGGTTACTTTCAATTTCCAAAATAATTCCGGCCACCGAAATTGCAACGATGCTAATTTTTATCGGGCTAATTATATGTTCCTTTATCGTTGGCATAATTCGAATTAATACCTTAAAACAAATTGTAAAAACCAATTGGCGCATAATTTCCTTAACGGAATTAACGTTCCTAGTAACCTACCTAATATTTTTTAGCATTAGATACTTTGATCCCGGAATAAATCACACAGAACAGCCAATGGATTTTGCTTTTTTAAATTCATCGGCAAGAACCATAACTGGCCAGCCTCTTGATCCTTGGTTCCATGGTGACACCATCAGTTATTATTATTTCGGTTATTGGATATTTGGCACATTATCAAAAATTTCATTAATTCCCACCGTAGCCACATATAATCTTTCATTGGTTGTAATACCTGCGATGACCGCGTCTTCAATATTCGCACTAACTTCAATACTTTTGAAATTCTCCCGATTGAAATTCGATTTCCTGACAATTTCATGCAGTGTGATCGCATCTCTCACAGCTGTCTTCATGGGAAATTTACAGGGATTTTTAGAGTTTTTAAAAATCAATTCAATTGGGTCATCCAGCTTTTGGCAACGAGTTTGCATCGATGGAATGCAAAATCCGGTAATTAATACGATAGACAGTTGGAGACCTACTGAGTTTTGGTGGTGGTTTAGAAGTTCAAGAATAATCAACTATTTCGGCCCCGCATGTGAAGGACAAGGATTTGATTACACCATCAATGAGTTCCCTTTCTTTAGCTACCTTCTCGGAGATCTACATCCTCACGTTATGGTCACCCCATTTTTATTGGCTTTTTTATACATTGCATATGATTTATCCAAAAAAGACTTAACCAAATCCCTAGGTGTAATGTATTGGCTGGAAGTTTCATTGGCAGGGGTAATATTAGGATGTGTGAGTTTTATCAATATGTGGATAGCCCCTATCTGCATAGCCATAATTCTCGGAATATATGGCCTGCACTGGCTTTCAAATACCCATATCAACCCGATTAAATTAGCCAAATCTATTTCATTGGTATTCGTCACGGGCGCACTTGTGCTTCTACCTTACCTATGGTCTTTTCAATCATCCATTGATGGATTAGCAAAAACCCAATATCAGACATCGATTATCCATGGATTTGTTATATGGGGTCCTTTATTAATACTTTCAATTCCCAAAATAATGAGCACTTTTTGGACAACCCCTATTAGTACAGCTTGGAAATACCACGTGAGTATTTCCTTCGCAGTGATCAGCATACCCTGGATAATAAGATTTTTGATCCCTGAAGCCAGTATTAATTCCGACGGACCAAGTATGGTTGGTTTTGCTTTCCCTATAACCATTCTTTGTTTCATTTCAACATTGACTTTGATCACCCTGACAAGCAGGGAAGGCCTAAGTGATAGAAGCCTAGTTCTTTCAATTTTCTCTTTATCAATGCTTCTTATATTGATCCCAGAATTGTTTTACGTCGGGGATGTATATGGAAACCGAATGAACACAGTTTTCAAGCTCTACTACCCTGCTTGGATACTACTCTCAATCTGTGGAAGTTACTCTGCATATTATTGGCTAGCCGGATATATACGGCCTCAAAAATTCCTCAAATATATATATACGTTTACTGCCGGCATAATTATTTTATGTGCCTTCTACTATGCTCCAGCTGCCACCATGACTAAACTTAATGAATCTGACATTTCAGGTTTTAAACATTCGGCTGCGAGGCCCACATATTTAGAGCTAACAGCTCTTGATTACGCTAAACAAAACATAAGTCTTAACCAAGGAATACTGGAATCTGTTGGTGAATGGGACAGTTCCGGATTCATCTCCCGAAATACCGGTATCCCAAATTTGGTCAATTGGCCGGGCCATGAAAGTCAATGGCGAAATTCTGATCCTGCAATATATCAAAGAGCCGCGGACGTGGAGACGATATATTCTACCCAGGACCCTGCACAAGCAAAATTGTTGTTGGAAAAATATAATATTAGCTTCATTTACGTCGGTGACCTTGAGTTGAATCGGTATACCTCTCAACAATTAGGGAAATTCCAATCACTCGGCACATTGGTTTTTGGAAATATAGGTGGTATTGGAATTTTTGAGATTAACCGATGAAATATATGCACAAATACTTCCATATTAAAAACATTTCAACCCTAACTCGGATAGAGTGGTTGTTATATTTCGGTCTGTTTGCTGTTGCCTTGCTCCTCCGAGTGTACGACCTGAATGTCAGAGCCATGCACCATGATGAAAGTCTCCATGCATATTATTCTTGGGAGCTATTTCAAGGATCTGGTTTAGCACATAACCCTATGATGCACGGCCCATTGCAAATGCAGTTGACATCCCTGATTTTTTTTCTTTTTGGCGACACTGATACAACTGCCCGAATCCTCTATGTTGCCGCAGGAACAATTCTAGTCGTTCTACCCATCTTCTTTAGGGACCTGCTCGGCAAACATGGGGCAATAATGGTCTCCATCTTATTGGCCATATCCCCTTCCATGGTTTATTTCAGCAGGTTTGCTCGAAATGACATACTTATGGCAGTTTTTACTTTTGGCATGGTCATCACCATGTGGAAATACCTTGTATCCGGCAACAAAAAAAACCTTTATTTGATGTCTGCCCTTTTAGCCTTAAGTTTTTCAACCAAAGAAAATGCTTATTTGATCGTTGGAACTTTGGGATTGTATTTAACAATAGGTTCCATACACGAATCGTGGCCACGAAAAAGTTACAGGGGCCAATTTCAAAACCTATCCTATCCCAGTTTAATATTCGTCTCCGTCAGGATGATCTTTAAAGCCTTTAGAGATTGCATATATACCCAACCACGCAGCCGAACATTCACGGTATTAATACTGTTGATTTCATTGACATTACCCCAATGGTCGGCCTTCGCTGGTATTTTTCAAGAAACCATATTACTAAGATGGTCTAATATCATTTTAGTTTCTGGGGAAGGCGCCTCCAGTATAGGAATGCCGACACATGGTGGAAAATTACTGGCCTTTTTAGTGGTTTTCTCTCTGATAGTCGCATCTATGTACATTGGGTACAAATGGCATTGGAAAACCTGGTGGAAATGCGCTTCCATTTTTTATTTAATATGGTTGTCCGCTTACACTACTCTCTTCACCAACATTTTCAGCGGTGTACAGTCTGGAATATGGCAATCGCTGGGTTATTGGATAGTGCAACAAGGGGAGGCTCGGGGAAGCCAGCCCGCACATTATTATCTAACCCTTATCCCAATATACGAATACCTACCGGCAATTTTTTCAGTGCTAGCATCTCTATATTTTCTGAAGCACCGCAGCAAATTTAATCTATTCCTGATTTATTGGACTGTAATAACTCTATTCCTTTACACGATTGCGAGCGAAAAGATGCCATGGTTACTCGTAAATATTTCTTTACCCATGATCGTTCTTTCTGGAAAATTTTTAGGAGACTTATTCAGTAAATCCAACTTTCAATCAAAACTTAATTTAAGCCAATACATGATTTATTTCATTCCACCAATAGCGCTAATAATCGCTTTTGGTATTACTAAGTATTCTTCCAACCTACACGTAATACCAAGGATGTTTGCTGCAATAATAATGCTTTCACTGATCCTCGCGAGTTTTGTGTTTGTAGTGAGGTTTATTCAGAATTCCGAGACCCAACCCTTAGCAAAGTATTTGTATGCTGGTTTTGCCACAATACTTCTGTTACTGACAATTCGTACAACTATTTACACAAACTTTGTAAACTCTGATATTCCCATTGAAATGCTGGTATACACTCAAACTTCCCCAGATTTACTTCAGGTCAACAACAAAATAAAGAAATTGTACGCAAAATCTGAAATGGCCAACGAGCCATTAATCATCATTGACCAAACTAACGGATTCACATGGCCTTGGTCTTGGTATCTGCGAAATTATACCAATGTCAAATATCCTAAATTGCAATCCGAATCATATGAACCCCACGAACAAGCTTCATTAGTTATCGTCCATTCCTCCAACCATCTCGCTGCGGACAAGGCTTTATCTAAGAATTACAAAAAGGCTGGCAGGATGCCTCACAGGTGGTGGTTTCCAGAACACACTTATAGAGACCTTAACGCTATAAATTTAGTCTCTAAACTTACAGATACTAAGCATTGGAATACATTTCTCGAGTATTGGTTATTTAGAAAAGGAGTAGGTAAAAGCATCGGAAGTGAAGACGCATACATCTATACTAGCAATACTTTTCCAAATATAGATTTTCTCGGAGACACTTACAGGAAGTAGGGTTACACTTAAAAAAATCGCCGGAAATCCAGAAATAAGGATAGGGTTTGAAGAAATCTTCATTATGGGTATTTACAGGAATATTATTGTTAATAATATTCGCCCTCACTATTGATATTGGTGAAATGTGGAACACTTTAGAAAAGGCGAACTATCTACTTCTTGTCCCTGGAATTCTGGCATACTTTTTGGGTGTGTGGTTCCGAACATGGAGATGGCAAGTACTTCTTTCCGGAATAGATGAAATTAAAATTCGAACCCTGTTTCCTATAGTTGTAATTGGATATATGGCAAACAACATTCTCCCATTTAGACTAGGGGAATTGATAAGAGGATATTACCTAAAAAATAAGGAAGGGGTTCCGACTGGAACAGCATTAAGCACGATCTTTGTGGAACGTATTATGGATGGTCTAGCCCTTATACTTATTCTCGCAGGGTCATCTATGTCTGTACCGTTTGATGCGATTTTTTCAAGACTATCTCAAATCACCAAACTAGACGAAACATTCTTACTCGTAATTTTCACCTCTCCGTTCGCAATCCTATTTGGTTTATTGGTAGCTATTGCACTTAATGGGCCACGGTCCATGGTTATCTTTGGCCAATTAACCTCTCGGCTTCCCAGAAATTTGGCCCGTAATATAAATCACCTTACAGAAGATGTAGTAAAAGGCCTATATTCCTTAAGAAATTGGAAAATAACCTGCAAAGCCCTGTTACTATCTTTACCTATTTGGATACTTGAAGCAGTATTATTCCATACTGTTTTAGTAAGTCTCGGGATCCTACCTATCAATTCCAGTTTAGGGCACATTTTTGCCTCATCGGCCAGCATCACTGCCATAACAAACATTGGCGCATCTATACCGTCGATGCCAGGTGGAATAGGTTTGTTCGAAATGATAGCCCGTGAAACACTTATGGTAATTGAGCCCACAAGTGTTAGCCGATCGGAAGCCGCAGCATTTGCTACCCTTACTCACCTATGCCTAATGGTGCCTATAGTACTTTTAGGCCAATTATTTCTATGGGCGGAGGGTCTTTCTTTAAGAAAACTTCGTCACAAAATATAAATATTAGGAAGGTTTAATTAATAAAGGTATTGCATGAAATTTGGGATTATAGGAGCTGGAGCGACAGGATTGGCAGCTGCTTACGATCTTTCATCAAAAGGTCATAAAGTAAAAATATATGAAGCCGCTGATTTTATAGGAGGACATGCCTCCACATTCCAAGTGGCCGGGAGCGAGCTGGAAAAGGGGTATCACCACTGGTTTACAAATGACACAGATATTATTTCTCTACTGAATGAAATCGGCCTAAAAGAAATTATTGAGTGGTTCCCATCCAGTGTTGGAACGTATCAAGATGGGAAAATATATAAGTTCCTAAGCCCTTTTGACTTGATGAAATATAAGCCCTTAGGGTTTATAGATCGGATAAGAATGGGGCTATCGTCATTACAAATACGATATATAAAAGAGTGGCAAAAACTCGAATCCGTATCAGCGAAAGAATGGCTGATCAAAAACACAAATACAGAGATCTATCATGCTTTTTGGGAGCCAATGCTAAGAGGTAAGTTCGGGGAAGAAAACCATGACAAGATCAGCATGGCATGGATTTGGGGAAAAATGACCACTCGATTTGCATCCAGAAGAAACATTCTTGCCAAAGAGGTCCTAGGGTATCCCAATGGAAGTTTCTCTCACCTTTTCCAACTACTGGCTAAAACCTGTGAATCAAATTCGGCAGAAATTTTTTTATCTACCCAAATAAAAACGATCCGTAGCTCGAATTACGGAAAGGTTTTGATGACTATTGGATCTCAAGAAAAAGAGGAGACCTTCGATGCCGTCATCTCCTCCACCCCGTCTCACATTTTTAATCGATTGACAGAAGGCCTGTCAAAAGAATACCGTTCCAAACTTTTAAGTATCGAGTACATGGCGGCGGTCCTTATTGTTTTAGTGCTAGATCACCCTTTGTCTGATGTTTATTGGCTTAACATAGCTGACCGATCTATACCTTTCATTGGACTAATCGAACATACAAACTTGGTGGGATCGGAAAGATATGGAAACAACCATATAGTGTATTTGTCTAATTATTTATCCGAGGATCATAAGTTATATAAGATGACTGGAAGTGAATTATTTGATACCTACCTACCGCATTTAAGAAAAATTAACCCCGATTTCACAGTTGAGTGGGTGAAGGAATACCATCATCATAAAATACCTAACGCTCAACCTGTAGTTGACACAAATTATGGCAAAAATATCCCAGCTCACGAGACTGGAATCCAAAACTTGTATTTGGCGAATACCTCTCAGGTTTATCCACAAGACAGAGGTACCAATTACAGCGTCGCAATGGGCCGAAAAATGGCTCATTTGGCCTTATCAAATCTCGAGAACAGGTGAATTGTCCGAGGAACGCCCCTATGATATGCTTGTGACAATTTTTACAAAGATGAGGGTAAGCATCTTTGACGACAGATAACGACAACCTCAGGACTAGGATTCAACAGGCCATCCAGTCCCAAAAAAGGCCTACTATCACTGTACTATCTTCCTTGCTGGCAATTCAGGATTCGATCGGACACATTCCTGAAATAGCAATAGAAGAGGTAGCGGTTCATTCCAACACCTCAATTAATTCAGTGTTTGGTGTAGCCTCTTTCTACCCTAATTTTCGGTTTACACCTCCCGGTGAACATTCAGTAGAAGTCTGTTGGGGCCCTACATGTCACTTAAAAGGAGCGACCGAAATTTTGGAGTCTGTCTTAGAGAAATTAGGTTTGGATTCAGAAGGTGACACTGACGATGGTAAAGTCTCCTTCCGTTTTAACACATGCCTTGGCGCATGTTCCCAAGCACCTGTAATAAGTGTAAACCATGAACTATACGGTAACGCCAGCCCAGATATTGTCCCGAATCTTTTGGTCAGTCTCTACGAAAAAGAAAACCTGCATCAGTAGGCCTCGAGTAATCAATGAAATACGAAGAAATAACATCTCAAGCAACAGCAGAATGGGCTGACATGACTAGCGGGAGAATTCCTTTAATAAGAATTGGGACAGCTATGTGTGGTCATGCTGCTGGTGCTTTCAGGGTGGTAAAAGCACTACAGAAATATTTAGATTCAAAAGGACTAGAAGCCAATATACAAGAGGTGGGATGCCTCGGCCTTTGTTATGCTGAACCTTTGTTAGATATAAAAAAATCAGGTAAATCAAGACTTTTTTTCAACAATGTAACCCCGGAAGAAATTGAATATATAGTAGATGAGTATTTGATAAATGACGGATACCCGAAGGAAAAAGTTTTTGGATATATTGGAGAAGAAGGACCAGTCAATGGTGAAGATTCACTTGAGTCGATGCCAGGACTGAAACTTCAAAACAGAATAGCCCTCAGAAACGCGGGACATATTTCTCCACATGATATAAACCAGTACATAGCCAACGGAGGATACGCCGGTCTTTACAAAGCCCTGACTGACTTGTCTCCTTCAGAGGTTATAGACGAGGTTAAGAATTCCGGTCTTAGAGGAAGGGGAGGAGCTGCGTTTCCAACCGGTGTGAAATGGAGTTTTTTGGTTGGATCACCCGGACCTACAAAATATATATTATGCAATTGTGAAGAAGGTGACCCCGGTGCCTATAATGACAAAGGAATCTTAGAGAGCGATCCTCACACTCTTCTAGAAGGCCTTGCAATAGCAGGTTACGCTACCGGGGCATCCAATGGAATCGTCTTCATAAGACACGGCCATGATGGCCCTATAGATAGAACTGAGAAGGCTATTGAACAGGCCTACGATTTAGGACTAATTGGAAACAATATATTAGGAACAGATTTCAATTTTGATATTGAAGTCGCATTAACAGGGGAATCTTATGTAGCCGGTGAGGAAACTGCCCTTATGGAGGCAGTGGAAGGGAAAAGGGCCATGCCCAGATTCAGACCACCGTTTCCAGCGGCTTTTGGGGTCTGGGGAAAGCCAAGCAACATCAATAATGTTAAATCGCTTTCATATGCTCCCGAGATCATCTCAAAAGGGGCTGACTGGTTCTCCTCTATCGGTGTCAACCAGAGCACTGGGACTGCCATTGTATGCCTCAGTGGCGATGTGAATCGCCCAGGGTTATATGAGGTTCCAATGGGATTAACCCTTGGTGAAGTGGTAGATGATCTGGGTGGAGGAGTCATTGACAACCGACAGCTTAAGCTCTTACAGACAGGAGGGCCTCTCGGAGGAGTGCTAGGGCCAGACAGCAAGGATATTCATATAGATTTTGACGAAATGAGAAGCGCTGGTGCTATTTTCGGGTCCGGAGGAATAATTGTGGGAAGTGACAAGGTTTGTGCTGTGGATTTAACTAGAGTTCTGGTGGCTTTTTGCCAATATGAATCCTGTGGTAAATGTTTCCCTTGTAGGTTAGGTATGGAACATTTACTGGAAATCGTAGAAAGGATATCAGACTGCGCTAGTAAACCTGGAGATATGGACTTGATGAAAAGTATTGGCGGCACAATGGAGGCCGGATCTCTTTGTGGACACGGCCAATTAGGTTTTGGTCCTATAAGGTCTGCTATCACCCATTTTGAAGAAGATTTTCGACTTCATATAGAGGAAAATCGTTGCCCAACAGGAAGCTGTGACCGATCGAAAATAGTACCAAAAAATACTAGACCCTACGCCACCGACCACATAGCCGGAGAGTGATATGTCAGACAAAGTTAATCTCACAATAGATGGGGTAGAAATACAGGCTGAGCCAGGTAGCATGATAATTCAAGCTGCCATGGATAACGAAATGTACATACCATACCTGTGTTACTACCCAGGAATGAAACCTTACGGAGCCTGTCGGATGTGCGTGGTTAAAGCAGAAGCCCCTACTCCAGATGGTAGTTATAGAGCACTCCCTGGAAGCCCAGCTTCTTGCACGACTCCCATCTCTGAAGGAATGAGAGTGGAAACCAATACAGGAGATTTAGTGGGTCTTCGCAAAGGAATCATGGAGCTATTAATATCAGAGCATCCGCATGGTTGTTTGAATTGCCACAGAGTTGAACTTTGTGGTCCCACTGATGTATGCCTTAGACATGTTTCAGTGAATGATCGGTGTGTCACATGTCCAAAAAATGAAAGGTGTGAGCTAAAAGACACTGTTAGATATATGGAAATGGAGTTGACCACCCCACTGACATACAACAACAGGCATCTTCCTTTGGAGGTGAAAGATCCCTACTGGGATATGGACATGAATTTATGCATCGTATGCTCTAGATGCGTAAGAGCATGTGATGAAGTAAGAGGAGATCAAGCGATTACCTTAAAAGACAGATCCGGCAGGAGCATAATTGGGACAGCAGCCGGTACTTCCTTGCTTGAATCCGGGTGCGAATTTTGTGGAGCATGTATAGACGTCTGCCCCACCGGAGCAATCGTTGAAAGGGATTACAAGTGGGATAAAGCAGTACAAAAAGTTGCTACGACCTGCCCTCATTGCCCTGTTGGTTGCCAACTAGATCTTGATGTCAATAAACGAAACAAAGTGGTGAGGTCTATCCCGAATCGACAAGCAGAGGCCAATATGGGTATGGCCTGTTTTAAAGGCAAGTTCGGGTTGGATTTTGTTAACAACAAAAATAAATTAAAGAAACCCATGGTGCGCAAAAATTCAGAACTCGAGGAAGTCACATGGCCCGAGGCACTAGATTTTGTGGCCAGCAAATTAGAGAATCACAAGAATGGTGATTACGCTTTAATCGCATCCGCAAGAGGTACAAATGAGGACAATTTTGCGGCTCAAAAATTTGCCCGAAGAGTGATGAAGTCTAACAATGTAAACGTTTCCTCAAATTCTCGGCCAAAATTGGTAGATTCTCTGCAGGATTTAATAGGCGATGATTGTGCCTCAAACAAAATATGGGAGCTATTGGATTCACAAGTCATACTACTGGTTTCGGCGAACATAACAGAAGAACAAAACGTTGCGTCCGTTCCTATAAAACAAGCGGTGGCCAAAGGGGCCAAACTAATAGTAATAGACCAACGGGAGACCGAATTAACAAGATATGCCACAAAATGGATCCGACCTCTAATAAATTCAGAACCCGTTTTGATAGGTGGGATTTTGCGAAGCATAGTAGACCAGTCGCTGGAAGATCATGACTTTGCCACCGAAAAATGTGAAGGTTATGATGAATTCCGAAATTCCCTATGGGATTTTGATTTAGTGAAGGTCAGTGCGCAGACAGGAATAAGTCAAGAAGAGATCCGGGAAATGGCTCAAATATTTGCTAATACCGAGGCCTCTTCAATCCTATATGGTCTTGAGACAATTTCTGACACCCACATAGACGACACAGTGAAATCTCTAGTTAATTTATCTCTAATTACCGGAAATTTAGGGAAAAACTCAGGCGGCATATATCCGCTATTTTCGGGAGCCAACCAACAAGGATCTAGAGATGTTGGATGCGTACCTAACTTGTTACCTGGGCACAGGCCAACCGCCTCACCAGGTATAGATCTAACGGAAATATCTGAGGCCTGCTCCTCTGGAGCTATAAAGGCTTTACACTTAATCGGGGATGAATTGTTTCATAACACCGCAAACCGGTCAGGGTTTCTAGACAAAATCAAAGCCACAGATTTACTGATAGTCCATCAAAGTTTCGCCAGCGAAGTAACTGACATAGCAGATGTCGTATTGCCATCGGCCCTTTTTACCGAAAAAACTGGCACGTACACCAATATGGAGGGCAGAATACACCGACTTCGGCCAGCATTAGGGCCCGTTGGTGATGAGGATGAAGATTGGAGAATACTATCTCAGATAGCCGCAAGATTGGGATCAGATGACCTGTCTTATTCTTCCTCTCACGATGTACTAATTGAAATAATAAACGAGGTGGAAACTTACAAAACCCTTGAGCCTGACAGCCTGGATTCTCAAGGACACATCAGGAAACCCATCTTGAATTCAAGTTACGTTTTCTCTCCTATTGAATTCACACAAAGAGAGGAACCCTCGGTAGATGATCAATACCCTATGGTTTTTGCACCTGGTAGGGTACTTTTTGATGCGGACCGAGATGCGGGCATCGTTACGGAAAATGACTTAAATACCATCACAAGACGTGAGATTATCGAAATGAATGAGGAAGATGCAAAGAAAGCTGGTATTTCGGAGGGGGATGTAATCAAAATATTGGGCGAAGAATTTGAATTAACCGGCAATGCGCACCTCAATGGCCTGCATTCAGGAATGGTTGCTACTACTACGTTATTCGGCACTTTAATCGAATCGTTGAATAACAGTACGGAACCAGATCCAATGGCTAAAATTGAAGGTTTGAGACTCTGTAAAGTACGAGTAGAAAAAGTCTAACCAAAAGGGTAGCAGAGTGGTATAGGAGTATTTATGACGACAAGAAAATTCCCTCAAAAGGCACCATTACAAGAAATCAACATAGTGCACAGAGAAGATCACACCGAAGATTTGGCACTCATGTGGCTTGAAAAACCAGACGGTTACACCTTCAAACCCGGCCAATATTGCACAATCGGACATGATGGCATTGAGAGAGCATATTCTATAGCTTCTGCTCCGCATGAAGAGTTTATAGAATTATTTATAGAGTTAATCCCTGTAGAAGAAGGTGGAGTACTGACCCCGATGCTTTGGGATTTGGATGAAGGTGACAAAGTGACGATACGTCCTCGAGCTAAGGGCATATTCACATTCAAAGAAGAAATGGAGAATCAGTTTCTCGTTTCTACAGTAACTGGTGTAGTTCCTTACGTTAGTTTCATAAGAGACTATCTCAGGAAAAACCGAAGTGGCCATCACTTTTATGTCCTAGAAGGGGCAAGCTATACAGATGAGTTTGTATACGATAAAGAGTTCGAAACTTTAAGTGACTTAAACCCTTCCTTGGTAACTTTTGTTCCAACAATCAGTCGTCCCGATGAAGACAGAAATTCGACTTGGTCTAAGGATACAGGAAGAGTAAACAATATCGTCAGAGATAAGCTCGACCAATTCAATCTCACAACTGCAGATACAATGATTTATGCCTGTGGCCACCCAGGAATGATTGAGGATGTGAAGGAAAAAGTAACTGGCGATGGATATGAATTCTTAGAAGAAAGATTCTGGAAAGATGATTAGACCAGAGTTAAAGTTAACTCATTAGTCGGACTTTCGATAATATAAATATCTTTACTTTGATTTTTTAGTTAAAATGCTGTGCATCCTCATATGGACGTATTCTCTATGGCGACCCCGGCTCGACAACAATATTTGGACATCAAATCAAATCACCCAAACGATATTCTCCTCTTCAGGATGGGGGATTTCTACGAAACCTTTGACGATGACGCCAAAGTGGTGGCGAAAGATCTTGAAATCGCTTTAACCTCTAGAGAAATGGGGAAAGGTGAGAAAGTTCCCTTAGCCGGAATTCCATATCATTCTCTAGACGGGTATCTATCCAAATTGATCTCCAAAGGACACAGAATCGCGATTTGTGAACAAACTAGCGATCCAAGTGCCTCAAAAGGTATCGTTGACAGGGAGGTGGTTCGAATTGTGACTCCAGGCACAATTACGGAAGATCAGCTTTTAGAAAAAAATGTCAACAACTATCTTGCCTCGATAGTTATCAAAGACCATTCCGTAGGAGTTGCCTATGTAGACATTACAACAACAGAATTCTTGACAACTGAGGTACAAATTGAAGATTTAACCGCTGAAATAAATAGGATAAATCCGAGGGAAGTAATACTATCTAAGCCTTTGCCAGGTCACATTTCTGAGAACATAAATGCTCATATCACTTTGCTAGATGAAGAAAGGAGCATTGCTAATAACTCTCGCAAAATAGTCGAACAAAACTTCAAAGTGGCTTCGCTGGAATCGTTTGGCTGCGACAAACTCACCCTTGGAATCGAAGCAGCAGCTCAAATTATTGAATATTTGAAAACACATCAACGGTCCGCATTAAAAACCATTCCCACATTGAAAACATATTCCACACTACCATTTATGTCTCTTGATGAACAAACGAGTCGTAATTTGGAAATTTTTTCAAGTGGTAGAGAGAATTCTCAAGAATCTTCTTTGTACTCAACATTAGATAAAACCCAAACACCAATGGGAGGAAGACTACTCCGGAAATGGCTAGGACAACCTCTACTAGAATTAGATTTACTTGAGGAAAGACAAAAAGCCATAGAATGGTTTATGAAAGACCCGATACGAAGGAATCAAATCGCAAAAATTTTAACTTCCATATCGGATATTGAGCGCCTTGCAACAAAGGTAAAAATGGGTACAGCGGGGCCAAGGGATCTAACCGGTCTAGGTAACAGTTTGGGAGTTATACCTGAACTTATCTCCATAGCAGGCAAACCAACCAAAAACGAAGAAACTTTTTGGGTTCTCAATGAATTTAGTGATAATTCAATCCCATATGAATTGATTAAGAAATCTATTGAACCCGAATCTCCTCCATCTGTAGGGGAAGGAAGAACAATCAAAGCTGGTTTCTCTAGGACTTTGGATTTATTAAAGCAAGAATCCACTGCAGCCAAAGCTAACATGGCTAACATTGAATCTCGTGAAAGAGAAGAAACGGGAATTAAATCGTTGAAAATTGGCTATAACAAGGTCTTCGGATATTACCTTGAAGTGAGCAAATCGTATATATCCCAAGTCCCCCCAGGTTATGTGCGCCGCCAAACCCTAGTGGGAGGTGAACGATACATCACACCAGAAATGAAAGACTATGAAGCAGTCATACTCAACGCAAGTTCAAAAATAGAAGAAGTTGAGAAAAGATTATTTGAAGAGATTTGTTCAAATATATCTATGCATCTGGAAGCACTACTGAAAACATCATATGCGATTTCACTCATGGATTTATTCTATTCTCTATCAAGAATTGCGTCGGAGCGTAATTACATTAAACCAATTCTTAATAACTCAGACACAATCGATATCAAATCAGGCAGACATCCCGTAATAGAACAAATAGTGGGTCCTGGGGAGTTTGTGCCTAACGATACAAATGTGTCGAATACATTCAATCAAATATTGCTAATAACCGGCCCAAATATGTCTGGTAAATCCACCTACCTTCGCCAGGTTGGTATTCTTACATTGATGGCTCAAATCGGCAGTTTCATACCGGCTGAATCTGCCACAATAGGGATTGTAGACAGAATATTTACAAGGGTGGGGCTGCAGGATGATCTTACAAAAGGCCAATCAACTTTCATGGTAGAAATGCTAGAGACGGCATCCATATTAAACCAAGCAACTGAGAAATCCTTGATTATTCTTGACGAAATTGGTAGAGGTACTAGCACATATGATGGACTTGCAATAGCTCAAGCAGTAACGGAGTTTATTCATGAAGAAAAAACACTACGATGTAAAACATTATTCGCTACTCACTACCATGAAATGACCGAATTATCCAAGCATCTTGAAAGAATAACTAACTTGCACGTGGCTGTTTCTGATATAAATGGTGAAATAGTATTCTTAAGACAACTGCTGCCTGGGGGAGCAGATAAAAGTTATGGGGTTCATGTAGCCAAATTGGCTGGCCTCCCGCCGAAAATCGTAGGAAGGGCATGGGAAATATTAGCAATGCTTGAAAATAATAAAAATTCAATTGCATCTACATTGAATGAAAGCGCCGAAAAACCATTCCAAACACAGATGTTTGCTCACCGTAATTGGCTAGAAGAGGAACTGTCGAACATTGATATAGATGCCATGACCCCATTGGAAGCATTGATTAAATTGCAGTCACTGAAGGATCAGGCCAAACATTTGAATTAATCTGCCAACGCTTCTTGGGCAGCCAAAAACATCACATCGACTGGTGCTTCTCTATCTGTCCACAGATTAAAAGAAGCCGCTCCCTGTAGAACAAGCATCGGTAGGCCTGTCAATATCCTAGCTCCCGTTTCCGCTGCATGTATCAACATAGGGGTTTCAAGTGGGTTGTAAACCATATCATTTACTAACACACTAGTTTTGACACAAATACCCTCTAGTAAATTACTGTCTTCAACTGAGGTATGTTTCATCCCCACAGAGGTTGAATTAACGATCAGGGATGCCGAATCTACAGCGTTAAAAAAACTGGGGCCATTTAATAATATTGGACTAACTTTGTCTTTTTCAGGAAATTCAGACGCCAATCTTTCAGCCCTATGGTAGGTCCTATTGGCGATCACCAGAGAACCTACTTTACTTCCCACCAATGCATGGGCTGCAGCCCTGGCGGCTCCTCCTGCTCCTATTAACAACACAGTTTCTCCTGAGGGATCGTAATTTCCATATTCTGAAATAGCCTGAATAAATCCCGCTGTGTCAGTGTTGTATCCAATCAAAGTGCCACAATCATTAACTATGGTGTTGACTGAACCCACCTTCTCTGCCCAATCATCTATTTCATCCAATAACTCTATGACAGCTTCTTTATAGGGAATGGTTACATTCGCACCCATAAAAGAAGTGCCTCTCAAAGCGTTCACTTTGTCAGCTAAGTCTTTGGGCTCGGTTGACCAAGCTTTGTAAGATGCCTTTATACCTGAAAATTCAAAAGCTGCATTTTGGAAATGCGGTGATATTGAGTGTCCTAATGGGTATCCTATGATCCCGGCTTTTCTTAACATAAACTAAATCCATAAAAGAGTTACTATCATTTCTAACATATGGCAAAACAAGTCTAGATATAAGAAATATAAGTTAATATAAGAAGCACTTCAACAAAACAAGGTGAAATGGCCAATTGAGTAACCTAGAACCAATCACAATTACTGCCTTGGAGCATACAATCTCTCGATGTGACAAATGTAGCTTATCAAAATCAAGAAACCGCACTGTACCTGGCGAAGGTGATTATAATGCACAGGTTATGGTGGTAGGAGAAGCCCCCGGTTCTAACGAGGACAAAACAGGTAGGCCTTTCGCTGGTAGGGCTGGAAATTTGTTAAATGAACTCCTTAGCTCGGTCGGTATAAAAAGATCCCAAATATACATAACAAATATGCTCAAGTGCCGGCCACCTAGCAATAGAGACCCGCAACAAACCGAAATCGATTCATGCGAACCATATCTGGCCCTGCAAATTTCACTGATTCAACCATCCGTAATAATCACGCTGGGAAGATTTTCTTTTTCAAATTTCTTTCCGGGCATACCATTGAGTAAAGCTAGAGGAATTGTCCGTGAGTGGAACGGTATTAAGATATTGCCGGTGTATCATCCAGCAGCGGCTCTCTATAATCCCGGCCTGAAACCCAAACTGCTACAAGATTTTCAAAAGATTACTTCCTTGATCAATATAAATGAGTCATCTGCCTCCGAGCAATCGCAAATGGCTGATGCCACTCAATTAAGTTTATTTGATGGTCATTTTGAATAACAAAAGATTGAAAGTAATACCACTTGGGGGCCTTGGCGAAATCGGCAAAAACATGATGGCTATTGAATATGATGGTCAGATCTTAATAATTGATGCCGGCATAGCATTTCCTTCAGAAATTAAGCCAATATACAGTTTCGGTGTGTCAGATACAACCTATTTAAACGAAAGAAAAAATATGATTTTGGGTGTACTAATCACTCATGGACATGAAGATCACATTGGTGGTTTACCACATTTTCTAAGTAATTTTAATGTGCCTGTATATTCAAGTAAATTAACTAGGGAATTTATCAAATTCAAACTCGGCAATAACAATCAATATGACTTACATGCGATAAATTTTTATAGATCATATTCTCTAGGGTGCTTCGAATTCCAATTCTTTCCAGTATGCCATTCAATTCCAGACGCCGCCGGGATAGCCATAAAAAGCCCTGTGGGTTTATTAGTTCATACGGGGGATTTTAAGTTCGACGATAACCCGACACTTGGCAGTCCTGTTGATCTTGAATATCTATCAAGTTTATCTTCAAATACCAATCTGATTTTATGTTCGGACTCGACCTACGCTGAAAAGGAGGGTTTTACAGATTCTGAATCTACATTGGAGGAAAAATTAAACCAAATAATTTCCCAATCAGAAGGTAGAATATTAATTGCAACATTTTCCTCCTTACTTTCTAGAATTCAACAAATCATCACTATTTCCTCGGTACTCGGTCGTAAAGTATCGGTGGTAGGTAGAAGCATGAATAGAAATCTTAAAGTCGCTCTCGATTTAGACTATGTAACTGATCCTCAAAACACCGTTATACCCTTAAAAGACTCGAAAAAATTGCCCGATCACAAAGTTTTGCTTATAACAACCGGTGCGCAAGGTGAAAGCAGCTCTGCCATGGGTTTGATTTCCCGGGGCCAGCATAGTGATGTATCAATAAAAAACGGGGATACCATAGTTATATCTTCATCCCCGATCCCTGGAAATGAAGTTAAATATTCCCATATGATAAATAATCTGTTCCGACAGGGAGGCCAGGTAATATATCAAACCATATCCCTTGTTCACGTCCATGGGCACGGCAGTAGAGAAGATTTAAGGCGCATGATAGAGCTTGTTAAACCAAAATATTTCATACCCATCCATGGGGAAACAAGACACTTAGTGGCTCATGCAAAAATCGCAGAAAAAAGTGGCGTAGAACGTGAAAATGTTTTTTTGATTGAAGATGGCGATACGGTGGAATTCACAGACAACAAAGCGACACTCGGGGACAAAGTTCACTCCGGGACCATATATATTGATGGTTCAGGCACGCCAAAACCCCGATAAATTAGTGCAAACTCTGCTAGCATAAACTACCTATATTTTACTAGACTAAATTACATAATTTATTTGCTCTCGTTCCTGTCTAGACACCCGGCACAGGTATAATATGAACGAAAATATTGATAGTACTCAACCTAAAATGATCCCTCTTCATCCTCCTATTATTTTCTTTTGGGTTGCCATTGCAGCTGTATGTGCCAGTTCAATAATTGCAACCGCATTTTTTGAACCGCTAATACCTAGGTTCATGAGTGGTTACATAAGCTCTTTCGTCGGATGGACTGGACTTGGGATTGTTTTGCCATGCCTTTGGTTAATTGCTATTGGTATTGTGTCCGGTATAAAAAAAATTAAGCGTGTAGGCTCGAATTATCCCAGAGAAATTATGGGTTCCTTACTAATAAGTGGATCTTTGTGGGGAGCCATAAGTTTCATTCATTTTACTCAATTTGAAATAATTTCAAATATCGGAATAGGCTCAATCGGTGGAGAGATTGGAGTTCACATAATTGGTGGAAACACGTTAATGGGCTGGTTAAGAGTATTTTTATTATTCTACGCTGGGTCAGTAATAATCAAACCATCTATTTCAATCAAATCCTGGCAGATCGTGATACTGTTCATTTGGTCATTAGGATTGGCTTTGAAATTCGTATATTTAAGCATCCTCAATAAAAAGCCTGCAAAGAACCTGTCTGGGAAAAAAGACTCCAACGCCTTTGTACCCATGCCCCCTGAAGTTCTTACTCCCCATATAAAAGAGAGCCAAATTATCAACAATACGCGGGTGGTGGAAAACCCCAGCACGAAAAACTCCCTGGCTAAAACGGCAATCGGGGATCCAATTCTATCCAATCCGCCACCTACTGCCGATGATCTTCTTTCTAGTTATATTTCTTCATCCAATGTCACTATGAATCAACTAACCGGAGCCGAAGAAAGATCTACTGCCGCTTTAGATGAAACAGTCCTAGAATCCGTGCAGGAAGAGCCAGATCTGATAAATACAAAAAGTGCTACCTCCGAATCCAATAAATTCAATAAATACTGGTCCAAGCCTTCCCCTAAAGAAGTTCGATCGCTTAAAACAAACTCACAAACTAATAATCTGGTCGAATTCGAGGTGGATCCAGATGCACGGAAGGACAAAAAGTTAAATAATCCACTCCCAAATTCGGCCAGTGTGTCAACTTCTTGGATGCTTCCAGATATGAAACTTCTTTCTGGGATATCAGAAGGCGGGATCAGTAAAGAAGAAATACGCGAGACTGCCGATATCATCAAAAACACATTCGCCGACTACAAAATAGAAATAGCAGTAGAAAAAGTCAGGCCTGGCCCAACTGTGACCATGTACGGAATTCAACCTGGATGGGTCAGAAAAGTAAAGAGGGTTAAATCTAGAGACGAGGATGGAAACTTTGAAATAGATACAAATGGGAAACCTGTTATGGTGCAACAGGAAGAAAAAACTCGGGTCAGTGTAGATAACATTCTGCGTAGGGAAAAGGATTTATCATTAGCTCTAAAAACCCCTAGTCTTAGAATCGAAACTCCCGTGATGGGGGAATCTCTGTTAGGTATCGAAGTACCCAACCATACCCCAAGTCTCGTGGCATTAAAAAATGTCATGGAAAGTACGCCTTACACCTCATTGGCAAAAAAAAGTCAATTACCTGTAGCTCTTGGAAAAGGTTCTGATGGAGAAGAAGTTTCCTTTGATCTATCTAAGATGCCTCATTTGTTAATCGCAGGAGCCACTGGAAGTGGCAAAAGTGTTTGCATCAACGCAATAATAACTGGTCTGATTATGGAAAAAGACCCTTCAGAAATGCAGATGCTTCTCATAGACCCAAAAAGAGTAGAACTAACTCCATATAACGGTATCCCTCATCTAATGACTCCCGTCATAGTAGAAACCGATAAGGTTGTGGGAATCCTCAAGGGATTGATCCAAGAAATGATGAATAGGTATCGGCGTATGGAGGAAACTGGGGTACGCAATATAGCTTCGTTTAACAGCAAAGGCGGTGTGAAAATGCCTTACATTGTCGTTGCCATAGACGAACTGGCTGATTTGATGATGACCGCTTCCTTCGATATAGAACGCTGTATCTGCCGATTAGCACAATTAGGTAGGGCCACAGGAATTCATTTGATAGTCGCAACCCAACGACCCTCTGTCGATGTAATAACTGGACTAATAAAGGCCAACTTCCCAAGCAGGATCAGCTTCGCTGTAACTTCTCAAATAGATTCCCGGACCATCCTTGACACGATGGGAGCGGAACGATTATTAGGGCGAGGCGACATGCTCTATCAGCCGATAGATGCCACAAGACCTGCAAGAGTTCAAAATGTTTTCATAGGAGACGATGAGATTGGAGATATAGTTCATCATTGGTCAAGCACACCGCGGGGGTACAAAGCAGAAATTGATCTAAAAATCGTCAGCGATGAAAACTCTGACACTATAGCAGTTTCCGATACCAGTGGGGCAAACACTCAAGACGAGTTGTTTGAAAAAGCAATGGCCCTTGCCCAGAAATATACTAAAATGTCTACCTCCCTACTTCAACGAAGACTTAGGATTGGATATCCTAGGGCGGCACGCCTCATGGATGAATTAGAGGATATGGGTGTTGTGGGTCCTAGTGATGGTTCCAAATCAAGAGATGTGATTTCTTCATCCTAACAATAGATATTACCTTCTTACTAAAGTAATATTAGTGCATTATGGTTAGTAATTTTTCAAGTATGATGTCCAGATTATTGAATAGGAATGAATCCGACCTAACGGTTCAGGACGAGAACAAATACTGTTTGATGTGCAGTTCTGACCTGAATAAATCAGATGTTTACCAAAAGTATAGAATATGTGATACCTGTGGCTTTCATTACAACATGAGTGCTAGAGACAGGGTCAATTCTATAGTTGATTTTGAATCATTTAAAGAAATTAACAGAAACTTGGTATCTGTCGACCCCATTTCCTTCACATCTTCGGCTCCATACAAAGAAACCCTGTATAAAGATCAAAAGCGAACTGGAATCACCGAGGCTGTTTTGACTGGCACCTGCAGTATCGATGGGATGCTTTGTATGATCATCTCATTTGATTTCGGATTTATGGGAGGGTCCATAGGATGTGCCGTAGGACAGAAGATATCCCTTGCAATAGAAATGGCCGAAAAGAAAAAATTGCCTTTACTAGCCATCGTATCGGGAGGAGGATCTCGAATCCAAGAAGGGGTTTTGTCATTGATGCAGATGGCCAAAACTACGATTGCAGTCAACAGGCATAACGCGAAAGGACTGCCGTTTATCTCTATTTTCTCAAATCCATCTACTGGGCAGGCTTTCGCCAGCTTCGCCAATTTAGCCGATATAACAATTGCTGAACCAGGGGCCATTCTGGGATACAACCCTATAGGTATAACTCAAATTGACGGTAATTCAACCAGCTTTGACCAACAAACCTCTGAGTCACATCTCGACCACGGGTTAATTGATGCTATTGCCTCCCGAACGGAATTAAGAGAAGTCGTCTCTGTCATATTAGATCTCCTTCAAAAGGAATTCACCTTAAACCGAACGAATAGAAGTGGTGAAATTGCTGTTGATATTCCGAAAAATTTGGCCTGGCATTCTGTTCAATTAGCTCGTCATACATCACGGCCTACGTCTTTGGATCATATGGCACGCATGCTGGATAATTTTGTGGAAATACATGGAGATAAACAATATTCTGATGACCCAGCAATAAGCTGCGGGATTGGACAATTGGGAGGTCAGACCATTGTTGTTATTGGTCAAAATCGTTCAAAAGACCAAGTGTCAGGAGAAGTATTAAGAATACTGCCAGAGGGGTTCCGAAAATGCCAGAGAGCTATAAAAATTGCCCGAAAGTTCAATTTACCAATAATATCGTTAATCGATACACCAGGAGCAAATACATCCTTAGAAGCAGAAAATCGAGGACTTGCTCATTCTATCGCAACGACAATGTCTCTTTTTGCTGATCAAAAGGCGCCTACTATCGCAGTTGTGATTGGCGAAGGTGGAAGCGGAGGGGCTCTATCATTAGGAATCGCCGACAGGGTAATAATGCTGGAAAATGCTATTTTTTCAGCCATATCCCCTGAAGAGGCCGCAAATCTAATATATAGAGACAAAAGCAGGGCCAATGAAGCGGCTGAGTCGCTGAAACTCACAGCTGCAGATTGTAAAGCCCTTGGGATAGTAGACATAATCGTTTCAGAACCTGATGGCGGTGCACACACCGATCATCATGAATCATCAAGGCTGCTCAAAAGAGCATTATTACAACAATTGTTTGAAGTTCAAAACAACTCGACCAGAAAAAGGTTGAGGGAACGCTACAAAAAATTTAAGGACATCGGTGAATACAGTTCATATTTCAGAAGTACAGTAACCAGAGAATTGAATCTTCTTCAGCACTCAATCACAGACCGAATTAAAAGCATCAGGCGGACCTAGAAATTTACCCACAAAATGTAGCTACATACTTAAAACCCCACCCTCTTTTGAACGTCTAGATTCAAATATAGATATATCTGTCTCGTCTTCCAAGGTAAGACCTATGTCATCTAATCCATTCAACAGACAATGACGTCTAAATGGTTCAATAGAAAACTCAGCCACCACTTCCTCATTTTCATCCCATACCCTTTGTGCTTCCAAATCTATATTTATTCTATATTCTGGATCGTTTTGTGAATTCTCAATTATTTTAGCCACTGTATCTTCAGGTAAAACTACTGGCAAAACACCATTTTGGAAACAGTTGCTAAAAAATATGTCCCCGAAACTGGGAGCTATGATACATTTAAATCCGTAGTCCTGCAGAGCCCATGGAGCGTGCTCACGAGAGGAGCCAGATCCGAAATTCCTTCCACTCACTAGTATTTCAGCAGCACGATACCCTTCTTGATTCAGAATAAAATCTTTGTTCTCAGAACCGTCGGGATTAAGCCTCCAATCATTGAACAAAAATTGACCAAATCCTGTTCTCTCAACACGTTTTAAAAATTGCTTAGGAATAATTTGATCAGTATCTACATTGACTCTGTTGAGAGGAGCTAATTTTGCATTTAAGGATACGAAAGGTTTCATTGTAGTTCTTCCTTGCTCTTTTATTTACCATTCACGGATATCAACGAAATGTCCTGCTATCGCTGCCGCTGCTGCCATTTCTGGACTAACCAAATGAGTTCTGCCTCCCCTACCTTGTCTTCCTTCAAAGTTTCTGTTTGAAGTGGAAGCACACCTTTCCCCTGGTTGTAATATGTCAGGGTTCATCCCCAGACACATAGAGCAACCAGCCTCTCTCCAATCAAACCCGGCCTCCGTGAATATTGTGTCAAGTCCCTCATCTTCCGCTTGGCGTTTTATGGCATTAGAACCAGGCACGACCATAGCATAAACGCTATCATTAACTTTTTTCCCTTCGGCTACTCGCGCGGCCGCCCGTAAGTCTTCTATTCTTGAATTGGTACAGGAACCGATAAAAATACGATCTACTGGTACATCTTGTATTCTGGTCCCAGGTTCCAGGTCCATGTAAGTTAAGGCTCTTTCTACAGACTCTCTTTCTCCTTCATCAGAATAGTCACTGGGGTTTGGTATTCGGGATGATATCGGAATTACCATTCCCGGATTGGTACCCCAACTGACATGGGGCTCTAGATCCTTAGACTTAATAATGACCACCCTGTCGTATTCGGCTCCGTCATCGGTGGAAAGTTTCATCCACTCGCTTACCGCCTTTTCAAAATCTTCACCTTGAGGAACATTATCCCTTCCTCTCATATAATCGAATGTGGCTTGATCAGGTGCTACCATGCCGGCCCTCGCGCCAGCTTCAATGCTCATATTACACACAGTCATCCGGCCTTCCATGGACAGAGAGGTTATGCCTTCTCCTGTATATTCGATTACATGACCGGTCGCGCCTGCTGTTCCAATTTCTCCAATTATGCTTAGCACGACATCTTTTGCGGAAACTCTTGGCGGCAAACTTCCTTCGACTCTCACCTCCATGGTTTTTGGTTTGAACTGCCTAAGTGTCTGTGTGGCCAACACGTGTTCAACTTCGGATGTACCTATGCCTATAGCAAATGCTCCGAAAGCACCATGTGTCGAAGTGTGGCTATCACCACACACGATTGTCTTACCGGGTTGAGTATGCCCTTGCTCTGGCCCTATAACATGAACAATACCCTGCAAAGGACTAAATCTATCGTGAAGAGTCACTCCAAATTCTTCACAGTTTTGAGTGAGAGCATCCAACTGTTGCTTGGCGATCGCATCTGTTATAGGAAGAGAAAGATCCCACGTCGGAGTGTTATGGTCAGCCACCGCAACCGTCAAATCTGGTCGCCTTACAGGTCTTCCGGCCATTCTCAGCCCATCAAAAGCTTGAGGTGAAGTAACCTCGTGAACAAGATGAAGATCAATATATAGAAGCGAAGGTTGACCTTCTACTTCCTTTACCAGATGAGCCTCCCATATCTTATCAAACATGGTTTTAGCTACCATTTAACACTCCATTGTTGGTTTTAGGAATTTGATTTTTCTTAGAATGAAAAAGATTGAATTATCCCACGTTGGGATTAGCTGCCAGGGCCCGGTTTAGAGCATTCATGTAAGCTTTAGCGCTTGCGACTATAATGTCTGTGTCGCTACCTCTGCCTACAAAGGTGTCACCCTGAAGTTCTATCCTGATAGTCACATCTCCGATGGCATCAATTCCTTCCGTAACCGAATCTACTCGAAATTCAGTGAGCCTATTCTCTATCCCTATCACCCTATTTATAGCCATATAGACCGCGTCAACAGGCCCTGTACCTGTAGCAGCATCTGTGATTTCCTCCCCCTCTGGGTTCCTAATTTTCACTGTTGCTGTCGGTACACCATGGTCACCAGTAGATACTTGAACATGTTCAAGAGCATATACGATTGGAATATCCGCAGTTCTACGGCTGGTTGAAAGTAGAGTCTCAAGGTCTTGGTCTGTGACCTCTCTTTTACGGTCTGCTAACTTTTTAAATGATTCAAAAACCTCGTTGAGTTCCTCTTGTTCCAAATGAAACCCAAGTTCTTCTAACCTAGCCCTCAGGCCGGCGCGGCCGCTCAGTTTCCCTAAGACAAATGAGTTACTAGGCCATCCTATGGATTTAGGGTCCATAATTTCGAAGGTGCTACTATCCTTCAAAACACCATCCTGATGAATACCGGAGGCGTGTCGGAATGCGTTAGCTCCCACTATCGCCTTGTTTGGTTGTACTGGAAACCCAGTGATGTCACTCACCAATCTACTAGTTCTATATATCTGGGTAGTATCTATATTTGTTGAGACATCAAACAAATCATTTCTCGTCTCAAGGGCCATAATAATCTCTTCAAGCGATGCATTTCCTGCTCGTTCGCCAAGACCGTTGATGCACCCTTCGACCTGCCTGACGCCTGCTTTCACTGCAGCCAGACTATTCGCTACAGAAAGGCCAAGGTCATTATGGCAGTGAACACTCAATACCGCTTTGTCTATGTTCGGTACATTCCTTTTAATGTCTTCGATTCTTTCTGCAAATTCTGACGGAATAATGTATCCGACAGTATCCGCTATGTTAACTGTGGTGGCACCCGCATTTATGACCGCTTCCAGCATTTTATACAAATACTCGGGTTCAGTGCGAGTTGCATCCATGGGAGAAAATTCTACGTCCTCACAATAGGTTTTCGCCCTCTCAACAGAGGCCACAGCAATATCAAGGACTTCTTCTGGATTCTTGCGCAATTGATTCATTATCTGTATGTCAGAACTGCTAATAAAGACATGAAGACGAGGGCTGGCTGCTCCTTTGACTCCTTCCCAGGCCTTATCTACATCGTCTATGTAACACCTTGCAAGAGAAGCTATTTTGGGAGTTCTGACCTCTGAGGCGATTTTCTGAACTGCCTCTAGGTCTCCTGGCGATGCCGCCGCGAATCCGGCCTCTATAACATCAACTCCTAACCTTTCCAATTGCTTTGCAATTTCTAGTTTCTCTTGGGTAGTAAGCCCTATGCCAGCTGACTGCTCTCCGTCTCTCAGGGTAGTATCAAAAATAATGACTTTCTCTTGGGACATTTCGGTCTCCTTTTATTAATCTAGGATTACTAAAGATTTATCTGCCTTAATTGCAATTGCAAATTCGCAGGGTTCCGTAGTCCGCCAGATTCAGCCTTGCCAGGACCAAATCAACATGGCGAACTACGTAGGATACCTCGTCTATCGACTTACATTTCATATTATTCATATATTGAACCAGTCCTAATCTGGGTCAGAGAGAAAGGACATCATACCCCTAAGCTCTTTGCCCACTTTTTCTATCTGATGACCCGCATTTTCCTCCCGCAACCTATTGAATGTTGGCCTGCCCTCATCATTTTCTGTGATCCATTCTTTCGCAAATGTACCATCTTGGATTTGGTCCAGTATTTTTCGCATATTTTTTTTCACATTTTCATCTACTACCACAGGGCCTCTAGTGTAATCTCCATATTCAGCCGTATCACTCACAGAATATCTCATGTATTCCATACCGCCTTGATAGAACAAATCCACTATGAGTTTCAATTCGTGCATACATTCAAAATAAGCGGATTCTGGTTGATATCCCGCCTCTATCAAAGTCTCAAACGCAGCCTTTACCAAGGCCGCAACTCCGCCACACAAAACAGCTTGCTCCCCAAAAAGATCTGTCTCTGTCTCTTCTTTAAAAGTAGTATCCAACACCCCAGCCCTAGTACAGCCTACGCCTCTTGCATAAGCCAAACCCAATGCATGAGCACCACCAGTTGAATCTTGGTGAATCGCAAGTAGCCCAGGCACCCCAGAGTCTTTTGTATAAACTTCCCTCATCCTATGCCCAGGTGCTTTAGGTGCAACCATGGATACGTCGACATTATCGGGTGGATTTATCGCGTCGTAATGTATATTAAAACCATGAGCAAACATTAAAGTCTTGCCCGGCAGCAGGTGCGGTAATATGGATTCCTTGTAAACCGAAGCCTGGAGATGATCAGGAATCAGTACCATAATAATGTCTGACTGGGCAGCAGCCTCTGCAACTGTAGCCACCTTTAGGCCTTCCGATTCTGCCTTGGGCCAGCTATTACTACCTTCGTACAGTCCTACACATACATCTACCCCAGAATCCTTCAGGTTTAACGCATGGGCATGACCCTGACTACCGTACCCAATAATACCCACAGTTTTGCCATCTAACAGACTCATGTCTGCATCTGATTCGTAATACATTTTCGCCATATAATTTCTCCTAGTAAAATATTCTCTGTTTAAGATGCATTCTCTAAAATTCTTGGGCTGTTCGCAGACTTATCTTGCTCAAAGGACGCCCCTCTACTCATGGCCACTGTGCCAGTTCTCATCACCTCAAAAACCCCAAAAGTATCCAGTAAATCTACAAGAGAATTAACTTTATCTTCATTACCCGTTACTTCAACGATCAAGGTATCCTGGGAGACGTCTACTATCTTAGCCCTAAATATATCGACAATCTGCATTATTTCACTACGAGTCGCAACATCGCATTTAACCCTTATCAAGGCTAACTCTCTCGACACCGCGTTTTCTTCAGATATATCGGCTACTTTAATGACTTCCACTAATTTGTGTAAGTTTTTAACAACCATTTCCACTGTCTTAGCATCCCCATCAACAACGAACGTCATTCTTGATAAGCCTGCGGATTCACTCTTCCCGACAGCCAAACTTGATATATTGTAACCACGTCTCCTGAACATACTAGATATGCGGTTTAGGACACCGGCACGATCCTCAACCAATGCCGTTATTGTGTGTTTTTCTGACGATTTCAAGTTGTCACCTTCTCCGGTACCGGCTCCTCTATCATGTCGTAAACAGTCATGCCTGATGGGATCATGGGGTATACGTTTTCCTCCTGTTCCACTATGAAATCAACCACCACAGGGCCGTCGTGATCCATCGCCTCAGCAATTGCCGTTTTCACCTGTGTTTTATCCGTAACCCTGATGCCTTTTATACCATATGCCTCGGCCAAACGAACGAAATCAGGATTACCCGTGTAGGCGGTCGACACATATGAACTATCGAAAAATATTTCTTGCCACTGCCTAACCATACCCAAAAACCCATTGTTCAATATTGCAAATTTAACTGGCAGCTTGTTTTCGGCGATGGTTGCTAATTCGCAAAGTGTCATTTGGAAACCGCCATCACCGGCAATAGACCAAACGGTAGAATCAGGGTCAGCAACCTGTGCTCCCATAGCAGCAGGTACTTCATACCCCATCGTTCCTGAACCACCAGAAGTAAGAAATGTACAAGGTTTTTTGAATCGGTAATGTTGTGCAGCCCACATCTGATGTTGGCCAACACCTGTCACTATAGTAGCCCCCCCTTTTGTTTCGTCAGAAATGTCTTTTACTACCTGTCGGGCCAATAATTTAGAAGTCTCAGGTATGTTCAAGGATGGATGATCTTTCTTCAAAACATCTATTCTTTTCAACCATGAAGGATGGGTCGCAGCTACAACATGAGTATTCATTCGGCTTAGAACTTCTTTAACATCTCCCACTATCGGCACATCTACTGCAATATTTTTTCCTATTTCCGAAGGATCAACATCTATATGTATCTTTTTTGAATTCAAGGCAAACTTCGATGGATTTCCAGTTATTCGGTCATCAAAGCGCATACCCAGTGCAATAACGAGGTCCGCTTCCTCAATTGTGAAACTAGAATATGCCATTCCGTGCATGCCGGGCCATCCAGTCCATAAGACGTGGTCTTCTGGAAAACAGCTAATACCGAGCAAGGTGGTAATGACAGGTATCTGAGCCTTCTCCGCCAATTCTTTTAACTCATCATATGCCTTTGATATTATGACTCCGTGACCTGCAATAATAACGGGTTTTTCTGATTCATTAATCAAATTGGCAGCCTTTCGTATTTGACCGGAATGCCCGGAGAAATTGGGGCTATATCCAGGTAAATTCAACTCTCCTGGTTCTTCGTATTCAACTTCCTGTACAAAAACGTCCCTAGGTATATCTACTAATACCGGGCCAGGTCTGCCTGTATTTGCTATATGAAATGCTTCTTTGATTGAAGAGGCTATATCTGAGGCATCCATCACCAAAAAATTGTGTTTTGTCACAGGTAAGGTTATCCCCGTGATATCAGTTTCCTGAAAAGCATCTGACCCTATAGTCCAGCTATTAACTTGTCCAGTTACAATGACAAGTGGGACAGAATCCATTTGAGCCGTAGCTATTCCTGTCACAAGGTTTGTAGCCCCTGGACCTGATGTTGCAAAAGCCACGCCAGGTTTACCGGTGACCCTGGCGTATCCGTCAGCTGCTAAAGAAGCACCTTGTTCATGCCGTGTCAAAATATGACGAAGCCCCGGGTATTCTGGTAACGCCTGGTATAAAGGCAAAATGGCCCCACCTGGTATTCCGAAAACAACGTTACACCCTTCCCTGAGCAAACTTTCACAGACAATCTGTGACCCTTTCTTTATCATTCCACTTCCTTAATTAATCTACATATAAATAAATAATAAATTCTTATTTCGATTAAAAGGGCTGGGGTCTAGAAAAAAATAAATCCCGCCCTTAAACTGGGACGGGATAACAAAAACCACTCCCGTGGTACCACCCAAATTGCCCTGTAAAACACTTCAACAGGACCACTCGTTGAGCTATAACGTAGCTACCGCCTGTCCCTACTTTATGTTAGGAGGCCACAATATAGCATGCGAAAATGTTGGGTTTTCCCATCATTAATCGCATTACTGACTCCTAATTTTCAAGAAAGGCGCTCAGGGGCGAGTTCGCAGTCGTTGTGTATCAGACTTACAGCAGAAGTGTCCGATTCTCTTTCACACAACCCCTCTGTTACTACTCCCCGTCACAGCAAATCTATTTACCTTTTTCCAAGACGTTGCATTCTAACACTCCATGCCTATAGGGGTCAAACTAAAAACTTACATTTTAAGTACCCAGATACCTTCCTTTCAAAGGAGAAGACATAACTTAACCCATTGAAAATTTTGTTGTCCCGTAAGGTGTCCTATGCTATCTTTTCTTTTTAAGTCTTCATTAGCAATGTGGGGGTTAATTCAGGTAATATGCTTGACCACGATATTTTGATAATCGGTGCGGGCCTAGCTGGTATGAGAGCTGCTTTGTCGGCTAAAGAACTTGGGGCCGACGTTGCAGTAGTATCCAAAGTGCATCCAGTGAGAAGCCATTCTAATGCTGCACAAGGTGGAATAAATGCCGCCCTGACGGATAGGGGAGATGATTGGCGAGATCATGCTTACGACACCATAAAGGGAAGCGATTTTTTAGGGGATCAAGACGCGATTGCGCTGATGTGTCAAGAGGCAGGTAGTGAGGTCATCGCTATGGAGCACATGGGCGCCATATTCAATAGGGATGAAGATGGAAGGCTTGGTACTAGAGCCTTCGGTGGGCAGCGAGAAGCAAGAACCTTCTTTGTAGCAGATTTCACTGGCCAAGCTCTTTTACACGTTTTGTATGAGCAGATTTTGAAGGCAGGCGCCTTGGTATATGAGGAGTGGTTTGTACTGTCTTTAATTGTGAGGGACGGCAAATGCGGTGGGGCGGTAATGATGGATATTCGTAGTGGAAGAATCGAGGTTGTCCGTGCTAAAGCAGTGATCCTTGCAGCCGGCGGCTTGGGTAGGGTATTTGAACCGAGTACGAATGCATTGATATGTACTGGTGACGGAATGAGCCTGGGATACAGGGTCGGGGCTTCATTGATGGATATGGAAATGGTGCAATATCATCCGACAACACTAAAAGGTAGTGGGGTTTTGATAAGTGAGGCTGCTCGTGGTGAAGGTGCATATCTGCTGAATTCTGATAATGACAGGTTCATGCTCAAGTATGCACCAGAATTTAAAGAATTGGCATCCCGTGATGTGGTCTCAAGATGTGAACAGACCGAAATCAACGAAGGTCGGGGACTAGATGGGTGTGTGCTGCTTGACGTGAGGCATCTCGGGGAAAAATACATAAGTGAGCGATTATCTCAGATACGTGAATTAGCAATGGATTTCGCCAACGTAGACATGGTCAAGGAGCCGGTGCCTATAATGCCCGGAATGCATTACCAAATGGGAGGGGTGGCGGCGAACGTTGACGGTGAAACTGGTGTACCTGGTTTGTACGCAGCTGGCGAGGTGGCATGTGTTAGTGTACATGGAGGTAATAGGCTCGGAGCCAATTCGCTCCTAGATACCCTTGTTTTTGGCAGGAGGTCAGGAGTACACGCAGCTGAAATGGTCAAATCCACACAGCATTTGAGTGTAGATGACTCGGCGGCCGACGATGACAAGAACAACATCCAAAAATTATTGGCAAACGATAAAAATGAGTCATTTGGACAAATTCGTTTAGATATGGGAACCGCAATGAAAGAGCACTTCGGGGTGTTCCGAGATGAAAACGGTATGCGGGAAGGCATAGAAAAGATTGAATCAGTGAAAAAAAGAGCTGAGGATGTGTATGTAGCCGATAAGGGCAGTACCTTTAACACCAATCTTCTTTTCACCTTGGAATTAGGTTTCATGCTGGAATGTGCGGAATCAATAGCTGTGAGTGCAGCAACTCGAACAGAGAGCAGAGGAGCTCATACACGAACTGACCTGCCAGATAGGGATGATGCAAACTGGTTGAAGCACATATTGGTCTCCCAAGATGAGGACGGAGGACAGGAACTATCCTACAAAGACGTTGTCATCACCGATTGGGAGCCAGTAGTAAGGCAATACTAATAACCAAAAGGATATTAATTAATGGAAGTCAAATTTAACGTTAGGCGATATGATCCTGAATCGACTGATGCAGTGAGCCATTTTCAAGAGTACCAGATGGATATGGATGACTCATCCACAGTTCTTGATGGTTTAATCCGTATAAGGGAAGAAGTTGACGGAACATTAAGTTTAAGATGTTCATGCAGGAGTGCAATATGTGGATCCTGCGCGGTGAGGGTTAATGGTGAAGCTGGCCTTGCTTGCAACACAAAAATCATAGACGTGTTATCTGAGGATGGGAACACCATAACCGTGGAACCTGCTGGTAACCTGCCAGTAATAAAAGACCTGGTTGTAGATTTTCAGCCGTTTTGGGAAAAGATCAGAGCAGTGGAACCATGGCTACAACCAGAAGGAGAAGTGCCCGAAACAGAGTATTTGGCCCCAGATGAGGATATGCTTCATCTGGCAGGAGTTGTATCTTGCATACTTTGCGGAGCCTGTGTCTCAGACTGCACCGTCATGGAGGTCGATTCCAACTTTCTGGGCCCAGCAGCACTCGCAAAATCTTACAGGTTTGTTGGGGATCCGAGAGATGGTTCAGCCCAACAACGATTCAAGACTCTTAATGAGTACGGAGGAGTATGGGATTGTACAAGATGTATGAAGTGCGTTGAAGTTTGTCCAAAGGGGGTAGCCCCAATGGATAGAATAATGGTATTGCGTGAACAGGTGATGGAAGCAGGATACACAAATACCAACGGAGCTAGGCATGCCAACGAGTTCATTAACTCTGTTAAACACAGTGGATGGCTTGATGAAAAAAAATTGGTGATAAAAAGTTTCGGTATATTTAATATTAAGGCAATGATAGGGCTAATCCCATTAGCGATTAGATCTCAACGTGCTGGTAAGGTTCCACCCATATTCCATAAAAATATACCGGGAGTAGAAAACGTTAGAAGAATTTTTGAAAAGGTTGAGACTAAGAAATGAAATATGCTTTTTATCCCGGATGTGTATCAAGAGGCGCATGCCCAGAATTATATTCCGCCACTATCGAGGTATGTAGAATACTAGAGATTGAACTAGATGAGGAGGCCCTAAAGGGTGCTTCCTGCACTGGTGCCGGCGTTTTACAGGAAAAAAACCTTAGGCTTGGCGACACCCTTAATGCTCGAACTTTTGCTATGGCAGAAAAATCTGGGAATCCTTTGATGACTATATGCAGCACATGCCAGGGAGTCATGTCTCAAGCTAACGAACGACTTCTAGCAGACCCTGAATATTTAGCATCAATTAATGAGGACTTGCAAGAAGAAGGCCTTGAATACAAAGGAACAGCGGACCCTAAGCATTTATTGTGGATAATTGCCGAAGACTTAGGAATAGATTTCCTTGAATCCAAATTGGTAAACAAACTTGAAGGGCTGAAATTAGCCCCGTTTTACGGTTGCTATATCGTTAGACCTACTAAAGCATTAGGGTTCGCTGAAAACCCTGGTCGCAAACAAGCATTGGAAATGGTTATAGAAAGTGTGGGGGCTGAAGTAGTAGATTTTCCAGGCAAAACTTTGTGTTGTGGTTTCCCCATTTTAACTATAAACCCAGAAAATTCGGTCAACATGGTTGCAAACCACACCATAGATGCCAAAGATCGGGGGGCCGATGCAATGGTTACCCCATGCCCTCTATGTCACCTCAATTTGGATGGGTACCAGCCAAATGCAGCATCCGCAAGAAAACGTGAAATAGATTTGCCTATAATCCACCTGCCCCAATTATTAGGTTTGGCATTGGGCATCTCCCCGGAAAAAATGCGCTTGAATAAGCACATTGTGTCTACAAAGAAACTTTTGAGCGAACTTGTAATATCCCCCTAAATTCACTCCAGCTTGGTACAGACCAATATTAGGAATCCTATAAGTGAGCATATACTTAACCACGTAATTGAGGCCACTTGTCCCAATCCTAAAGTTGATGATATGTAACCCCATGCAAAAGGTCCTGTAATAGCCGCGAGCCTACCGACCATGTTATATACTGCGAAATATTCCGAGACCCTATCGGAAGCAGACATAGAAAGTACGAATGGTCTCTCTGACACATATAAACCCGCCATGAATACACCACTCATCACCCCTACAGCCCACCATAGCTCCCCTGGAAGATCAAAGACTGGCAAAAGGGCAGCCAATCCCAGTATCAGAAACCAGGCCAAAACATTAATTTTCAAATTAAAAAAAGAGCCGTACCTGTCAACCAAATATCCCCAAAAGGCACCACTCGGGATGCCAAATATAATACCCACGGCTAATATTAATTGAACTTCTCTCTCTGACAAATCGACGGTTTCAACCCCATACAAAACAGCAAATACTGAACCGGCATATATACTGGAAAAATACCAAAACCGAGCAAAGAGAAACATTGCCCAAGGTTTTTTCTTCCTGGCCTGCCATAGAGACAAAAAAGCCTGCTTTAAGGTCGTTAACAAAACTGATCGGAACTCAGTAATTTTTGTATTTCCTATAAAATAGTTCCCTGATAAAAACAGTGGCAGGACCAAAATAAACATCAACAGGGCCATTAATTTGAATAAAAAAACAGGCCCTTCAGAATCATAAAACAACAAACCACAAACGACGGCGAATATAGCACCTATATAACCAATCCCAACCCCCAACCCTCCAATATATCCAACATTTGATTCAGTAGTTATGTCTGCCAACAACGCGTTATAAAAAATATTGGCTAAATGAATCAAAATGACGGCAGCACAAAAAAGAACTATTGAAGCCTCATAGTTGAATACACCTATTAACGCTGTCGCAAAAATCGCGACCAAAGTAGTGAAAAGTAAAAATGGCATTTTACGTTTAGTAACATCAGAAATTGTGCCGGCAACTGGGGAAAGGATAAACACAACGACCATCGATATAGAAAGTGAAAACCCAAATGTACCATCATTCCCTGCCATATCTCTGGTCAACCATAGTGGGAAAATCAACCCAACGATACCAGCCGAAAACAACGTGTTCCCCATGTCATAAATGACCCATGATGCGATGCTTAGTTTGGATCGAGAGAGCTCACTTTTTGGCATTATAGGAATTACTCATATGTTCCAGATTTATAGAATTTCTAATGAATTGGTCGGGGCGACTGGACTCGAACCAGCGACCTCCACGTCCCGAACGTGGCGCGCTACCAACTGCGCTACGCCCCGATATTCATATCAATTTTAGAAGCCTTTTACGAAATTAGACAATATACATTAGATATTGAAATCAATAAATAGGATTAGGAAGGTAAGGCTTTTTTGACCCCTCAAAATCGATATGCTACGGTTAATAAGTGAAAAAAAGCACATAGTACTATTTTGTTAAATTAGACACCGATCAAAAGAGGTTGACCTCATTATTGGAAAGGGCAGTTAGACTCAAAAACCATTCCAAAAATAGCCTCAGGTTGCTATCAGTAATCACATTGATTTCTGCATTTAGCCAAGTAACCTTAGGAGGTTATGTAAGGTCGAGTGAATCAGGATTAGGATGCCCCGATTGGCCTCTTTGTCATGGTCAAATAATCCCTCCCCTCGAATTTCACACACTTGTCGAGTACTCTCATAGATTGAATGCATCCTTATTGATGGTTTTAGTAGTTACCCTTTTCTTTCTGTGCTTGACTAAATTCAGACTAGAGAAAGCTACCATCCGATTATCTGGGGTAGCTTTAGCCCTAGTCCTAAGTGCTGCAGTGCTTGGAGGCATAACAGTCCTTACTGAACTAGCCTGGTGGATAAGATTAATTCATTTATCGCTTGCTGAATTACTTATAGGATCCATCACCGCAATGGTCTGGTTGGCTTTTTGCAACAACAGATCATCAAGCGTGAATACTATGGGAATTACAACACCTTACTGGAGGAAAAAATTATGGATACTTTCTGTAGGCCTTTTCCTTTTAATAATCTCGGGATCTTACATGGTTGGAACTGGAGCCAGTTCCGCTTGCTCCACATGGCCGTTGTGTAGAGGTGATTGGTTTCCCAGCGGAACGATGTATGCGATCCATATGGGGCACAGGTATATAGCAGGCTTAATGGTTTTGATAACCGCTCTTATTGTTTGGTCTTTCATCAAAAACGATGGGCATATACCAGCTGTGAAACGTGTCTCCATGACCTTAATGCATAGTATTATTCTACAAATTGTGGTCGGGGCCGTTTTGGTATGGGGCGGTTTTAATCCTGCACTAAAGACTATTCATCTAGCCTTGGCGACTCTATTATGGATAGCTACGATATATATGGTCAGTTGCATAATCCAAAATAATGTTGCGTATTCAAGAGATGATTGAATGATTTCTTCCTATATAGCTTTAACAAAACCGAAAATTATTGTCCTGCTGTTGATAACTGCTTTAGGCGGACTTTTTCTAGCTTCAGACGGATTTCCTGATCCTGTGATTGCAACCGCAGTGTTGGTAGGCGGTAGCCTAGCCGCCGGTGGGGCCAATTCTTTAAATCATTTCTGGGATCGAGATATAGATGCAAAGATGAAAAGAACAACCAATAGACCTGTGGCATCAGGTGTAGTGGCACCTGCAAATGCATTGGTTTTTGGGGCCATACTAAATTTAATGGCTTTCGGCCTTTTGTATTATTACGCTAATTTGTTAAGCGCCTTGCTTACACTATCAGCCACCCTGTTCTATCTTTTTGTTTATACCATGATCCTGAAAAGAACCACTCCCCTAAACATTGTGATAGGGGGAGCGGCTGGATCCATACCACCAGCGGTCGGCTGGGCAGCGGTGACAGGCAATATTTTGGACCCTGCTCCACTTTTCTTATTTCTAATAGTGTTTTTTTGGACACCCCCTCATTTTTGGGCACTTTCCCTTATATTGAAAGATGATTACGCTAACGCAGGCGTGCCCATGCTACCGGTGGTTTCAGGAGTACCCGCAACCAAGACCCAAATATTTATCTACACATGGATATTACTGGCCCTGCTGGTTGCAACGGTATATTTCGTGGAGGAACTAGGAATTATTTTTGGGATTTCTGCTATTGTGTTATCCGCAGGTTTCATCGGGTCGACTTGGTTGCTAAAACGTAGGGACTCCATCGAGCTAGCCATGCCGATATACTTATATTCCATGGCTTACCTTGCATTGCTTTTCATGGTTATGGTGGTCGAAAGTTTTATTTCTGTATGACGAATTTTATTATGAAAATAAATAAACAATATTTATATGCACAAATCAGCTTGACGAACATACCGGCATTTTGATAAATTTCGATTTTGTTTGGATAGAGATTAGCTTAGGGTAATTCAGGTTAGGTGTTTAAAATCTATGCGACTGCAGAAGATTTCCAAGACTTCTTTTCTCATAGCTACAACCCTTTTAACCTTATTAATTACAGCATGCTATCCTGACCATAACCAGTCGACCTTCGACCCTCAAGGACCCGTGGCAGAAAGCCAGTTACATCTTTTCTGGTGGATATTTTGGGGAGGCTTGGTAGTTTTCGTGCTCGTAGAAGGTGCCCTTGTCTATGCAATGATTAAATTCAGGGTACGAAGCGAGTCTGACATCCCAGTTCAGACACACGGCAATACTAGATTAGAAATTATATGGACAGCTGTCCCCGCCTTACTCCTACTGATAATCATGGTACCCACCATCAACGGCCTGTTCTATATGTATGAGGCTCCTAAAACCACCAAACCCGAGCACACCTTAGAAGCGATAGGACATCAATGGTGGTTTGAATTTAGATATCCAGATCCAACTAACTCAGAAAAAGAAATAGTTACTGCAAATGAAGTTTATATACCTGTGGGATACCCAGTTGCAATAAATTTAGAATCAGTAGATGTCATACACAGTTTCTGGGTACCTAAATTGGCAGGCAAAACCGACATGGTTCCATCCGAGGGAAATTTCATGTGGTTTCAAGCTGATGAACCGGGAGAATATTATGGGCAGTGCGCGGAATACTGTGGCACCTCGCATGCAAACATGAAATTTAAAGTGATTGCCGTGCCTGAACCCGACTTCAAGTCGTGGCTACAAGTACAGTCTAACCCTGCATTGGAATCATCCGACCCTCTGGCACAGGAAGGTGCCGGGGTGTTCAAGAGTGCAGGATGCACCGGATGCCATGCTACAAAAACTGTTGTGAATAAAGGTTCCAAAGGAAGGGTCGGTCCCAATCTAGCCCATGTGGCCTCTCGAAGAAATCTTGCAGCGGGTATGTTGAGAAATTCTGATGAAAATGGGTCGGTTAATGATGCCCTTTTACAGAAAAATCTAAGGACTTGGTTGCAAGATCCAAATGAAGTGAAGCCCGGGAATTTAATGTCTAGTGGTGCTCAGGTATACACCGATCCCGATAAGAAATTAACTGAAGAGCAGATATCCCAATTGGTACATTATCTGTCTTCATTGAAGTAATTTGTTTAGTATCACGAATCGAGCTGGAGGCTGCTAAGTGAGTACATTTCCAATATCAATACCGAGGCCCGTCCACCCGACTGGTATTTGGGGTTGGTTCACGACGGTCGATCACAAGAGAATCGGCATTTTGTATGGGGTAACCGCCTTCATAATGTTCCTCACTGGTGGCGTAGAGGCGATTTTAATGAGGGTGCAATTAGCCGGCCCTGAACTAGATATAGTGAGTGCTGCCGTATTCAACCAGCTCTTCACCATGCATGGAACCACCATGATATTTCTGGCGGTCATGCCTCTCTCAGCTGCTTTTTTTAATTTCATCATACCCTTGCAAATAGGAGCACGTGACGTCGCTTTCCCCAGGTTGAACGCGTTCAGCTATTGGACTTTCCTTGCAGGGGCCTTGATGTTGAAATTAAGCTGGATAGGGGGAGCTACTGATGCGGGTTGGTTTGGGTATGCACCTCTCACCTCCGTGGCTCAAAACCCAGGTACCGGAATAGATTTTTGGATAATAAGTTTACAGATCCTTGGAATCGCCTCATTGGCCGCTTCATTCAATTTTATTGTAACGGTAATTAATATGAGAGCACCAGGAATGACAATGATGCGCCTTCCTCTATTTACCTGGATGAGCTTCATCACCGCAATTCTTTTAGTGTTAGCTTTCCCGGTTATCACTGTTGCTTTGATTGAACTTACATTTGACAGATATTTCATGTTCAATTTCTTTAATGTGGCCAACGGAGGGAGTGTTGTGTTGTGGCAACATCTTTTCTGGGTATTTGGGCATCCGGAAGTGTACATTCTTATCCTGCCAGCGATGGGTATTGTTTCTGAAGTGCTACCTGTATTCTCCAAAAAGCCTTTATTTGGCTATAAAACAGTAGTTTTAGCAGGAATAATTATAGCGTTCATGGGATGGATGGTATGGAGCCACCACATGTTTACAGTTGGGCTTGGAGCTGTTGCAAATGCCGTTTTCACCGTTACGACCATGCTGATTGCAGTACCAACTGGAATCAAAGTATTTAATTGGCTTGGAACAATTTGGGGAGGATCCATTAGATTCACCACTCCGATGCTATTCTCGATAGGTTTTATCGCGATGTTCCTTATGGGAGGAATTAGTGGAGTGATGCACGCCGTATCGCCTTCAGATGCACAGCAACAAGATACTTATTTCATACCTGCTCACCTACATTACGTGTTGTTTGGCGGGGCAATAATGGGCATTCTATCCGGTATTTTCTACTGGTTTCCCAAATATTCGGGAAAAATGTACAGCGAGCGTCAAGGCAAGATCTCCTTTTGGCTGATTATGATAGGTCAGAACGTGACTTTCTTCCCAATGCATTTCGTCGGATTAGATGGCATGCCGCGAAGAATTTATACATATGCTGACAACATGGGATGGAACTTTTGGAACGGTGTGACCACCGGAGGAGCGTTTATTCTTGTACTCGGGTTCCTTTTGGTATTGGATAATATTGGGAGGCACTGGAAAAACGGCGAACCAGCACCATCAGACCCCTGGGACGCAAGAACCTTGGAATGGTCCATACCATCACCGCCACCAGAATATAACTTCAAAGAAATCCCAATCGTTCGATCTCTCGACGATTGGTGGGCAACTAAGCAAGGTGGAGCCAATAAAGAAGTGCCGGCAAGTGGAGGATCCGAAGAAAACGGCCATGATATTCACCTGCCCCAGCCTTCATATTGGCCGTTTGTTTCAGCCGCCGGGCTGTTGATAGCAGCCTATGGAGTTGTATTCAACGATTTGCTAATCCCGTGGGGACTAGCAGCGATTGGTCTAACAATAGGATTTGTTGGTGTTTACGCATGGTCCCTTGAACCAGTAAATGATCCTGAAGAAGAAGACTCTACTCATTAAGGAAGGTTCTCAATTGGCACAGGAACACGCAGCTCCAATACACGGGAAAGACGAAGGTACCACAACCGGTCTTAGTCACCGAAAAATGCTCATGTGGGCATTTCTTGGCTCAGACTGCATGTTTTTTGGTTCCCTGATCGCAACATATTTGGTATACCAAGGCAAGAGTTTAGAGGGCCCTTTACCTATAGATGTGTTTGATATACCCGTTACTTCCATTAGTACTTTCGTGCTTCTAATGAGTAGCATGAGTATGGTGCTTGCTTACTCGGCCTTAACAAAAAACAACATGAAGGGTTTCAGGATATGGCTGATATCCACCGCAATAATGGGTGCAACCTTTATCGGATTTCAGGTTTATGAGTTCAGCAGTTTTGCGAACCACCATGTAGAAATTGACTGTGTTAGTCCAGGAGAATTGACCAAATACGAACAACATATCTTTGATGACGGTTGTTCCTCCGGTGAAGCCCATGCCGAAAGTCATGAAGGGTTAAAACCCCAAACAAATCTATTTGGAACAACTTTCTATACCCTAACGGGTTTTCACGGTGCTCACGTTACATTGGGAATAGTCTGGCTTCTTTCGTTATTACTTTTATCATTTAAGAAGGGTGTCATAACCCCAGAGAAAAATTTGGACGTGGATCTGGCTGCGCTCTATTGGCACTTTGTTGACGTTGTATGGATAGTGATATTTACAGTCGTATACTTATTTGGAGTATTCCCGGGATTCTAATGGTACATTGGGAGATAACATGAGTCAGGAACTTTCTGAAGAGGAACATACAGGGCACCCAACAGCTGGGCAATATTTCCGCATAGCAGTAATTTTATGTGCCATAACAGCCGTAGAAATTGGAATATTCTATCTTGAGGTCATCGGACACTGGATGATTCCAATATTGTTCACATTGTCGGCCGGTAAATTCGCCTTGGTTGCCATGTATTACATGCATTTGAAATTCGATCACAACCTTTTTTCGTACATGTTTGTCGGCGGTTTCATATTAGCTGCATGTGTTATTAGTTTTCTAATACTACTTTTTGGTGTATATTCCTAACCTCCCCAAACTGAAACCAAACACCAAATTTCACACATGTCGCCTTTAGGTTTTTCTGACTCAATATGGTTGCACTGGCACCCTCATTTAGAGGTTGTACTCGGTCTGATATTGGTTCAATGCGCCTACCTGTATGGAATCGGGCCATACCGAAGAAGACAAACTGATTCCCCCGAAATAAATCCCCGTCAGACTATTATGTTTACCCTCGGGACCTTCGTTATCTTCCTTTCGCTGACCTCCCCTCTACACATATTAAGTGATCATTACTTGTTCAGTGCCCACATGTTGCAACATGTTCTTATAACACTTATATGTCCTCCTCTTCTAATTGTGGGAACGCCTGGCTGGCTGGCGTCAAAGCTCTTCCAACATAGATGGTCTATCTCAGTTTTCAGGAGAATTTTTCATCCACTCGGTGCTGTTGTGATATTCAACATAATTTTTTCAATGTGGCATTTACCAATTCTGTATAATCTTTCAGTCAGTTACCACTGGGTACATATCCTAGAACATTCACTCTTCATATCCGCCTCTATCGTAATGTGGTGGCCTATTTGCAGTCAGGTGCAGTCTATCCCAAAGCTGCCTTACCCAATACAAATGTTATATCTTTTTGTTATGTCATTAGCTCAAATTATAGTATTTGGGATAATCACCTTCGCTAGAGAACCAATTTATCAGCACTACATTGATGCTCCGCGAATTTGGAATATAAGTCCACTTGTAGATCAGCAACTTGGGGGAATCATAATGAAAGTGGGAAGTGGCTTCCTCTTCCTCTTCCTGATGATAATCGCTTTCTTCAAATGGTTCGACGAAGATTCCAATTCCGAGGAAACAGCGTATAATGAGCAGGATTCTACAGAACGGGAGTTGCAATGAACAAAGTTACCTTAGCTCTAGTGGTACCCTTAGCCTCTTTCGCCATGATAGCGGTATTTGCCATAACCCTTGGCTTCACCTTCTATCAAATACATCACAATACCAGTTTAGGTACGATCGGAGTTATCGCTATTGGGGTATCACTATTGATCCTCACTCCTTTGGTGGCCTTTCTTCTCGAAAAAAAGACATCTCCATAAAAGCTTTATTGCTCCGGGCCCGATATTCTCATCGTAATAACAAAAGCCTTCATTTTCTCACTTTACTATTGGTAGTGGCTTTTTCTCTTACTTATCTACTTGGATGCAGTTCCCCAAATAACTCTGAATTATACGGAACAGCTCTCAACAATCATGACGGATCAAGATTCTCCTTATTTGATGAGAACGATTTGGAAGTAACAGACCGGACCCACTTAGGCCAAGTGCATTTAATCACTTTTTTATTTGCAAATTGCACCAGCCTTTGTCCGTTGGTAACATCAAGCATAAAGCAATCCCTAGAAAGGTCAGAAGACATACGAAACACTCCTGTCTTAGTAATTTCAGTTGACCCAAAGGGAGACACCGTTGAATCCAGGATTGCCTTCAAAAATAGATGGGAACTTTCATCGACGTGGCGTTATCTCAATGGAAATGAAAAGGAATTGGAATCTATTTGGAAGAATTTTTACCTAAACCCACAAGAATCCGCTATTGAATCCCTTAACAGTCAAATGGGCAGAAAGTACGACATTGTACATTCCTCTCCCGTTTACATAGTAGATGACGAAGGCCGACCAGCAGTGGTACACACGAACCCAATAAATCCTGACCATTTATATGAGGATCTTATTCGAATTTCAAAACGTTGAAGATAGGCCCGTTAACTTAAATATCTAGGCTGCCTCAAGAGCAGTTTTAGCGCTTTCTACGACACCAGTGAATGATTCTGGGTTGCTGATAGCCATCTCGGCCAGCATTTTGCGATTGATATCAATGCCTGCCAATTTTAGTCCGTAGATCAATTTACTGTATGTGATTTCATTTGATCGAGCTGCTGCATTTATCCTGATGTTCCATAAACGCCGCATATCTCCCTTTTTCTTCTTTCTATGGTCATATGAATATTGCAGTGCATGTATCATTGATTCATGAGCACGCCTATAAAGGGTATGGCGAACACCTTGATGACCTTTAGTCATATTCAATATTTTTTTATGTCTACGGCGTCTCGTTATGCCGGTTCTAACTCTAGTCACCTAAAGATCTCCTGTCTGAAATTACGATTATTTACTGTATGGGAGCAGTTTCTTAAGTCGAGGTACGTCAGATTCGCTAACAGGCAATGTGCCCGAGTACAATCTTTTCACACTTTTTGGTTTTTTCCTGCGCAGGTGGCTTCTCAGACCTTTCATCCTCATCAGTTTTCCTGACCCTGTGACTTTGAAACGTCTCTTGGCACCTTTATGAGTTTTAAGTTTTGGCACTTTCTGGTTCCCTATTATTTTTATTCTTTTTTAAGGACGGACTTGGTGCCAAAATCATGGCTAAAAATCTGCCTTCAAAAGAGGGGGCTTTTTCCAACAATGCATCTTCCTGTAAATCTTCTGCCACATTTTTAAGCAAAGCCATTCCTATTTGAGGATGTTGCACCTCCCGCCCTCTAAACATAACTGAAACACGCACCTTTGAGCCCTCAGTTAAAAGTCTTTTCACTAATCTAGTTTTGGCTTCCCTGTCATGGTCTCCAATTCGGGTCTTCATCCGTACTTCTCGCACAGAATTATTAGATTTGGTTTTGGAGGCTTTTCTGGCTTCACGTTCTTTACGAGTAGCTTCATACCTGAATTTCCCGTAATTCAACAATCGACAAACAGGAGGATTGGCTGATGGTGCGACCTCCACGAGATCCAAGCCCTTCTCTGTCGCCATTTCTAGTGCCTTGTCGGTAGTCAACTCACCCAGTTGATTTCCCTTGTCATCAACAACCAGTACAACTTGGGCAGTTATTTGATCGTTAACTCGATAATTTTTAGGTATGTTACTTCCCCTTTTACAAAATAAATAGTCCAGTGAATACACTGAACCACTATGAATATAGCACACCCAGAGTGGGTGATCAACAAAATTAGATAACAGGTCTTTTAGGTGATTTTATCCTCCACCTCAGAAGAAATTCTTTTTTTTATTTCATTTAAGGAAAAGGCCCCTAAGTCCTCTCCTGATCTCAATCTTACTCCAACGCTTTCCGATTCTACTTCCCTATCCCCCACTATAAACATATATGGTACTTTAGCCATTTGAGCATCCCGAACCTTAGCATTCATTCGTTCACTGCGAGAATCTACGCCGGATCTTATTCCACTTTCTGACAATTCGCTGTGCAGGAAGGTAGCATAGTCAATATGCCTGTCAGCAATTGGGATGATTTGAACTTGTATTGGCGCCAGCCAGGTAGGAAAAGCTCCGCCATAATGTTCGATTAATATTCCCATAAATCTTTCCAGGGACCCAAAAATGGCTCTATGCACCATAAAAGGCTGGTGGGAACCACCGTCCTCTCCTATATAAGTTAACCCGAATCGCTCAGGTAAATTAAAATCAAATTGGACAGTAGTACACTGCCAGGATCTACCTATTGCATCTCTAATATTTACATCGATTTTAGGTCCGTAGAAAGCTCCTCCAGCCTCTTCAATTTGGTAATCTAACCCCTTAGAATCTAAGGTTTTCATAAGAGATTTTTCTGCCAATTGCCACTGCTCATCTGACCCCACTGCTTTATCGGGTTTAGTGGACAAGTTCAAAGTAAAATCATCAAATCCAAAGGCTTCCATTAAATCGAATGTAAGATCCAAAACGCCGTCTATTTCTGTCTCGATCTGATCTGGGGTACAGAATATATGTGCATCGTCTTGGGTAAATCCTCTAACACGAAGCATTCCATGAAGTGTACCTCCTCTCTCATAGCGATAAACTGTACCTAATTCACCTATTTTCATTGGCAAATCACGATAACTACGCAAAGATGATTTGTAATACATAATGTGGAAAGGGCAGTTCATTGGTTTTAAATAGTAATTTTGCCCGTCTGTTTCAACAGGAGGGAACATGTTTTCTTGAAAAAAATCTAGATGCCCGCTGGTTTGCCACAAATTTTCCCGCCCAATGTTGGGCGTATATATAAGGTCGTAGCCTCTGCTATAGTGCTCCTTTCGCCAGAAATCTTCAAAAATACTTCTTACCCTGGCTCCCTTTGGATGCCAAATTATCAAGCCAGGTCCAGTTTCCTCGTGGATGGAAAATAAATCTAATTCTTTTCCTAGCGTCCTATGGTCCCTACGTTGAGCTTCCTTAAGCCTTGAAAGATGTTCATCCAAAGTATCTTGACTTTCAAATGCTGTCCCATATATCCGTTGTAGCATCTGACGATTCTCGTCACCCCTCCAGTAGGCTCCGGCGACAGTTAAGAGCTTAAAAGCAGGTATTTTACCCGTAGATTCTACGTGAGGCCCTGCGCATAAATCTTCAAATTCCCCATGGCTATACGTACTAATTACCTCTTGTTCCGGGATATCGGATATCACCTCTAATTTGAGAGGTTCTGACTGATTCATAACCGATATCTGCTCCCTAGTATATTCGGCATAAATGAACGGTAAATCCTTGGATACGACTTTTTCCATAGCTGCTTCGATTTTTTTCAGATCTTCATCCGAAAAAGGAGTGTCGACCATGAAGTCATAATAAAATCCATCCTCAGTAGGAGGTCCTATGGCAAGTTTTACCTCAGGATAAAGTTGAGTGACAACATCTGCCATCACATGGGCAGTGGAGTGCCTAATCCTCTCTCTCAAATTTTTCAGTTCTTCAGAATTCATGCATACACCCAATCAGATTTCATCAAATGAAAACTTCTTTGACTAAAATAACCGTACCAGCACATATAACTATACCTAGGATCAACCTTCGATAGTAGCTCTGATTGATTTTTTTCACAAGCATAGAAGCAATAAAAAAACCAAGTAAGGCAGGGAAAATACTTACACCGGTTAGTATCAGTCGTTCCGAATCAAACATACCGGTTATAAAATAGCCGATGACCGCGGTTGTCTCGATGAATAAATAATAATACGGAAGGGAACCTCGAATTGACTCCCTATCCCATTCTCGTGACAGCGCTGCAATAGCCATGATCGGTCCTCCTATCCCTGTAGAGGTAATCATCACACTCACCAAAAAAGCAGCTCCCCACAGGGTAAATTTATGTCTAATGGCCGCTATAGTTGGGTTTAGGGCCATAACAAATCCCAGAAAAATGATTAAAAGAGCAATCGAAACTCTCAGGGCCGAAGGATTGGAGTTTGAAAGAATGTATACCCCAACAGGAACCCCCATCATTCCGAAAATAACTGGGACCGTCATTTCCCGATAATTTATATGGCGCCTATTTTGGTGAATCATTAAAACGAAGATCAATAATGAAACGGTATTAATGATAATAACGGTAGACTGGGGATCCAGGGTAAGTAGCATGATAGGGGACGACCCGATAGCTATACCAAATCCTGCTATCACCAAAACGAGACTGCCCACAAATATGGCCAAAAGCGTTAGTAATATGTCCACAACTAAAGAGTCCATTTATATTATGGGATTCTCATGAATTCTGGATCGGGTTTAATCAGACTAACAGGAATCACATTCTCATCATTTCCCCTCATCTGCCAAAATATTTTGAATTGAGGTGAACGAGTCAATGATAGGCCACGTAGTTCGATGCTGGCTTTCCCGCCGTGGATACTTATTTCTCCTGATCGAGCGAATTCACCATCCGAGGCCGTCTCAGTGGCCAAAACATCATTCACAAACAGTTTCATAGCACTGTTGCCTGTTAACGTAAATTTGTATTCTCCCGGTATTGGAACTTCCAAAAATCCAGCCCATACGGCCTCATAAGGACCTTCAATTGGCGGGGCATAATAAAAGGTATCAGCAGTGAGTCCCACATGTGAAACAACGGGTTGAGATTCTTGATAAAACACTGCAGCCAATCCCGTCGGAGATCTCTCGCCTGAGAAAAGCAGTGTCGATGGTATAGGTTCCATTATATTTCCGTCCCGGCCCCATAACACCTCCACAAAACCTGATTCAGAACGCGCAATACCTTTAAGTCGTAGTGAGTGAAGTCCTACCCCTAATTTAATACCATCCCCATTTTCTTGAACTGAAATACCATCGATATATAGCTGTCCATCACCGGACACTTTGAATTGGTAAAGTCCCCGTTCGCGCACATGTAAATTACTTTGGAAGACAAAATCTGCAGGAAAACCCACCCCTGATAAATCTTTGGCCCACGAGGATGAAAAAGTATTGAATTTATCTGTCTTTATGAGGACATCTTCCCTCTTAAAAGTAGCCTCCACTCCTAGACTATCGGCTAACTGCTGTTTATTTATTAGGACCTCGTACAAAATTGGGTCAACTCCATGAGGAGCCATAATTTCCCTAAATTTGGCAGACGGGTAGTATTCCGCCAGCAGGTCATAAACACCAGCATCACGGGGCTCCAAATAAATTGCCGCCCCATGTAGAACTCGATTGGGAGAAATAGGTAAATCCCTTGGAGCAAACAACGGTTCATAATGAACATTTCCAGAAACTACAGACGCTGTGAGACTAAAAAGAAATTGCCTAGATGAATACAAGGTATATCCATTCTGAGATTGTTTAACCATTTCTTTTGCCATCAAGGTCTCCGGGGTAGAAAAATCTGCAAACACGTCAGGATGTGATGCTTGTTTTCCAAAATACATACTCACATTGAAATAACCTATAAGCCCAAACAAGACAACAATAGAAATCAAACCTCCTTTGCGAAAAATATCCCTAGCGTTTAAGTTAAAAAGGCGTAACAAATGAACCAATGGCACAATGCTTATAATCAGGACCGCAGGTATAACTCCTATTGATCGTAATGATTGAGGTGACTCCCAAGGAACCGAAAGTATGCCTGGTATCAACATTACAAAAACCCAGCAAGGAAATAATAGGAACAAGGGCCGTCTCCATTGGGCCAGAATAAGAATTAGTCCAGCTATAAACAATGTGCCTGTAACATCATCCAACATAGGCTCAAAAGGTAAGTTATGCCTCGGATTTGGGTCTCCTGAAATGTGGAACATAAATATATGTTCGACAAAATTTTCCCATATGCCTCTGAGCAAACTCACATCCGAAAGATGATTTAGTATGAATGTCTCTTCAGTACGCTTGAAAAATATATCTGGATTTCTAAAGGAATACTGTAGTAGGGGAACTGTACTGATAATTGCCGCAAAGGCCATACTCACTAAACAATCAACTAGCCTTCTCCAACCCGGAAACCCAGAGCAAATTCTCAACCCTACACCAATCAAAATGACTATCGGAAACAACCGAAACGGTGTATAAAACCACATTCCCATCCCAAGAGCCAGCCCGGTCCAAAAGAACCAAAAAGGGCTCCACCTAATTAAGGATCTCCACAGTAAAAATCCTGTTAGTGCAGAAAAAACTGCTGCAGTTATACCGTGCATCCCAATTCGACCCCAATTCAGGCTCCATCTCATAATAGCAACACAAAAAGCTCCCCCGAGTCCCCAAAAAGCACCGAATACATCCTTTGCAAAATAAAACATAGCCAATATGAGAATTACAGAAAACCCAGCCGATACGAGCCGGCCATTCAACCAGGAAACACTTGTCAATTCCTGCAACATCGCGATAGGAACTAAAAAAGCTGACGGAAGGTGGGTCGAAGGAACAAACACAGGGGTATTCAAAGGTGAGGCATGTATCTGGCCAGCTCTGATTATGTTATCTGCCTCGTCATACCAAAGGCCGGCGGGCAATTCACTTATGTTATAAACACGCAGGACAAACCCCAAAATCACTACGCCTATTATTAAAAAGGTCACGAGAACAGGGATGGTTAATCTGGAATTTATGAGGGGTTTAGAAGCCGATACCGTTAACCCTCTAAACAAGAAAGGCACGACCAATATAGCCAACATCGAAAACATATAGCATGCCCAGGCAGCCCCATGGGCCATCCTGTCAAATAGCATGAACCCAGATATCGATAAAATAGCTGAGACGACAACTAAAAACCATCCAACCGCTTTCTCGGTTAATCTCAACCACAGAATTTTTGAGGATTCGCTGCCTAAACTAACACCGGTAGTTCGAGGGCAGTTATCTCTTCTTCTAATGGGAATTGAATATTTATTGGCGCTAATTAGAATAGCTATAATCCCAACAAAGAGGGTTGGGAATGATATCAAATAAAGCCCATAATCCCAAAGCTTAACGCTGACAAAGATAAAAGCGAGACCACTTAGTATAGACAAAAGACGAACATTGATCTCATTTAATCTCCCGATGTGATGCATGCCTTTATATCACGGAGTTACTAAAGATCCGTTTTGGAATATAGTATCAATCACAGACTCATCTATTCCGAATTCTCTGAGAATTTCAATGCTATGTTCCCCTAAAAGAGGGGTAGGTTTTACCTGCGGTATAGGCAAATCTGGGAATTGAATGAGATTATAAGAAAAAGCATACTCACTACCATCATCAAGCACACTTTTTGATATCATATCGTTTCGAATCGCCTGCTCATCCTTAAAAAATTCCACTTCGTAGGCAGTTATTGATTCCGCACATGGTATACCGTTGGAAAGCATCAGTTCTAGCCAGTATCTAGAGCTATGGAGCTTTATGGCCTCTTCGACCTGAAAACCTAATTCTGAGTGTTCATGCCGAGGACTACTCCGATCACGATTTGTTAATCCCACTACATCAAGTAAGGCATCCCCGGATACTGGATCCTCGGCACTCACATAAATCCAACCATCACTAGTTTGATATAGCCTGTGAAAATCACTAAGCCCATTCTGGGATTTATCGGATATTCTTCTTTGTATTTTATCTTTATACCGTGAAAAATCGCCCTCCAAAAGTAAGCACCCAGCATTAAGTAAATTAGTGTTAACTACTTGACCAATCCCATTCTTATCTTTTGCATAAAGGGCCATAACTGCCCCCAGGGCACCCATACACCCGGCGGTATAATCAGTCGGGGCGACAGGTGCGAGAAAAGATGGAGGATTACCCTCTCCACCTTGTGCAACTTGGAGACCCATCCAAGCCTGGGCCAAAGGATCGACCCCGGGCCTCTTGGCAAAAGGGCCATCCCAACCAAATGCAGTCACGTGGACTTCTATCATTTTTGGATTGAATTTTCTTAAGGTCTCCGTATCCAAACCCATCCTGCCGGTGGCACCAGGCCTTAGGTTAGCAACCATGACATCGCATGACCCGACAATATTCTGAAGGGCCTCCTGGGCGACTTCATTTTTGGCATCAATAGATATTGATCTTTTGTTTGCATTTAAAGCATGAAAATATCTTCCACTAGAGGGTCGTGAGATATCTCCATAGGGAGGTTCTATCTTAAGTACATCAGCTCCTAAATCAGCAAGTAGACGCCCCATTGTTGGGCCAGCTATCACGTTAGTGATGTCAGCCACTTTGATTCCATTTAAAGGTAGTTTGCTAAAGGAATCGTTCTCAAGATTGTTTCCAGTCTGTAGGGATTTTTTTAGGATAGGCTCACTACTAGAATTCAACACACGGGGCCCCTTGATCGAACCTGGTGTATTAGAAAACTTTATGGGCAACCCATATTGAATCATTGGCCCATAAATTGGATCAATTAATTCTTGAACCATTTGGTTGTGTACGACTTGTTGATTTTCAATCGCCGCATCTGCGGTGGCGGCGTGAGCAAATGGGACATCTACTGATTCAAATAATTCTGCCCATTCACGAGATGGCCTTGTTTTCATAACATTTTTCACTATGTCAAAAAGCTCGACCCTTGCTTCTTCATCCACGGGGTTCCGCCCATCTCCATATCTAGGATTAGTCATAATCTCGGGTATACCTATAACAGTGGCGGCAATATCTACGAACCCCGCGTGAATGCAACCCAGCTGAATCCATGCTCCATCTTGGCATTCATAAACACTATAAAATGGCCCACCCCCAACGGGAGTAACCTTGACAGGTCGTGGCCGAACTCTATCCCCGATAGCTTTCGGCATATACAAAAGACCAGCAGCCATCAATGACGTATTTATCTTCAGGCCAGCCCCACTCTTGAGACGGTAAAGTAGACCACTGGTCAGTCCCAAAGCTGCCAAAAGACCGGCTCCTACGTCTATGACAGGATGCGCGACATGAGTTGAACCTTCCTCAAACCCTGGCATGCTATCCAAAATGCCTGTTCTAGCCTTGATTAAATCGGATATAGGTGAATGATTTTTTAGAAATCCTTTTTGACCATAAGGGGTGATCGAACAATGTAATAATCTAGGGTTTATTTTTCTCAAAGTTTGAAACCCGATTTTTTTTTGCAATGGATCTGAGGGGAGTAAATCCTCTATTAAGACATCACACTTCTGAACAAGTTTCTCAAACAATGCATACTGGGTATTTAGATCCAAACTGTGGAGTTCTTTTCCCCTGTCTAAAGTGGCAAATTCCGGATCATCTCTGTTGATATTTTGCTTTGCAGGCACCCTCAAAACTCTAGCTCCATTATCACTCAAAAACATTGAGCAAATAGATCCTGCCTTGCCAGATGTGGTGTCAATAACATTAATTCCGTCGAATATTTCCATAATTTACTAAATTTCTCCGCAATTAAGAGATGTTTGACAAACATTTTAAACAAAAAACCCCTGGGTTGGATCGAAATCTAACCCAGGGGTCCTTTAAAGTTCAAACCTATTAAAGTCTAGGCAACAGGTGCTGCTAACTTTTCCTTAATAATCGCCCTCAGTTCTTTTACTCTTGGTAAATTCGGAAACACCCCATCTTCCTCGGCCTTATCAAATATCTTCTCTCCATCAGCAAATACCTGATAGATTCCACCCGTTCCTGGTGTGATTCTTATAGCAATATCTTTCCCTGCTTCAGCGAAAAACTCGTTGGCCATCCAGGCCGCCATTCCGTGATGCGCTCAAGGCACGCAGTAGATTATTTCTACCTCAAATTTTCCTTCACCTGCCATGTTATCCTCCTTCTAAATGTTGCGGTGTTTCATTAACTAACCGTGCCTAAATTATCACAAATTCAAACCATGGGTCAACAAGGTTTGTAACAGCGGAATAAGCAACAAAAATTAAAATTCCATATCCATGCCCATGTCAACTACCTCTCCCTTCCCTGTTTTTGAAGAATCTAATGCATTCTTAAACTCTAAATATAACTCATACTCGCTTTGTTTATCCAAGTTTTTCATGTTCATTAGATTATCCTTGAATTTTTCCACCAAGTTATGTTCTGTCCTCCCTTCAGGCATGTCGAAGAAGTCCCGATCAAATACCGGCACTTTACCGCTTCTAAAATACCCTTTATTTTCGAGTTCATACGATTCAAGGTCATCCGTTCCTTTTCCCAACACTTCCCCAGTTTCTACATAATGTTCCATCACGGGTTGCATCCCATATTTTTGAATTGGACAAACTTTCATACATATTCCACAACCTGAATAACGAGCCATTACCGGGCGACAACGCTTAGCAATTAATTTATTCTTCTCGACTCCCCGAAACCAGACCCTTTGTGCTTGAATTGCTTTGCCTGGACATCGCATAAAGCAAACTTGGCAAAGTTCACAAAATTTATACATGCCGTAATCAATTGGTGAATCATAGTCAAGGTGTGCATCGGTAATTATCAACTGTAACCTGGCACGAGATCCAAAGTGTGGAGAAAGCAACTGCCCGTTTACCCCCAACTGACCCAACCCTGCCTCTACAAACATCGGAATCATGGGGCCAAAATGCCATGCAGGCCCAGATATTTGTGCGCTGAAACCTAATTCATTGATGAAATCTGCCAGTTTTAAAGAGAGGTCAGCTTGCGTTAAATAAGCATCACCTTGTGCAATCTCTGAGGCGTAGGAAGGTATATTTTGAGTTTCAATATATTCTTGCTCATATGCTAAACATATAACATTAGGAAGATCATTCCGAACATAGCTCTTCCTGCTCTGATAAATGTATCTTCGGTCAAACTTAGTAAACCCTATCTCGCTATATCCGAGTTCTTTTGCCTTATTACGGATTAGCTCAGTGGGGTTTTCTGTCTGTGAGGAAACATTAGGAACACGCTCCCCTGATCTCTTGATTTTGTCTATCCACGGAATAATTTTCTTCTGATAGTTTTTGTAAAGCCTCTCAGTTTCGGGGGTATGTTCCGCTCTCTCTTTTTGGGCCCATACAGCCGAAGCACTTTGCGCTATTGAAAAACTCTCTAAGGGAAATTCTCTACTGTAATAAGACACCTCAGTATCTCTCTGCGGCACTCCGTCTACTTTAAGGAGATCTGCTGCAATAGGAATTTCAATGTCGGGGTCCCCAAATTTGAGGCCTGCTCGCCTTATGATTTTACCTACCTTTCGTTTTGCCAAACCGTAAAACCTCAACTGTGAATATGTTTAATGTTGATATAAGAAAGATTATAAAACAAGTTTCCTTTCCTACATTCTATGTTGTGGTCAAAATGCAAATGGGATTATCCTAATATGAATACAAAAACGGGGTGAAGCTTGACTCAAAGCCTAAAGATAGACAAAGTTGGGATATACGGGGACAAAATTCTAATACGATGGACAGACGGTCACGAAAGTACATATGGTGCCAAAGAAATTAGAATCAGTTGCCAGTGTGCAGAATGTGTTGAAGAGTGGAGTAAAAGGCAACTGCTAGACCCAGCCACCATACCTTCAGACCTGGTAGCAGAGGACCATTTAATGATCGGTAATTATGCGATCCAGTTTTTGTGGAGTGATGCACATTACACTGGCATTTTCCCTTTTGATACTTTGAGAAAATTGTGCCCTTGTAGTATCTGCACCTAATGCACCCTTTGATAGAACGCCACATCGGACGATTCCTTCAAGCGACGCAACATCTGCTGATCAAAAAAAGAGCGGGTTATAAATAAACCCGCTCTTTTTTTTGCAAGCCTTTAGGCCGGTTTGAATTTAGGAAGGGCTAATTCGTCTGTTATGTCTTCAAACACAACTTCCAAAGCCATGCCAATTTGTAAATTCTCTGGCGTGGGATCTTCGATGACAATATTAGTAGCCATCTTGGGTCCTTCTTCCAATTCAACTACTGCCGTCACAAAAGGAACATCGTCAACAAACCCTGGGTGAGGGGCTCTTTGAACTATTCCGTAAGTAAACAAAGTAGCTTTACCTGAAGCTTGTATCCAGTCTGTATCCTTCGAGAAGCAGCAAGGAGAAATATCTCGCGGATAAAAATAGGCATTCCCGCAAGACTTACAGTTCCTCAACCATAATTCACCTTGTTTTGCCTTTTGCCAATAAACATCCGATTCCCCTTGAGGGACCGGTAATGGTTTGTTATAAGCCATGTGTATACTCCTTAGATTAATCTACTGCCAGAACAGTAGTGCCGGTGGAAGACAGTGACCCTCCGGTTCCGTTGATCAGACACAATTTTGGATCGTCCAACTGTCTATCACCGCACTCCCCTCTTAGCTGCCTAACTGCTTCCAAAACTAAGAACATTCCATACATACCAGAGTGGGTGTAGGATAGCCCACCTCCCGATGTGTTCATAGCAAAATCCCCGCCTGGGGCTGTCCTTTGATTAGCCACAAAATCAGGAGCCTCTCCAGGTCCGCAAAACCCAAGGCTTTCCAAAGTAGCTAGTACAGTATAAGTAAAAGAGTCATAAATCATCGCGAGGTCAATATCATCGTGGGTAACACCCGATCTTTCTAATGCTAGTGGTCCAGTATTTTTTGCCACCGTACGCGTGAGATCCGGCATCTGGCTGATCAGATTGTGGTCGTGCGACTCTGCTGCGCCTAAAACCCATACAGGTTTTTTCTTGGCGTCTCGAGCCCTCTCTGCTGATGTGATCACGTATGCCCCTCCAGCATCCGTCACTAAACAGCAATCCAAAAGATGGAATGGCCAAGATATCCATCGTGAATTATGGTAATCATCAAAAGACATATCATCTTTCATATAGGCTTTTGGGTTTAGCTGGGCCCACTTACGGGTAGCTACTGCAACCTCTGCCATGGCCTGACGAGTTTTATCTTCCCCGTACTCATGCATATATCTCCTAGCTGCCATAGCGTAATTAATGGGTGCCCCAAGAAATCCGTATGGTGTTTCAAACTGTGACCCAGGGTCGGCAGCGTCACCACCTGGCCGGCTCCTTCTACTTCGCCCTGCCTCACCGTGGGTAACGAGTGCCACATCGCAATATCCAGCGTTAATGGCAGCCATAGCATGAGCGATATGAATTATAAAGGATGAGCCCCCGACAGCGGTGGTATCTGTAAAACTCGGCTCAATACCCAGATATTCAGCCAAATTCAACGTAGATGTACCCGCAGTAAAAAGCCCATTCACATCTTTCATAGACATGCCTGCGTCTTCCAAAGCGTTATAGGCTGCCTCAGCATGGTGAGTTAGATTCGATTTATCGGGAACTTTCCCAATCTCATCGGACTCATCCACTCCGACTATAGCAACCGTCTTTCTTAAATCTGTCATTAATTTCGTACCTCCCTATTTAGATACAATTTAGCGAACGGTACTTAGCAATCAAATAGCTGATTTGCAAAGTCCACGGGGAAGAATACATGTAATTCCCTATATACACAAACCCACCGAAAAACAGATTTACCAATTAGTGAAAGACCCGTCATTTCTCCTGAGTTGTGGAGGCCAGCCTGTAGGGTCCACTATACTATCCAAAGCTAATTCTTCATTGAAATCCACGCCCATACCCGGTTCATCAGGGCACCAGGCGTAACCGTCTTCCCATTCAATTTGTTTCGGAAATAAATCAGTCGCATAAGAGCCAGGTCTTCTAGGCATTTCTTGTACACCTACGTTGGTTGAGGCCATGCATAAAGCAACACAGGCCGCTGCGCTCACAGGCCCCAAAGGATTATGTGGCACAATGTCAATGTAGTGTGTTTCTGCCCAGTGAGTTATTTTGAGAGCTTCAGTAATACCCCCGACGATGCACAAATCTATTCGAGCATAATTAATCAACTCTTCCTCAATCACTTCCCTAAATGGCCATTTAGTTGCCCATTGCTCCCCCGCAGCAATTGGCAAAGATGTATGTCTTGCCAAAGTCCGATAACTAGAAGGATTTTCTGACCTCAAGGGGTCTTCTATGAAAAATGGCCTATAAGGCTCCACCCCTTTGCAAAATGCAACTGCATGGGCTGTATCCAATCTAGTGTGGACGTCAAAACATATCTGTATGTCGGGGCCAACAGCTTCCCTTATTGTAGCGATTTGTTGTTCAGCTATGCGTATCGACTCAACCGGTTCTAAAGTATTTAAATTGTCTACATAAACAGCTGACGGGCCGGTCTCAGGTTGATGCCAACGTACAAATTTCCACCCAGCATCAATGTGCCTCTTGCAGTTTTCCAATAACTCTGACATTGTGTCGCCCTGAGTGTGAGGATAGCAGACCACTTTATCCCTCACAGGACCTCCGAGCAGTTTGTACAATGGCATATCAAGAGCCTTGGCCTTAATATCCCATAAACCAATATCAATCGCACTAATTGCACACGAATATACTTTATCGGCAGGAAAAAATCCTCCACGAAACATTTGCTGCCACAGCTTTTCTGTGCTGAACGGATCTTCCCCTATGACAACTTGAGATAGATGTTCAATAGCCTTACCAATCGCCCCTCCCCAATTTCGTATACCAACTTCTCCTAGACCATAAATCCCAGAGTCTGTCTCAACTTTTACTATGTAATACACCCTGCCATCTTCATCAGCTATGGGAAAACTTTTTATCTGAGTCACCTTCATTTAATTACCTCACAGATTCCAATGGCTGTCGCGATTATTTTTGTATATTAGAAAGCATGGTACGTACGGTATAACAGGGAAAAATAAGGGTCAATTGTATGTAGATATCTGCCGAAAAAATGCTAGTATTTTTAAATGATCTCGTTATCAGAAAGAAAATTCCAATCAGCCCTCGACATGGCTGTGGCTGATCTGTCCGGTGAGTTGAAAATATGTCTTAAGAGAATAGATGTTATTGTTTCAGAGATAGCCGAAAAATCTGATCTTCTAGGTACTAATCTTGAAGAAGGGCTAGATTTGCTAAGTCTTCATGAGACGGTGCCAATATCAGAGGCCTACCGTAATGACATGAATTTGCGGGGCCAGCTAACTCTATTTAAAAAGGCTATAGAGAAAATTTGCGAGGAAGAGTCCGACCTAGTGCACGAATTAACAACCATCTTGGAAGAAGAATTAAAATACCGACCCACGCCCTAATAAGTCACTATCTAGAAATCCCACCCCAACAATCAGATCTCACTCCCTCAAAATTCTAGCATCACCGACTCGTCTGGTTATTTGTTGCTGGTCTAGGTAATCCATAAACCCCAAAGCATATTTTCTGCTTGTCTGAAAAAGATCTCGGAAATCACCGACAGTGATTTCCCCATGCTGTGATATATAAGAACGAACCCCATCCAACATCTCCTCAAATGCATCAGATGAGAAAACTATCCCATCACTCGCTCTAACCAATTGTCCTTTATCAATCAGGAAATTCAGAATATCTTCATCTACTTCTAAATCCGTTCTGGGTGAGAATTTGCCTTTAGATATACTTCCCACGTAGACCTCGGAAATTCGACTCTGTTCTTCGGTCAAGTGTGATTCATGGCTTGTAAGAGCTATTAGGGAGGTAAAATCCCTCAACGCCTTGGTTTCTTCCAAAGCATTCACAACGGCATTAAAACTCTCTGGAGACAAAGCCAGTCTGTTTCTTAATTCTTCTCTGGGGATACCCTGCCTCAGAGGAAACTGTGCATGAAACAAATTAAGGCTCTGTTTAGTTAAACCACAGATCTCTTCCCACCGTTTAACAGTAAAAAAATATGATTTCTCAAGACTTGTGGATGTAGACATTAAAGCTTTCTCTGCTATCAGTAAATGTACGGTAGGAATTATCTCTTCTTCCTGCATTGTCGAGGATGAAAGTAGTGAATCTAAAGTAGATGGGACAGCAGATTCAATGATATTAAGAATTATTTCAGACGGGGTACCTGATTCTAAAGATTCGAGCTTTTGCAAGGTGGGAAGGTGTCTTCTCCTATGTCGTTTTGCTCGGGTATCGAGAATACTCCCACCACCGAGTGTAGTCATATTTGATCGAATAATGTAGTGATCACCTCTGAGCACTGGTAATGACTTCTCAGGTTTAAGTTGTGCCCATGTACTATTACCAGGTTGTACTTCTTCTTCCTCCAGCAGCCTCAATCGGGCTACAACTTCTGAGCTTCCTGTATGCAAAGTGACGAACATATTGTGACGTAATGGATTTGGTGCATCCTCAACAACATTCAGCCGAACATCAAAAGCCTCAGAGAGATCTATGAGATTTGGGAAACTCAAAACGTCTCCTCTGGCAATTTGTGTAGATTCTATTCCCGATAGGTTCGCAGCGACTCGTGTACCCGGGCCAAAGTTGGCTTCAGATTTACCATGGGACTGAAGGCCTCTTATACGAGCCTTTAATCCAATGGGAATTATTTCTACTTCTTGACCTACCGACAAAAAACCATCGATTAAAGTTCCAGTTACTACAGTCCCAAATCCACTAATAGAAAAAGCCCTATCGATAGGTAACCTCGGTCTATTAAAGTCCTTTTTAGCTGTAGTTTTATCCAAGGCGGAATCTATAGAATCCATAAGATTGGAAATACCTGAGCCAGTAGTTGCCGAAACGGATATTACTTCAACCCCTTCCAGTGTAGTACCAGTCAGCAATTCCCCTACCTCCGCATAAACCAGTTCCAGCCAATCTTCATCAACCAAATCTTCCTTAGTTACGACTACCACCCCATTGGTGACACCCAACAAATCTAGAATTGCAAGATGCTCTCTAGTTTGCGGCATTACAGACTCATCTGCTGCTACAACGAGAAGGGCCATGTCAATACCACCAACCCCTGCCAACATATTGCTGACAAATTTTTCATGGCCCGGAACATCGACTACACTAACCTCTCTACCAGACGGAAGCGTAACCCAAGCAAATCCAATATCAATGGTCATGCCACGGTCCTTCTCCTCTTGAAATCTGTCAGGATCGATACCTGTCAGACATTCAACAAGTGTGGATTTTCCATGGTCAACATGACCGGCGGTACCTATAACGTACACAAAAAGTCCTCAATTTACTATCAAATACAATACATGAATATTACAATAGAATCGTATATACAAATGATGCTAAATTGATACAGCCATTTGGCTCTGCTAAGGTAGAGTTTGATATGTATTTAAGAAGAGGGAGGAACAGTCATGAATGATGCGGTCATCGTTTCGGGAGCAAGAACTCCAGTTGGTAGATTCGGAGGAGCTTTCAAAGATTTTGGTGCACCAGATCTAGGGTCCCTTGCAATCAAAGCTGCTCTTGAAAGAGCAGGGATATCCCCTGATATGGTGGATGAGGTTGTATTGGGCAACGCAATCCAAGCCGCTGAGGCTGGCTATGCTGCTCGTTTAGCTTCCTTAAAGGCTGGCATTCCTCATGATACACCCACCATTGCAGTTAATAGGCAATGTTCATCTGGACTAGAGGCAATAAACATGGCAGCCCAACTAGTGCGAACAGGGGAAGCGGACATCGTCGTCGCAGGTGGAACAGAAAACATGAGCCAAGTACCCTACTTAATAGAATACAAAGCACGGTTCGATGGATTAAGAATGGGAAATTCTCAGCTAGTAGACGGCCTTACTGAAGGGCTAGGGTGTCCAGTGAATCGGTATCACATGGGCGTCACAGCCGAAAATGTAGCAGAGCGATTTTCCGTGTCTCGCGAAGACCAGGACGAACTTGCTGTTATGAGCCACCAGCGTGCAAGCACTGCCATATCTCAAGGAAGATTCACTAATCAAATAACTACTGTATCCGTGCCTCAGAGAAAAGGAGACCCTGTAGTTGTAATGGAAGATGAGGGCCCTAGGGCAGACACAACCATAGAAGGTTTATCTAATTTGAGGCCTGTTTTCAAAAAAGATGGCACAGTCACCGCAGGTAACGCTTCTACCATAAATGACGGATCCGCCGCTGTAGTGATGATGTCAGCTCAAAAAGCTGCAGATTTGGGAATAAAACCAAGAATGAAATGGCACACTAGGGGAATTGCGGGAGTAGAACCGGCGGTGATGGGTATTGGACCTGTTCCTGCTGTCCAAAAAGCGATGGATAAATCAGGTATGGCGGTAAATGACCTTGATGTAATTGAGCTTAATGAGGCCTTTGCGTCTCAGGCTCTCTACTGCATCCGAGAATTAAACCTAGACATAGAAAAAACCAATGTGAATGGCAGCGGAATTAGCCTAGGGCACCCAGTTGGGGCCACCGGCGCAATCATGACGGTGAAGCTAATGGAAGAAATGGAAAGATCCGACTCCACCACCGGACTTGTGACAATGTGTGTCGGAGGTGGTCAGGGAGTAGCCACCATTTTTGAACGCTTAAATTAGAGGAGGGTTTGTTTGATGCCGATTAACACTGATGATCCTGGAGTTAAAACAGTTTTAGATAACATGGAGACTATCGTCGCTTCGGAAGGAGGGTCTCTAGATTTGGTATCACTTAATGAAAATCAACTTACAGTCAAATATAACAAAGGGACGAATGAGGAATGCCCGGAATGCGTGCCGGATCACGATATGGTCAAGATGATGATCGAAAATTCTCTCTCCATTTATGCCCCTCACATATCTCTTACCGGTTTGGTATAGGCTGTTAGGGCAACATATCCAAATATTTCAACCCTGACCCTGTATTTAATAAAAGGGTTTTTTCAGATGGGTCGATGGAACCGTTTTCTATCAACTTTTTTGCTCCGCATGCAGTGGCAGCTCCCTCCGGGCATACAAAAAAACCTTCGAGTTTACCGATTAGATCAATCATATTGATCATCTCATCATCTGAGACTGTGATAGCCGACCCCCCACTATCCCTGACGGCCTTTAAAATGAGGTAATCCCCTATAGCACTTGGCACCCTCATACCAGCCGCTAGAGTAGTAGCGTTTTCCCAAGGTTGTGCAAACTCCTCTCCATTCTCAAATGCCCTAACTATTGGAGCACAGTTTTCAGCCTGAACAGCAAACATTTTTGGTCTTTTCGACGAGATCCATTCCAATTCTTCCATTTCTTGAAAGGCCTTCCACATTCCAACAATTCCTGTTCCCCCTCCCGTGGGATAGATAATGTTATCTGGTAGCTCCCAACCCAATTGCTCAGCAATTTCATATCCCATTGTTTTCTTTCCTTCCACTCTGTAAGGCTCCTGTAAAGTGGAAACATCAAACAGTCCAATTTCTGCAGCTTTTTCCCGCGAAATCACACCGGCATCGCTTATCAAACCGTCTATCAAAAATAAATTGCCGCCTGAAACAGATACTTCTTTTTGGTTTGCTTCGGGAGCATCTTGCGGCATAAACACAAAAGCCTCCATCCCTGCCCTAGCAGCATATGAAGCCATTGCACCGGCAGCATTTCCTGCTGATGGCATTGTTAATTTTCTTAACCCTAATTCTTTTGCCTTAGAAACAGCAGCTGACAATCCTCTTGCTTTAAATGACGCTGTCGGATTTAGCCCTTCATCCTTCAACATTAGTGATTCGGACCCCAATTCAGACCCCAATCTTCTTGTTTCAAAAATCGGAGTGAACCCTTCTCCCAAAGTCACAATATTAGACTCGTCACGTACCGGCAGCATCTCAAAATATCTCCACATATTAGGAGCTCTTGCAGGAAGCATATCTTTAGTAAAATACTTGGAAGCCTCCTTTATGTCATATCTTGGATAAAGTACTTTCCCGCATTTCTCACAAAGTCTCCTAGGTTGATCGGCCGAGAATATTTCATTGCAATATGTACATTCTAAATTTTTAAGGTAGCTTCGCATTTTTGATAACCTCTTGGAAATAATTGATGTCCAATTCACTTAATAACAAGATGAAAGTATGATACAACGGTCCAGGAAACCAGTGAACTATTTAAAAAATATGACTGTGATAAAAAAATGGCTGATTACGACGTAATAATAATTGGGGGCGGCACTGCTGGATTTAGCGCAGGAATGTACTCATCTAGATTAGGTATGAAGACATTATTGGTTGAAAGGTTGATTCCTGGTGGGCAAATTATTAATGTTGAAAGAATAGAGGACTACCCTGGCCTACCTGACGGAATAAGCGGAGCCGATTTCTCCAGTAAAGTTCAAGAACAGGCTATTGCCTCAGGAACCGAATTTGCCATGTCAGAAGTAACTGGAATTAGAAAATCCGGGCGGGAATGGATTGTCGACACCTATGAAGGGGAGAAGGCCTCAAAATCAGTGATAATAGCAAGTGGATCAACACTGAATAAACTAAATGTACCTGGAGAAAATGAGCTTGCCGGGGCTGGTGTCTCGTACTGTGCCACATGCGACGGAGCATTTTTCATTGATCAGAAGGTGTGTGTGGTTGGTGGTGGAGATTCAGCTCTGCAGGAAGCCATAACACTGACAGAGTTCGCTTCAAATGTAGATCTGTTTTGCCGATCCAGCTCTCTTCACGCTCAGCAAACGCTGCAAGATAGAATTACAGATCATAATAAAATACAAGTTCACCTAAACGTTGAAGTACAAGAAATACATGGAGACGGTATGGTTGATGGGATTTCGCTACTACAAACCCTATCAGGAGAATCCACAAGAGTGAATATTGACGGAGTTTTTATATTTGTAGGACTTATCCCCAACACCGAGTATCTCCAAAATACTCTGGAAACCGATGAAAGCGGGCACATTAAGACCGATATAAATCTGCAGACATCTGAAAAAGGGATTTTTGCAGCAGGCGACATAAGAGCTAATTCTGCTTCCCAACTTATAAGCTCTGCCGGTGATGGAGTGACAGCAGCCGTAAACGCCAAAAAGTACATCTTGAAGGATAAAAAGAACTAACTCTAATGAAACAAATATCTCAGATGAATCTATTTGATTTCTGTGTCCCCGACGGTGAGATAAATTTAGTATGAACTGGCTCCTAGTCATGCTTGGAGGAAGTATTGGCGCAGCTTGCCGATACGGAACGGATCGTCTAGCGACCAACTACCTAGGATCCAGTCTTACAGGAACTTTTTCCGTCAACATAATAGGGTCTCTGGTGTTAGGCTTCCTGGTAGGATGCGCTTTAAGTAAATCTGACTGGAATCAAAATTATTCATTGCTACTAGGGGTTGGGTTTTGTGGCTCATTCACCACCTTTTCGGCTGTCTCCGTTTCGGGAATACAACTCATTTCTGATGGGAATTACGGTAAAGCTATAACATATTTAACATTTAGTGTAGTCGCCGGATTACTGGCAGCTTTCCTGGGCATATGGATCGCAAAACAAACTATTTAATGGCGTTCCTTGCCTAAGTCCTCAATCAAGTCTTTAACCTCGGCTGCTCGAGATGAATTTGGAGTAATCCTCCCATAGCAAACGTCCATGAACGCCTCTGTAATTTTTCGAACAGAATCGACACCAAAAAACCCTTTTAAGGCTGGCTCAAACTCCGTTGGGGTGGAATTATGAGATCTATTCACGCCTTTTTTAGAACCTAAATACAACAGATCATAATAAGATTCCAAAACGGCCTTGCTTCCAGGATCCAGATGTCTTGGAATCACCAAGATGTTTTCCCGCTTGGATAACCGTCGTTTCCAGAGCAATCTTTTAGCAATTTCAAGCAAATCAGTCACGGAATCTCCTGATTCCTCAATCTTAGATTTGATACCAGCATCGGCTACTTTTTTTGGCCTATTAATCCTTCTGAAAGCAATTCCCAGGCCAAACAGCAAGCCGGATACCAAGATAAAGATGGCAAAATATTCAAGGTATTGCATGAATACTGAAGGTTCTTTTGGCCCTTGGGCATTAACCAATTCTTCCAATACATTACCCAGGCCGTTAAATGATTCTTGTTCTTGAATTGGTCGATCGGAAGTAAGAGCATCTCCGAAAACCCAACTAAAAAATTGGATTACAAACTTAATTGCATAAATAATGGGTATTGCAAGGAGATAGACTACTGCCATCGTAATCCAACTTATCAGTGTCGTTATGGGAGAGGAAACGGCTCCGAGAAAATCTTTACTGAAGGAGGCAAAAATTAACCCTGACAAGACGATCATTCCAACGAGGATTGACACCATTCGAAGCCAGCGTAGAGTGACAACTCCACTATCAGAAGAAGGCATTAGGCGTCCTATAGCGAGACCCGATAAAGTAGAGGCGAAGAACAGGTACATTAATGTCGACATGTACAAATCGGCCTCGTTAAAAATATCAATGGTGACAGTAAACGCCATTACTATAATTCCGATTCTAAAAGTGGAAGATAATGCTTCCAGAGGAAAATCAGTTGAGCCGGTGAGCCCACCTTTTATCCACATGAACACACTCATGAAAGCGGCCAAACCTATCACTAGGCCAACCTCTCCTTCCTCATAAACCCATTGGTCTAGGTTAAAAATCCAGTATATTGAAATAGTTTCCTGTGAAGGTATATTGGCATACCCGACAATGAAATAGCAGAGAATCGCTCCTCCCAACGTTTGAAGACAAATGGCGAGTGAGGTTTTTATGTTTAAAGAATTAAGTAGCCTAGACAAATATAGGGATACTGCATATAAAGCAACACATCCCCCGTATGATAGAGGGCTTCGTCCAAGGGAAATCATTACCCCAACAACGGCAAAGATCGAATAAATCCACACTGTTTCAGATAATATTAGACATAGTGCAACAGTTTTAAATTGGTACGAATTCACCTTTCGACTCCATCCGGCTAAAATGGGTTCCCAACTCATATATCAAGATATTGTCCACTGTACTATATGACGGCTCGTCAGCAACGTTAATTAAAACTACCCTGCACCCAAATTTTGATATATTTCTTAAAGAATCCAATAGTTGATCAGTGATGAAGGATGTCACAACAACTGCGGTAGACCCAAAAGGGAAATTCTTATACCACTTGTTAAGGTTTTCTGACATAGGTCCAGATGAAATAGGGCCTATGGTAGCCAAGGTTTCCAATATTAGCTTTAGTTGATCTTCTGATTGTGAAGCGGGTATTCTCATTGGCAAGTCAGACAATACAGGGGTGCCGTTTGAAAAAAAACCAAGATTGAATCCTTCCTCACTACAATAGCTTGCTATAGAAGCAGAAGCAGCCACAACCCTCTCTAAATTTACGGCCGAGTATCCTTCCCATACCTTCGAAGATGTTTCTACAGAAACGGCCAAAATGACGTCACTTTTGCTAGTAGACTCAAAGGTTTTAACCATTAGTTCAGATTTTTTTGCCGTATATTTCCAATCGACTGTATTGAGGGGGTCTCCCCTTTCATAAGTTCTGATTCCTCTGTTCCAAGAGACATCTTGGTAAATATTTAGGTTAGTGATTTTCTCTCCTAAAGGTCTGGATTCTGGCATCCCTAGTGCTGGAAGCTTTAAGATTTGCGGATAAACTAGTATGTAATCGCGAGTCGAGATTGTTTTTTTACTATCGAATAATCCAAAGATATCGCCACTAGAAATTTTCACTGACCCAAGCCTATGAAACCCTCTTCTTTTTGCCTGCACAGAATATTCCCAAACGGTTTTTTGATAAGCAGATACAGAAGCAGAATGCATCATTGACACGGCGTGTAGGACTGAACTTGGCCTGATATCAGGACCGTTAAGGTTCAAAGCACTTGGAATGTCATCAACAGTATCTATTCTTGGTAAAGGTATCGGCTTTTTATTGTGAAGCTCTATAGAGAAAGGGACTGTCTCCCCAATAAAAACTCTCTTTTGGGGTATCACCCGAATATATTCGACATTTTCCAGGGACACCTTATTCCATAACCATGCAACAAGAACGACAACTAGGCTCATGACAGATAACCCTAGGATTAAACCTTGTCCCGAAAATATGCCGATAATTACCAAGGCAATGATTATTAATACCCAACAGTCATTCCATACTTTTTTAACCATGATCTACGCCGAACTGACTTCTATTGGGACAGTGGTTTCAGACATTATTTCCTCAAGTATTTCATCGGCCCCGAATCCTCTCAACCTAGCATTGGATGTCGGTATAATTCGATGCGACAAAACTGAATTTATAAGGCTTTTTACATCATCCGGAGTAACATATTCTCTTCCACTAAGAGCCGCTTTAGCCTGGCTACAGCGGTAAAGGCCCAAAGAACCTCTAGGGCTTGATCCTAAATCCAATTTATCATTCTCTCGCGTGGAACGCACAATCGAAATAATATAATCACAGATAGTCTGTTCCACCTTTACTTCTGAAGAAAAGTTTTGAAGATCTTTTATAATCTCAGAATTCACCACTGAAGCTAGCGGCTCATGAGAATCTTCCTTCCGAAAGCGCCCTATAATGTCTGCCTCTTCCTGCTCCGTGGGATATCCGAGAGATATCTTCATCAAAAACCTGTCCAGTTGAGCTTCAGGAAGTGGAAAGGTACCTTCCATATCCAGAGGGTTTTGGGTAGCCATCACAATAAAAGGGGTTGGTAACATACGAGTATTCCCGTCTATCGTAACCTGCGATTCTTGCATGGCTTCTAAAAGGGCCGACTGTGTCCGAGGGGTGGCTCTATTTATTTCATCAGCTAATATGATTTGGTTGAAGATAGGACCGCTTTGAAATTCGAATTCACTGGATTTTTGATTGAACCAATTAACCCCGAGGACATCGGATGGCATCAAGTCAGGAGTAAATTGAATCCTTCCGAAAGTGCAATCCAAAGACGAAGATACTGCCCTTGCGAGGGTGGTTTTGCCCGAACCTGGCACATCCTCAAGAAGAATATGCCCGTGACACAATATAGAAATTAATACCAGGTCTATAGCGTCCGACTTACCGACAATAACTTTTTGGACATTGTCCTTTATTTTTTCAATGATACCTTTAAATTCATTGCCTTCAGTTACCAAAAAAAGCCTCCTGTTTTACATTAAAAATTTTGCGATCCTACAATCAATTGAATCAAGAATGGCGACTTGTTCACTAATGTCTAAAAAATTATTCTGAATACCTTACTTGTAAGGTATTAAAAAAATCATAAGAAATCCAAAAATTATACAGTCATTGGGGAAAACCCTAGTGAAAGCAGAGAGCAAGTATATACGAGGGAAAATTTTACTTGAGTCATATTTATTGGGATATACTTAATATTTGTGAGTGTCTTATTGTGTCGTTGCCCGGTGGTGTAGTGGTAGCACTAAGGACTTTGACTCCTTCGACCCAGGTTCGAATCCTGGCCGGGCAGCCATGAATCAATTATTTTTTGCAATGTGATACGAGTTACGTTTCTCATGTTGGATTCCGCGCTCTAGGCCAAGATCCAATCCCCTCATAACAGATGATTTTATAGAAGCCAGCAATTCTGGCTCTATTTTAGTTAATCCGTCAGCAATTACTTCTGCAGAGCTATTCAGGATCTCCCCTGAAACAACACGGTCAACAAGACGAATCTTTATTGCTTCCCTAGCTTTCACTACCCTATTGGTCATTATCATGTCCATGGCCCTATCAAGTCCAACAAGATTACGTAAAGTTTGAGTACCACCAGCAGCAGGAATCATTCCCAATGCCACTTCAGGCATTCTAAAAATTGAGTTATCAGCTGCTATCCTAATGTCGCATAAAGCCGCAATTTCAATACCAGATCCGATAATGTATCCGTGAAGCTGGGCAATTAGCGGCTTTTGAATAGACAGAAATAAGCCCCACAAGTCTCTCTCCCACCTGACTGCTCGCGCAATTACTTGAGATGGAGCAGTACCAAATTCTGTCAAATCAGCACCAGCGCAAAACCCTCTATCACCTGCCCCACTGATAATCGCAACTTTGGATTCCGTATCATCCCGAAACAATTCTAACGTTTGAAAAAGCGAATCGCGCATTTCTATATTAAAGGCGTTTATTTGATCTGGTCTGTTCAAAGTTATATGGGCAACACCGTTGATAGAGTGGTACATAACTGTCTCTTCTTTCATTGGTAGCACCGCTTTGGTTCACCTTCAGCGGCCTTCATACCTAGGTTCCTTTTTCTCCAAAAATGAATCTATCCCTTCTTTTCTATCAAAAGTGCTTTGCAAAATCACATTAAGATCAGTCTCCAGTCTTAATCCTTGATCCAAGGTCATATCAGACCCATCCACTATCGCCTCTTTCAGATACTGAGCCGCGATAGGACCATGAGATGCTATTTTAGAGGCTAGCTCAACGGCATTATCTTGTACATCTTCCGAGTGAAGGTATTGCACCACTCCAATTTCAAGAGCCTCAGCGGCGGAGAAAACTCTCCCTGTCAATAATAAATCCATTGCTCTACCTACTCCTACTATCCTTGGCAATCTTTGCGTCCCACCCTCCACAGGGGTGTGGCCTGCTAACACCTGAGACATTGAAAATTTACTCGCTTTGTCGGCGACTCTAATGTCGCAGCATAAAAATAACTCGAGAACTGTTCCATGAGCTGCGGATTCAATAATTCCGATGGTAGGAAACTTTATGTTAGATATAAAATCACTTAAGGATTTGGTTCCGTCATTTTCGAAGTGCCAATCACATCTCAATTTAATGTCAGGTATGTTGATCAAGACCACTGCCACAGAGTCTTTGGCATTTAGCTCGTTTATTGCATCTTCCAATGACCACATAAGCTCACGACACGGGTCATCATTCTTACCTGCCGATTTCAGGTTGATAAGTTGTATCTTTTCTTCATTAAAAGATTGTAGTTTCACCATATTACCCAACTATGAAAGTCCTCCACTAAAGACAAAATCAATTCTCTAATTCCTTTTCTAAAGCCTCATCGTCTTCCATCGAAATGCCATACCTTGGCGGATTGCTAAAATATATTAATAATTCCTTTATGGAGGCGGCAACCGGTGGACCCAATACCACTCCCCAAAGACCTGCTATCTCACTACCAACCACGATAGATATCAATATCATCAAGGGATGCAATTTCATCGCAAAACTTTGAACTCGAGGAACTATAATCGCACCCTGAAAAAGTTGCACACCCAAATATAAGAGCAACACCCAAACGATTTTTTCTGGGGAAGTGGATAGAACCACAATTATAGTAGGAATAACAGCAAGCCAGGCCCCTACAATTGGGACTAACTCAAATATACCGGCCACAGCTCCCAAAAGAACTGCATACTTCACACCCAAAAGCATTAAGCCAATAGAGATAAAGACCCATACCACGGCTGCTAAGGTGAATTGGGCCCTAACATATGCACCAATAATTCGGTTTAAAATTCTTAATACATACACGACATGGATCTGGGTATCTGTAGGAAATACCTCAACGAACGATTCTCTAACTGTTTCCCTATCTTTCAAGAAATAAAAAACAAATAAGGGCAACACCACAAGTCCTACTACCAAAGTCAAAGCATGAACCGCTGCGACTGCAGTTCTACCAACAAGTCCGCTAAATGCTCCTAGTAATATCTGTCCGCCATTTTCCAATAATCGATCGATTTCCACCCGGATCTCTTCCGGAATATTCGAGGCATATTCCTTATTCCAGCTCTCCACCGTGGTTCTCGCGTCGGTAATAAGACTAGGTATGTTAGTAACCAGCTCGCTTGATTGCTTAAACATTGGAGGTATCACAAGCAATAAGCATCCTACGGTTATTAAAAGAGCAATGAAAGTGACTATTGTTATCGAACAGGCTCGGGCTAGTTTGGGCCTGGTACTTTTTAATGGGATAAATTGTTCGAAAAAATTGACAAAGGGGTTAAGTATATAAGTTAAAACTATTCCCAATACCAAGGGAAACAGGGCTCCTCTGACAAGATATAATCCAAAGCACACAATCACCCCAATAAAAACATAAAATGACACCTTGGCCACTTTTTCCAATGAGGCATTAAGATTGCCGGGCTGCTGCATAGTATCGGATCCAAGTATTGACTATCTGACCCATTATATTACTAGAAAATTTACAGGCAAGGAACGACATACTAGGGAAGCTCAAGATTGTCTATCCAAAAATAAGCATAGAAATCCTAGATTCTGAGTATTATGACGGTATAACTACCACCTTCCTGTCACGCCCTTCACCCGAGCTCTCAGTATACACCTCTGAATTTTCAGCTAGCGCAATGTGAACCAACCTTCTCTCCCTCGCTGACATAGGCTCTAATTCAATTGATCTTCCCGTCTTTACAACTCGCTGAGCCACCCTGCTGGCTAGGTTAGCCAAAGATTGCTTTCTTCTTTCATCATAACCTTCAACATCAAGAGAGATATTCGCCCTTTCCCCCGTTTGCCTTCCCACAATAAACCTTGTCAGGAATTGAAGAGACCTAAGAGTCTCACCTTTGCGACCGATAAGTAACCCAGAATCATCCCCTTCTATCTCAAAGACTGGTCCTCCAGTCTCTTCATTATCAGCCTCTTTTAAATTGACCACGACGTCCACATCCATGTGAGACACAAGATTTTTTATGACTTCATTAGCTGAGTCTAAAACATCTGAAGTTCCATCAACTTTGGTAACTCTGACAGAGGCCAATTCACTGCCAATTCCTAAAATACCGGATTTACCTCTGCTAATGACGTCTATTTCTACCTCTACGCGGTCTGCGTCTAGTTCTTTTAGGGCGATTTCTATCGCCTCTTCCACTGTCTTCGCTGTCATTTCTATCGACTTCATTTGTTTGTTCCTCCTCCAGAACCGGTGATAGCCCACCAGCTGCAGCTGCAGCTGCAGCTGGCCGAAGTGTCCGCCATACCGCAAAACTAAGTAAATTCTTAAGAGGGTCCCAACCTGTGATAAACCCTTGTATTACGATCCCGACCAAATTTGACACTACCCAATATAAAGCTAGACCGCTTGGGAATTGCATAGTGAAAAAGCCGAACATTATAGGCATCATCCACAGCATCATTTTGTTTGTGGAAGCCTGCCGATCGTCCATAGCCGGCATGGTGGTCATTTTTTGCATTAAAAACATGGAAATTCCGACCAATAATGGCATTACTACTGGGGAAGGATCAGGGTTAGCTAAATCCATCCAGATAAATTGGCTATTGATAGGAACCACATCATGAACAAAAGGTAACCATCCATACAAATGGCCTGATAAGTTAACCAGGCTTTCGGGAGTGTTCGGCACTGTCTGCAATATTGCTTGATATAGACCAATCCAAATGGGAAATTGTATGAACATGGGTCCCAAGCAACCGATAGGGTTAACCCCCTGTTCCTTGTACAGTTTCATTGTCTCCTGAGACTGTTTTTGTTTATCATTTTTGAATTTGTTTTGTATTTCTTTTATCTTCGGTTGCAGTGCTGTCATAGACTTCATCTGCTTACTTTGTTTTACCGTCAAAGGCATCATGACGGCGCGAATGAGTATCGTGAAAAGTATTATTGCCAAACCAAAGTTACTGATGGCTATGGAATAAAGGATTAGCAAACTATTTATCATCGGCTGGATGATTATGCTATTCCATAATTGAGAAAATATTTCCAAGTCTATTGTCCTCTGTTTTTAGTTAACAATCCGGAGACCAATCACTGGGCTGTGGATTTTTATCGTCTTTCAACAAATTAGAAAAATATGGTGCATCCCATTTTTCATCGGGGTTTCCGTTTGCTTTGACAGTCAAAGCTCTAACTGAATGGTCCCGCACACTGAAATAAATCTCAAATCCATCCGATGTGATCGAAGACTGTATGCTCTTACCCACATCACAGCTAGCCAACACTTCTCCTGAACTTGCCTCGGCTATACGAATTTCCCCATCAGAGGAACCCACGGCTATCATGTCGGAAACGATAGCAGGGGACCCAACGATTGCACCATTAGTTTCTAGTTCCCATTCTTTTTTACCGGATCTGATATCCAAAGCATATAGTTTTCCATCTAATGACGGAATGTAAATAGTCCGATCTTTGATTACAGCACCACCCCAATACCAGTTAGACGATTTCTCGAAAATCCACTCTTCGTCACCAGTGTCCAAATCGAATGCGTAAAAAACACCATCAAATGATCCTACAAAAACAGTACCCTCTTTAATCACGGGAGTTGCTGCAATAGCACCCCCAGTCTTGGTTTTCCAAAGAAGTTCGCCTGTATCTTTATTCAGAGCATATACATGATGGTCAAGTGAAGTAAATATAATGGTGTCATCATGAATTGCCGGGGTAGACCATATTTCTCCATCGGCCTCATATGACCAGTCATCAATGAAAGTAACTTGTCGATTGGAGAAATCTAAATCATAAGATCTCAATATTCCGTCGCCGGACCCGATGTAAAGTTTATTCTCATGAATTAATGGTCCCCCAACTATTTCAAAATCGTCACTAACCACTTCAGTTTCGACAATTCTCCCTGTATCGACTTCTATAGCCTGAATCTTTCCGTCGTACACCCCTACAAAAGCGATTCCATTAGATACCGCAGGCAAGCCATATGCGGCCCTCTTATTTTCGTCTTCTTCATTCACCCTCATTAAATCTGGTTTCCATATATGTTTCCCCGTATTTTTGTCGAGAACCATGATATGGCCATCCATGCTAGCAAGAATGAGACGGTTGTCATCCACCAAAACACCTGACCAACCTTGGGCGCTACTAATTCTGGAGCAACCCAAAATAGTAATCAGCAGCAAAAGCAGACACACTGATATTTTTTTGTTTCTAGAAAACATATTTCAGTTAAATTTAGCCCTTGTCGTTTGATATATTTTTGAGTTATGGAACAGGATCGTACCCCTTAGTCCCAAATGGTCTACATCTAAGTAGGCGTTTCAAGGTGATTCCAATCCCAACAATTAAGCCGTATCGGTCTATGGCCGCATAAGCGTAATCTGAGCATGTGGGTAAATGTCGGCACGCCACCGGTAAAAAAGGTGAAATCAATTTCTTATAGCTTCTTAATAGAACTAACACTATCGCTTTAGCAAAATTCTCTTTTCGTAGTTTCAATCTATTTCACGTTTACTCGGTCGATATTAGACTAGCATTATTCAAGAGTTTGTACATTGAAGTGGCTATTCCGTGGTAATCAGAATTTAAAATCCCATTTCTAGCTATGAAAACTATATCCATTCCATCAATTATTGAAATGGAGTTAGCGGATTCCTTCAACCTTCTTTTATATTTGTTCCTGACAGTGGCTCCTCCAATTCTTTTCGACACAATAAAACCCAATCGAGACCCTTTATATTTCCTCACTGCTTCTTGATCCATAGCAAGCATGATCAAGTTAAAGTCAGAAAATCCAGCACCATATTTTTTTACTGAATCAAAGTCGGAGGAGTTACGCAGCTTCTGATATTTTTGCATGTAGCCACTCTAATTCGATAAGTCGACCATAAAATATGTACATTGATGCAGTGACAGATTTCCCGAAACTGACCCCAATAAAATTATACAGTCAGCTTCTGGCGCCCTTTGAACATTCGCCTCTTAAGGACATTCCGTCCGCCTTTGGTACTCATACGGGATCTAAACCCATGTACTCGCATGCGGCGTCTGTTTTTTGGTTGATAGGTTCTTTTTGGCATTGATATTCCCTTAAATTAACCTACAAATTTTACTTACATCAGTAGAACAGTGTCAATTTGTTTAGAAGCTGGATAGCGTCCCTCTTCTAAAAGATTATTATTTCGGATGCTCCATCAGGACCGTGACACCCATATCTATGTATTTATTCCTCAGCTTATAATCGTAACTTCTAAAGCTAATTCTTGTCTGAGAGCCTTGCAGCTGATCTAGGGCATGCTTCACGCAATCATCAACTGTTTGAAGTGGATGTTTTGGATGGGCCTCAATATCGTAGAGTAAGTCATTAGGTCCCCAAGTAAGACAGTCAACACCATCAATGGCAAGTTGACTCACAGTCGTCACTGCTCTAAGAGATTCCATTTGTATCGACAAGAATCCGGTTTGATTCCACCAACTGCCATACTCAGTTCTGTCAGGCCTCTCTCCTACCCTGTACCGAGCAGCCCCTCCGACGCTCCTTCCTCCCGTCTGAGGATAATAAAAATAGTGGGCGGCTTCTTTCACTGTTTCCATGGTTTCGACTTGAGGTACCTCAATACCTACTGGGCCCAAATCAAGTATGTTACCTATCAGATAGGCATGCCTCGTGTGTTTAATCCTAAATTGAGAAGGAATACCCAAATCACTAGCCGACTCACAAAATTTTACCAATGTATCCTCGTTGAAAGCACCATGCTGACTGTCGGTAAAAACAAATGCATAATCATCCTTACTGATGATGGCTTCCATTTCTGATTTAGATGCATCTAAAGGCACCGAAACCCCGATTAAGATCTCTCCTGATCGGATTCTTTGTTTGAGATTCAAATCACCCATTTTATCTCCTTGAGACATTTAGAACTACTTAGGTCAGGTAGTCTAAATTATTATTTTTGCATAAAGAATTCGAATTTCTCTGCCGGTTCGTACCCGTAAATGGACGTTATTTTCAGGCCTTCATTTTCTGTTGCTGATGTGACAATAGTTTTATTAAACAAATGAACAGACTCTTCATTCAGAAATTGATCAACCGGCATCCATATGCATTCTGCTATTTCTTCTTCCTGCATTGTTATTTCATTGTCTAGCGGAGATAACCTGGCTACAAAATAAATATCTGATTTACCGTACCTATATCCATGCCAGTGTCTAAAAAACGTGAGAGCTTGGAAGGCCGTAGAAATTCCGGTTTCCTCAAATACCTCTCTAACAGCAGCCTCCGCCAAATGTTCCCCAGGTTGCAAAGCACCTCCCGGTAATTTATATGCCGGACCTCTTCCAGATGCTCTATATTTTTCTGAAACGACCAAAAGCTCATTATCCTCGTTTATTACAACACCTCCAATGCCTATATAATGAGTTGCGTAAGGTGGCACAAAGGCATTTTCCTCAACTTGAAGTGTCATCATCGCGTATTCCTCGGTGGCGTGATGAAATAAAAAACCCTCCTCCGATGCCCTAGGAATAGCCGTGAAGGCTAATTTAGGAATCTCCAACCAAGCAACTTTAATATCCTTTGTACGCCATATTTGGATAGCATTCATTAGCCCAGTTTCAAATTCTGAAACTACGGATGACACTGAATTTGGGTCAATAACTGCCCCGCCAAAAGGATTCACAGACCAAACTAAATCACTCATATTTCCTCCATTTATTTAAGCACAGGGAAGTATATTATTGTGCCTCACCCACGGCAACCAACAGCAAATTATTGTCCACAAGTTGTTGCTATATAATGCCTCCAAGCTTAATCAAAATGGGACTTACAAATGAAATACATTATTCAATCAGAAAGATTAATCGACGGCTCAGGTTCAATCCCCGTACCAAAGGGAGCAATAGTCATTGAAGGGGACAAAATATCTAAAATTTGTAGCAGTAACGAACTGACTGAAGCGGATAAAAATCAGGCTGAAGTCCTATCTGTTCCTGGGGGATCTATTCTTCCTGGCTTTATAGAAATGCATTCTCATATACACTGCAGCTCCGAGGCTGACGCCTACGAACACATTACTACTGAAAGTAATGAAACTTTTTTATTGCGCGGTACTCAGGCGGTAAGGTCAGCACTCTCTTCCGGAGTCACCACTATGAGGGACCTCGGGAGTAGAAACGAAGTTGTCTTCCCACTTAGGGAAGGTATAACTAACGGTATAATTCCAGGTCCTAGGCTCCTTGTTGCAGGGACTCCCATAACTACGACAGGTGGACACTGCAACATGTTTGGAACTGAAGCTAATACTTCAGAAGAGGTCGTCAAGGCAATTAGACAACAATTCAAACTGGGAGCCGATTGTATAAAAATAATGTCCACAGGTGGAGGGTTTACTCCTGGAACCAATGTCAGGGCCCCTCAGTATAGTTCTGAGATTTTGAAAAAAGCTGTGAATGATGCCGAGAGACTTGGGCTTAAAGTAGCGGCACACTGCCATGCAGCTGAAGGAGTCAAGAATTGTGTGGAGGCTGGTATACACAACCTAATCCATTGCTCTTGGTTGTCTAGTAACCCATCAGAACTCTATGATTATGACGGCGATGTTGCAGATCAGATTGCCGAAAAAGGTATTTACGTGGACCCCACGCTTGCTCTTTCTCACCTCAACAAATTAAGAGGCAGAGCTATCCGACCAGATTCTGGAGCAATGAGAGACCCTGAAAAAAGGTTTGAAATTCTCAGAGACATGTGGGACCGAGGTGTCAAATTCGTCACTGGGATGGATTCTGGAATGACAAACGCACATTTTGACGATTTTGCCTACATCCCCGAAGTGATGGTGAAAAACATGGGCATATCCCCCCTTGAAGCCATAACTTGCGCAACGAAGACATCAGCCGAATGTCTGGGAATGGAAGAGGAAATCGGCACATTAGAGGCCGGTAAATCTGCCGATGTTATCGTTGTAAACGGAGACCCAGTGGAGGATATAACCAAGCTTCACGATGTAAATACGATTATTTCTCAAGGCACGCTTGTAAAAAGGGAAAACATTCTACTCATATAGCCCCAAACAAATGTCTTTTTAGGGTTAATACAATTCCATTGGTATGACACTGGTGGCTTTTATGATCAAATAAACTTCATCAGATGTCCTTAATCCCAAGTCCAAGACTGATTGCCTAGTAATAGCTGCAGTAAGAACCCATCCTCCAATTTCACAATCTATGAAAGTTGGATTCTCAGAGTGATTGATGCTTGCAATATTAGCTTTCAATATGTTCCGAGCACTTATTGCAGCAGGCAGATATTTACTGACGATAATATCAGAGGCTTTAATCGAAACAGTTGCCTGTTTACCTTTTTCTGATGCAAGTTTAGGGGTGATCAACCTAACATCGCCTATAGTTAGCGCCGATAAGTTTTCATCCTCTGAACCGTCAACAACACCCTGGAGGATATTTTCAAAGGAACCATAATCCACATAATCGGCCACAGAGCTATTATTCAGCAACAGAGACGCATTTCCTTCCACTACCTTCATTCCATTCCTAATTACGATGACAGAATCAGCCAAAGCGATCATCTCAGAAACAGAATGAGATACGTAGACCATATCTAAATTCCATCCTCTAGATATTTCTCGAAGTTTTTCTAATATGAATCCCCTGAAAGGCAGATCCAAAGAGGCTAATGGTTCGTCTAAAAGTAATACGTCAGGAGAAGCTGCCAAGCTTCTGGCTAAAGCAACTCGCTGGCGCTCTCCACCAGACAAATTCGTGACGCCGCGTTCGATGATCTGTTCTAGCTGTAACAAATGTACAATGTCTTCCAAATTTCCTACTCTTCTATATTTTTCGGTGAGATTGTAACCAAATTCCAAGTTTTGCCTTACCGTTAGATGGGGGAATAATGCAGAATGCTGATGAACGTATCCGACCCTTCTTTTTTCTGGAGATATGTTGATTTTAGAACTTGAAGAAAACACAGTTTTAGAATTTAGGGTTATCTGTCCACCATCAGGGTCTTCAAAGCCAGCAATACAGTTCAATAAAGTTGACTTACCACTGGCTGATGGGCCAAAAATGCCAGTTATTCCATTTCCTATTACCGTTTGTATCACCAACTTAAAACCACCATATTTTTTTGTGACATTTAATTGGATAGACACTGTCAATTACCCAGCCCCTTTCTTTGACCCTCTAGTGATCAACCAATGATGAACCATCAAAGTCATTATCGCCATTAAGGTGGAGACAAGTATTAAATTCAATGCTTCGGAATCTTTCCCGAGTTGTACTTTGCTGTATATCGCCAGAGGGATAGTTTGGGTCCTTCCGGGAATGTTTCCTGCCACCACAATAGTCGCCCCAAATTCTCCGATTGCCCTAACAAAGCCTAGCAAAACTCCTGCCACCAAGCCGTTGTAACACAGCGGCATTGTGATTTTAAAAAAAGTTCTTAAGGGTCCAGCACCCAGAGATCGTGCGGACCTCTCCAAAGTGGTATCAACGCCTTGCATGGCAACGATTATAGCCCGCACCATAAGGGGAAAGGACACAACGGAAGCTGCTATAGCTGATGCTACCCAAGTGAACACGATATCTGCACCGAATATAAATCTGGACAACTGTCCCAAGGGAGCCTCCCTTCCCACCAAAATGAGCAAAAAATACCCTGTAACCACCGGAGGTAATGCCAACGGCAAAGAAATTAAAGTTTCTAAGATCAATTTCCCTTTTATGTTCCTTCGGCCAATTAGCCACCCGACGTAGATCGCTATAGGGATATTAATCAAAGTCGCAATCACCGCAACTTGTAGAGATAGTAGAATCAAATCAAACAAATTTTATTCACCTAAATCCATAGGATTGAAAAATATCGACAATTTCAGGAGACCCTAAAAATTCCACAAATGTATTGGCATCCTTGTGCCTATTTACATCTCCAATGACAGCTGCCGGATATGAAATAGGGGAGTAGGAGTCCTTCGGTACTATGTCCCATATCAGTAATTCCGGCTCAGTCAAACCGTCAGTCGTGTAAACAATAGCGGCGTCAACGTTACCAGACTTAACATAATTGAGAGCGGCCCTGACATCTGCTGCAAAAATAAACCTGTCTGCCAGAGAAAACCACAGACCAGTACTCACCAAAAACTCCCTAGAGTACACTCCTGCCGGTGCAAGATTTGGATCTGCTAGAGCGATTAGATCCAAGTCTGCCAGGGCAGAGTGATCAGCCAACTCGACAGTTTGTGTCTTAGTTACAATCACTAACGAGTTAGTTGCAATGCTAGTAACTCCTGTAATCTTGGGTCCCATCTCGTTATAAAGAAACTCCATTGGTGGTTTCCCGGCAGAAATAAAAATATGACCCGGTGATCCTTTTGATAATTCCACCGCCAGACTTTGAGAACCCCCGAAATTGTATCGAACCTTAGTCGTATTTTGAAACTCATATTTTTCTTTCACTTCAGTTAAAACATCTGTGAGGCTAGCTGCGGCAAAAACCACCAATTCATCCTCATTGGAGTGGCAGGAAGAAACAGACACCAAAGCAAAAACCATAATGAAAAACGTTGTTAAGATTTTAATTTTCCTCATAGTGAAAAGGGTATGTTTGCCCATCCTTATATTCATTTTTGTTATGTAAATTTACACGAAATATCGCTTGTTAAGACAACCTTTAACCTTGAGTATCCTAGGTTGTTCCATCAGGCGTCGCAATGCTATAATGTTTGCCTGTTTAAAGAGTAGCAAATGAAAGTGGGCCAGCCCCACTTTCTTTCGTATTAGAGGAAAAAAAGGAGGCAGTTTAATATGAAAAGTGATTTCCTTATCGCTTTAACCCAACTAGCTGCTGAGAGAAACCTTCCTCGAGACAAAGTTATGTCAGCAATAGAAGCAGCTCTTGTATCCGCCTTCAAGAAGGACAGTGTAACGGAAGGTCATAATATTTCTGTGCGGCTGGACCCTGGATCAGGGGATATTGAAGTCGACATAGTAAAGACAGTGGTAGATACGGTTGAAGATCCCCTTCTAGAATTGACCTGTGAAGAGGCCAGAGAAAAATTCAATCCCAACGCCAATATTGGGGATGTCATAAAAACTCAAAATATCCCAAATAGCGCTGGTAGGATAGCCGCCCAGACAGCCAAACAAGTCGTTCTTCAAAGACTTCGAGAGGCAGAGAGAGAAATCGTATTAGCTGAATATGAAGGCAGAGAAGGCGAAATTATTACTGTGACTATCCAGAGGATAGAGCCCAATAAAATCATTGTGGACACAGGTAGAACAGAGGCAATATTGCCGATAAGCCAGCAGGTTTCATCTGAAAGGTACCGGCAAGGCTCTAAGCTGAAGGTATTGCTGCAAACTATCGACAAAGAATCAATCAGGGGACCAGAATTAATAGTTTCCAGAGCAGATGAAATCCTATTAAGAAGATTATTCGAACAGGAAGTCCCAGAGATATACAACGGAGCGGTTGAAATTGTTGGAATAGCCAGAGAAAGTGGTTCAAGAAGCAAGGTCGCTGTCAGAGCAAAACAAGATGGTGTAGACCCAGTTGGCTCTTGCGTAGGTCTGAGGGGGGTGAGAATTCAAAGTATAGTCAACGAATTACAGGGTGAAAAAATTGACATACTTGAATGGAGTAGGGATTCCAATCGGTATATTCAAAATGCATTGAGTCCTTCTGAGGTACTCAGAGTAGATATAAACAAGGACAACAACACTGCAGTTGCAATAGTGCCTAATAGACACCTATCACTTGCCATTGGAAAGGAAGGTCAGAATGCCAGACTGGCGGCCAAGCTCTGTGGGTGGGCTGTCGATATAAAAAGCGATATGGATGTTGACCTTACAAAGTACAAAAAGCAAGAAGAACAACCGTCATCCGAACCCCCTGAGGCTCAAGAAGCAACATTAACAGATGAAGAACTATATGAGCTCGTGTCAAATAATATTGTGAAAGGTGATTCTGCCCCTGAACAAGATTCCTCAGTAGGTGTTGAACCTCAAGAGGCAATTGCTGAAAGAATAGAACCAGCCGATGTAGTAGCGGAAGCCCAAAACACAGAAGAAGACAGTGAAGACGCGTTGACTCCAGAGGAAGAATTGTTGCTGCTGGAATTGGAAGAAGAAGAAGTTCAGACAACTCAACCAGAAGAAACCGCAGCCGCCATATCAGAACTCCCAGAGGACATATGGTCCGTCCATAGGTCTGCAGCTGGACCGTCTCAAGCAGGGTCTATCAGGTTTGCCGAAGACATAGACGAATTAAAGAGTGGAGTTACTGGTCGTAGGGAAAGACGTGGGGGAGGGAGAAGCCAGAATAAAAAAAGAGGCCAAGGAAATAATAAAAGAAGGCGTTAATTAGTCTCGTAATACCGAGCCATACCGGGAACCAAAAAGTTCTGACATCGAAGAAATCGATCGCTTAATAATTGGAGCCAGCCGAAGAAGGAAAATGGTACTACTGTGTGAATATAGGTAAACACGCAGAGTTGACAAAGTATCACGGTTAAAGTGAGTCTGAAATCTGCCCTAGAGGAAATGAATGAGCAGCCAAATAGATCAAGCTGAAAATAATGAACCCGCAGTTGGCGCAGTTATAGACATACCAGCTGCAATAATGGTCAGCGATTTAGCTGACCTATTGGATGTAGGGGCGGTCGAAATTGTAAAGGCCTTGATGAGGGGTGGGTACATGTTTTCTGTCAATGATGTGATAGAGCATGAAATTGCCTCTGTGGTCTGCCAGCTGTTTGGGTTTCAAGCCGCTTCATTGTCAAACTCTGGAACAGAAACTAATTCCATTGTGATAGATAACAAGGATGAAGATCCTAAACAGCTAGCCACACGACCGCCGATAGTTACCATTTTGGGACACGTTGACCATGGAAAAACTACCCTATTGGACAGTATCAGAAAAACCAACGTTGTCGATGGAGAATCAGGAGGAATTACCCAACACATCGCTGCTTACCAAATAAAACACAAGGAATCCCCGATAACATTTTTGGACACCCCTGGCCATGAAGCATTCACAGCAATGAGAGCAAGGGGAGCCCAGGTAACCGATATTGCAATACTCGTGGTAGCCTCAGATGATGGTGTAATGCCACAAACGATCGAAGCCATAGATCATGTCAGGGCGGCAGGTGTTCCAATAATTGTGGCTGTGACAAAAAAAGATCTGCCTAACGCGGATCTTGATAAGGTGTACAGACAGCTATCGGAAAGAGATCTGTTGATAGAAGGTTGGGGAGGAGAGGTGATCTCAATACCAATTTCAGGTATAACCGGTGATGGAGTTCCAGAATTACTGGAGAATATCCAGCTGGTTGCTGAAATTAGCGAATTAAAGGCTAATCCGGATAGAACAGCACAAGGTGTGGTTATAGAAGCCCGAAAAGATAAGAGCAAGGGAAACATAGCAACGCTATTGGTTCAAACTGGAACGCTAGGTCAAGGCGATATGCTGGTCATCGGGAATACATACGGGAAAATTAGAGCCATGTTTGATGATCAAGGAGATCGCATCAAATCAGCCCGCCCATCCACGCCGGTGGAGGTGATGGGACTTCATGACATTCCAGAAGCAGGCTCGATTTTTAAGGTAGCTAAAAATGACAAATTCGCCAAGGAAATGGTTGCTAAATACGAGAGGGAAATCAGAGCGGAGACAACCAAACTCCAAGACGCCCACACCCGGAATATATCAGGCAATTTAAGACAAGTCGACCTGATTATAAAGACAGATGTGCAAGGGACTATTGAACCGGTCAAAGCCGCGCTGGAAAATCTCAACAGCGACGACTGCCGAGTGAATCTCATCCACATCGCTACCGGTAGCATTACAGAACGAGATATTCTACTTGCGGTGGCATCAGACGCGGTGGTAATTGGATTTAGGAGTCCTCCTGAAGGTGGTGCGGGGTCTTTAGCAAAACAAGAGGGGGTAGAAATAAGGCAATATGACGTCATTTACCACCTCATAGAAGATGTTAGTAAAGCATTGGAAGGAATGCTCGAACCCACATATGGAGAGGTATATGTTGGACGTGCTTCTGTTAGAGCAGTGTTCAACGTGGGAAGACGAGTTAAAGTCGCCGGTATATTTGTCAATGATGGAAAAATATCGCGTGACTCAAAAATTCGTGTTTTAAGGGGGGGATCTGAAATCTTTATGGGGTCTGTATCCAGCCTCAAACATTTCAAGGACGACGTAAGAGAAGTAGCGAATGGATTTGAAGGTGGGATAAGTGTGGATGGATTCAATGATTTTGAAGACGACGACGTGCTAGAAGCGTACAGCACTGAAACGCTCTAAAGTCCTTTAGCCCCTATCGTTTAGATTCTGGAGTGAGTATGTATCACCGTATGGATAGTATCAACTCACTTCTCAAAAAAGAAATAAGCCGAGTCATCCTGGAGGAAGTCAAGGATCATAGGCTAGCGCAGGTGGTATCTATTGTATCGGTATCAACTTCTAGAAATATGCAAAATGCCACAGCCCATGTAACTGTGATGGGAGACATCAAAGCAAAAAAAGACACTATTTCTGGGCTCAACTCAGCCTCTAGATTTATCCAAAGAATCTTGAGAAAGGACCTAAGTATAAAGTACATCCCTAGTATCAGATTTGTATTGGACGAATCATTGGATGAGGCCGACAAGATCAGAAGTATCATGGATTCAATATCCATAGAAACCCTTGACAATAAATAGATCGCCAATGTCTCAGTCTGTCAGCGGAATTATAAATGTGAATAAGCCTCCTGGAATCACCTCTATGGACGTTATTCGGCGAATACGCCGGGCAAGTGGACTAAGAAGAGTAGGGCACAGCGGAACTCTAGATCCTCTAGCAAGTGGCGTCATGGTAGTAGCTCTAGGAGTAGGGACACGATTACTAGAATATGTTACAGAATTCAATAAAAGCTATGCCGCCAAAATAGAATTAGGTAAAAGTACTGACACCTATGATGGAGAAGGGGAAACCATCAAGTCCGAATTAGAAGTCATCGTGAGTGATTCAGATGTTCGATCTGCCATTCAAACCTTCAAAGGTACTCAATCGCAAATCCCCCCGATGCACAGCGCTATCAAAGTGGATGGGATCAAATTGTACGACCTTGCAAGAAAAGGAATTACAATTGACCGGGCCCCTAGAGTAGTTAATCTATACGACGCATACATTTCTAATTTCAAATCACCTGAACTAGAATTGCAAATTACCTGCAGTAAGGGTTTCTACGTTAGAACTTTAGCCAATGACCTTGGAATCCAACTCGGATGCGGGGCGTACCTCAAGGAGTTGGTTAGAACATCTGTGGGTAAATTCAAAATTGAAGACTCTTTAAACCTGGATTTTATAGAATTTAATTTACAAAAGGACAAATCAAGCATCCTTTTACAGAAGTTAGAAACCGCACTTGACCCAATACCAAAATTGCGATTGGATTTTGATACGACCCAAAAAGTTCAAAATGGTATCTCAATACCAGCAGAAGGCAGCCATAAAGCGGCGAAAAACAGCTCCATTTCTATGGCTCTTTCAGAGGAAGGGAGGCTTGTGGCAATCATGAGGTTCGATGAGGAGGGGCTGATCTGGAAACCAGAAAAAGTGTTTCACGATCAGATACAAAAAATTAATTGACGTTAACCATAAAGCATAGATACAATTATTAATCGTGAAGGTGATATAAGTGAACAGTTTTGCAATAGTAGAGACCGGCGGAAAACAATACAGGGTCCACGAAGGAGATACCATCCGAGTGGAATCGTTAGATGGTGACGAGGGCGACACAATCGACTTAGAATCAGTAAAACTGATTTCTCTTGACGGTGAAACATCCATCGGAACCCCCAATGTCGAAGGAGCCAAAGTTCAAGCAGAGGTGGTCAACAAGGGTAAAGGGAAGAAGATTGTGGTATTTAAATATAAGGCAAAAACTCGTTACAGAAGGAAAAATGGTCACCGTCAAAATTTCACTGATCTAAGAATTACTGACATATCAGTCAGCTAATAAGCAACTGCAGGAGTAATACCCATGGCCCACAAGAAAGGTGGAGGAAGTACTCGAAATGGAAGAGATAGTAAATCTAAACGATTGGGCGTAAAAAAATACGATACTCAGGTGGTGACCGCAGGATCTATATTGGTCAGGCAAAGAGGCACCAGAATACATCCGGGGCATAATGTGGGACTAGGTAAGGATCACACTCTGTTCTCATTAATTAATGGATCGGTGAAATTTGAATATTTCCCGAATGGTAAGAAATGCGCTAGTGTTTACCCAGCCTAGGAACAAACTAGAATGAAATTAGAAATACACCCAGAATATTACAATGAAGCCACAGTGGTTTGCTCTTGTGGTGAAAGCTTTGTTACTGGAGCGACTAAACCTGAACTAAGGGTAGAAATATGCTCCTCCTGTCACCCATTCTTCACCGGTGAGCAACGAATAGTTGACACGGAAGGTCGAGTTGAGCGGTTGAGGCGTCGGTACAACCTACAATGAGAGGTAATTCTTGATTAGTGACAGGGTGGGAAATATCTCACCCTTTTTTTTTGGCGCAGGCAAGGTTGCACCCAGATATGGGGGTCAGGCCGTCCTGGAAGGAATAATGATACGTGGCCAGAATAATGTTGCAATTGCTGTAAGATCTCCTTCAGGTGAGATTGTAACGAAAGTCAAAAGAATCAATACTCTCTTCACAGGAAAATTAAGAGCCGTACCGATCATTAGAGGTATTCTAGCCCTGGCTGAAACTTTATCGCTAGGAATGGAAGCATTAAATTACTCGTCGCAAGTTGCCAACCAAGAAGAAGATATCCCCCCAAGTAAATTCTCATCTGTAATTATGATTTTGGTTTCATTGAGTATAGCTGTAGGAATTTTCTTCATATTGCCATTACTGGTGAGTAAACCATTTGAAGGCATATTAGGATCTGACATCATCAGCAACATAGCCGAAGGCATTATCAGGCTAGTTGTTTTCCTTGTATATGTAACTGCTATTAGCCTAATGCCAGATATCAGAAGAGTCTACATGTATCACGGTGCCGAACATATGGCGGTCCATGCACAGGAAAAAGGAAACCCTTTAACCATTGAAGAGATACGAAAATATCCCACAGCCCACCCGAGGTGTGGTACAGCATTCCTGCTCACTATTATGGTGATAGCCATAGTAGTTTTCACTTTTATACCAAGGGATCCTTTGTGGCTGGTGATTGGCTCGCGAATTGTTTTGATTCCCATAATAGCAAGTTTAAGCTACGAATTTATCCGATTTAGCAGTAAGTACGAAAGCAACAAATGGATCTCAAAACTATCTATACCTAATTTACTACTGCAATCCCTGACAACAAAACCCCCAGACGATGATCAGATTGAAGTTGCCATCCGTGCTATGGAATTAGCCATATCTACAGATGCCAAGGCTATATAGGTTTTAATTTCCAGATTCCCTCCTCTGTGACAATTCAGTGAACACTTGTTCAAGCGACATATCGTTGGCTGAGATAAGGACGAAGACGTGGTAGATGAGATCAGATATTTCTGATGCCAATCCTTCCTTTTGGCCAGTCACCCCTGCAATCGCAGTTTCCCCTGCCTCTTCTACCACTTTTTGGGCAATACGGCTAACCCCTTCATCAAACAATTTATTAGTGTAGCTACCATTTTTTGGATTTAACTTACGATCCTCGATAATAGAAAACAGGTCCATAAAAACATTCAAATCGGTATCAGCGCCTATAAAATTGCAATTGTCTAAATCAGATAAATCGGTATTGAAGCAACTGTCCTGACCCGTATGGCAAGCCGGGCCCTTAGGATCAACTTCTAGTAATAAAGTATCTCCATCGCAATCAAGTTTTATTGACTTCACGGTTAAAAAATTACCCGACGTTTCACCCTTATGCCATAAGTTTTCCCTGCTCCTACTATAAAACCAAGCCTCCCTACTTTCTAATGTCTTAGTAAGTGATTCTCGATTCATATAGGCAACCATCAGCAGCTTACGCGTTTGATGGTCCTGAACGACAGCCGGAATCAAACCTTTTTCATCAAACTGTATAGTAGTCATGTGATCACCCTTACCATTTTCAACCCACACTATTTAGCGGATGGGCCTTACAGCAATATTACGTTCTGACAAGTATTTTTTTGCCTGCGATATAGAAAAGGTTCCAAAATGGAATATACTAGCAGCCAAAACTGCATCGGCTCGACCCACTTCAATTGCCTCTCGCAAATGTTCTAGAGTCCCTGCGCCACCACTCGCAATCACAGGTATAGAAACAGTGGTGCTAACTAATTGTAGTAGTTCCAAATCATATCCAGACTCATGCCCATCCATGTCCATACTGGTTAGAAGTATCTCCCCCGCTCCTAATTTTGCCACTTCCCTTGACCACTTTATAACATCCACCCCGGTAGGTTCTCTTCCACCATGCGTATAGACTTCCCAAACAGTATTCTCATCTATTTTTAAAGTCTCATTAACACTCGCATTTTGATATGAATCAGAGTTGAATGGATCAGAAATCCTTTTTGCATCTATCGCCACTACGATGCATTGAGAGCCAAAAAAACTTGCTGATTCCTTAACTATATCAGGATCTCCTAGAGCCGCAGTATTTAACGAGACTTTGTCTGCACCTGCTTCTAACATCTTCCTTACATCCGATATTTGTCGGATACCGCCACCGACAGTCAATGGAATAAACACTTCCTCTGACACATCCCTGACAACTTCAACCATTGTGTCCCTATTATCTGAGGATGCGGTTATGTCCAAGAATATCAGTTCATCCGCCCCTTCCCTATCGTAAAATTTCGCCAATTCAGATGGGTCGCCCGCATCCCTCAAATTTATAAAACTGACACCTTTTACCACTCTACCATTATCAACATCCAGGCAGGGTATTATCCTTTTTGTAAGCATCTAGTTGACCTATCGATTATTTGGAAAAAATCATCATATAGGCCATATCTGACAGGTTGTGCCTGATGTAGAATTTGAACCCTGCTTTTTCTATTTTCTCTCTCAGGTCAGTTGGTTGAACTCGGTTCTTGCTTACGGGTCCGTAATCGGAAAATTCTGGCTGCCATTCTATAACTGCCAGCCATCCACCTTTCTTCATACACCTGTTAGCGTCTTTCAGGGTTTGTTCGGGCTTCTTAAAAAACTGGAATGGAAATGCTGACATTGCGCCATCCAAGGTTTCATCCTTAAGGGGTAGGATAGGCTCATCTGGCATATGAGTCGCCTTCACATTTGTCAATCTGGCTTTTTTTAACTCACGCCGTGTAGCTGTAAGGTTTTTCTTCATAGGGTCCAGTGATACGACATGTCCCCTGTAAACCAATTTGCCCAGAGGAACTGAAAGTGCCCCCTCCGCACAACCTATATCCGCAATTTCATGGTAAGGCATAGAGGGAAGAAGCGAAATAATATGGTATATATCGAGTTTTTTCGCTGCTAATAAAGAGTCTTTATTTATTTTTGTCGGCATATATTGCACCAATTATTTTTTTCTATCTATCAAAATATTTTAACTCATCAATTGCCTCTCGCAATTTGATATCTCCAGTGTACAAGGCTCGCCCAACTATAGATGCTTCAACACCTGATAACGCCATCTGTTTAAGATGAAGAAGGTTAGCTATACCACCTGCCGCTATTATTTTCATCTTCGTAAATGCCAACACACCTTTAACTCCTTCATAATTCGGCTCACTAAGAGTCCCATCCTTTAATATGTCGGTATACATACACCTCTTAACACCAATTGATTCCATATCTCCTATTACGTCCTCTACTGTCAATTGACTACCTCTGGTCCAACCATCCAACGCGACCAACCCGTCCCTAGAATCTACACTAACTACCAGAGATTCGTCACCTAACGCATTTAATATCCGCTCTAGTTCCCCGCTTCTATCTACAGCTGAGGTTCCCATAATGACTCGGGAAACTCCAATGTCAATATATCGTGCAGCAGTCTCATAATCTCGGATACCTCCCCCAACTTGAATTCGCACCTTGGATTCTGAGCATATTTTTGATATAACTTCCATGTTTACTGCGGAGCCTTCACGTGCTCCGTCTAAGTCAACAACGTGTAGATATTCAGCCCCCTGCTGTATCCATTTGATAGCCATTTCCAAGGGGTCATCAGCAAAAACTGTCTCTTGAGAATAGTCTCCTTGAAGTAATCTGACACAACGGCCTGCCCGAATATCAATTGCAGGTATCACTTTCATTGAAACGAAACACTCATTGACTTTTTAGTGAATTTAACAAAATTTTTATATATTTTAAGTCCGATATCACCGCTTTTTTCAGGGTGGAATTGAACAGCCACTACATTTTGAAATGCAACAGCACTACAGAACTCCACACCATATTTTGTAGTAGCAGCAATTATATTTTTATCAGTAGGGTCTGCATAATAGCTGTGGACAAAATAAAAGTGAGAATTATTTGGGAGAGCCGCTAATACTGGGTGATCCGACTTTATATTTACTTCGTTCCATCCCATATGTGGGATTTTGTTTCCCTCAGGAAAACGTTTTACAGTGCCTGCAATCAGACCAAGACACGGTTCTTTACCTTCCTCTGAAGCTTGCAAAAGGAGTTGCAATCCCAAGCAAATCCCCATAAAAGGCTTTTTCGCTGCAATCAATTGTAATATCAAATTATCAAGAGAACGGTTTTTCAAATTAATCATGGAACTATCACATGCGCCCTGCCCAGGAAAAACGATTCCATCACAAGACTCAATAGCACTTGGGTTTGAAGTTACTAAAGCATCCGCGCCAGTTCGAACCAATGCCTTTTCAACGCTTCTTAAATTCCCTGCCTGGTAATCAATAACTGCGATTTTAGGCCTGATCGAGTTGGATTCATTCATTTATTTTTTGGCCCGTTATTAATTCGTTTGGTAAATCCTTATCCTCATATCTTGCCAGCATAAACAGGAGATCTGAAAGCCTGTTGACGTAAGGTAATATTTGCTTATTCACCAATTGACCTAATTCCTCCAGGTCAAGGATTCTCCTTTCAGCCTCACGCAACGTAGTTCTAGCCAAATCCAAAATCGCGGAACCGGGTGAAGCCCCTGGTAAAATGAAACTCGGTGGCAATTCTACTTCTGCGTCCAACTCATCAATTAATTGTTCAAGTGCAGTTACCATTTCGGGAACGATAATTTTGTATGATTCCTTCATAATGTTGTAGTTCTCGGAAAGGGTAGCCAATTCCGCTCCAACTATGAACAATTGATTCTGTATATCAATGATTATTCTCTTGACTTTCTCATCCTTGCAGAAAGCACGGGCTGCTCCCATAGCAGATACAACATGGTCGACAGATCCGTAAGCTTCACACCGTGGGTCATTTTTGGGAACCCTGCCACCAAAAAATAGCCCTGTCTCTCCCTCATCGCCTGCTCTGGTATATATTTTCACGATATCGAATTCCTAAGTATGTCTTAAGGTAACACTGCATATGTGTGAATATAATATCCCCTCACTTGGTAAACAGTAAACGGAATATATGGCCCAAGGAAGAACATCAGTAGCAATCCACCTACCCATATCATCTCCACAGGCTGTTTCATTCAATGCCGTAGAGAAATTGGAAGGCCCAGTCATTAATTACACAATCTAGCTTGCCCCAAAATGACTATCAAATCAGAAATCATCCTGTCAGTGGGGCACCACCACAGAAAGCTATGTAGTCAATCAATTTTGTAACGGTCGGATTGTCTCCACATAACGGGCAATCTGGGTTTCTCCTAAGTTTTACAGTTCTGAACTCCATGCTTAAGGCATCTACAAGCAAAAGACGGCCGCTTAAGGAGTCTCCGATTCCAAGAATCAATTTCACCACCTCAGTGGCCTGTATAGTTCCTATCATGCCTGGAAGCATCCCCAAAACCCCGGCTTCGGCACAACTAGGAACTTCACCAGGAGGGGGAGGTGTGGGAAATAAGCATCGATAGCAACCATTACCCGGTAAATACGTTGTTGCTTGTCCATCAAATAACAAAATACTACCGTCAACCAGAGGTTTCCCTAGAAGATAGGCAGCATCGTTAACCAAATATCTAGTAGGGAAATTATCTGCACCATTCACAATGATGTCATAATCTTTCATTATTTCCATGGCATTTATCGAGGAAATAGGCTCTTCATGCACATTCACATTGGTGTCAGGGTTATAGGCTTTAAGGGTCTCAACAGCCGAATCGACTTTGGGTCTACCAATGTCATCATTAAAATGAAGTATCTGCCGCTGCAAGTTAGTGACATCAACGTCATCGAAATCAACCAACCCGACAGTACCAACCCCAGCCAGCGTTAGATATATTGAAATGGGAGATCCTAATCCACCCGCACCGACCATGAGTACTTTCGCGTCAATCAATTTCCTCTGACCGACACTTCCCACTTGTGGCATTATGATATGTCTGCTATATCTATTGACCTGGTATGGGGTCAATGCTAGTGATGGTGTCTTTGTAGCCAAAACTATCCTCCATAAACTTTCTCTTTAATATAAAAAGCCCCGCTACCAGCGCTTGAAAGCTTTGGGCGGGGCTCTATGTACACCTGCGGCCTAGTTTTACAGCGTTGACAGCCTTAAATCTAGTTCCTACAGGAACAGGTTGTTCTAAACACCTTTTTGCACGTCAAATTCATCATTTTCAGAATTATAGCATCACGCAATTTAGGCATCAACTAACGGCAATATACATAAACAAAGAGTTCAAATTATGGTTTAACAAAAATTAAGAGTATTGCCGGATGGTATAATTGGAGACGCTTTTTAACTTTTCTTACACTTAGCCGAGCGGCAGGATTCCATTGACTGATTCAAACATTGCATTATTAGTAGATTACGAAAACGTAGGGGTTGATTCTCTACAATATCTGGTCGAACAAGTATCTGGTATGGGGCGCATCATCATAAAACGTGCCTACGCTGATTGGTCATCACAGAGAAAAGGTCAAGAAAGATTGATTGAACTAGGGATAGAGGCTGTACATAACTACAGATCAGTGAAATCCGGTAAGAACTCCTGCGACATAAAACTTACCATCGATGCCGTAGAGATTCTTCATAGTGGGCAAGTCGATTCTTTTGTCATTGTGTCCTCAGATAGTGACTTCGTGCCTTTGGTTACTCATTTGCGGGGTGCTGGTAAAGGTGTAATAGGTGCAGGTAGAAAAGCTGTAACATCAACCACCATGGTGAAATCATGCGACAGATACATATTTTTGGATCTCCAATCTGCCCCTGATACGGTTCAAAAATCAGCACCACAAACAAAAAATAATTACAGAAAACCCGCGTCATATCGAGAACGAAAGCCAGTCGCTCCGACATCAGATGGATTAGATAATGAAAAATCTGTGAGCCAATTGCTGATGAAAGCTGTGGAGGCCACAGCGGAAAACGATGGCAACTCATTAGGTACGAAATTGGCCCAAACTATGACTCGCATAGACCCAGGTTTCGACTATAAAGAACTCGGCTTTAGATCATTTAGAGATTTCTTAGCATCAAGGGATGAAATAGAAGTCACTTTTCGTGAAGGCACTGATTTCACTGTCTCTATACAAACTGATGACCCGCAAATCGCCGACAACCACGAAAATTCCGATCATCCTCGAATACCTTCAGTAAGTCCCAGAATTATTAGTTTTCAAACAGAGGTGTCGAATCAGGATTCTAATCAATCGTCGGAAAACTGGGAATCAGAAGTTGATACGGCCTGGAAAAGCAAAGAAAAAGACCAATTGTCAGGCCAGTCTGCGGCCACTCAAGCAGCAAAAATTTTGGGTTTCCAAAGACTGAGGGATTCTCTGTACCCGACTATTGATAAATTACTTGAGGCAAGTAACCTCTTAAAGTCCAATTGGGCTAGAAACAAAAATTACGTGACCCGCAAAAAATAACGGGGATCATGCTGAGACCATGCTGATTGCTATTGACATTGGTAATACCAACATAACGATAGGCCTATTTCGGGAATCTGAACTTGTCTCTACATGGAGATTTTCAACTGACTCGCAAAAGACCTCTGATGAATATGGCTTATTGCTAAAACAAGTGATGTCATACAACAACATAAAAGTGGCTCAAATTGAGGAAGCAGCCATCTGCAGTGTAGTTCCTCCTCTGACACCTACTTTCGAATCCCTGTGTAAAACATATATGCATGTCAATCCACTGACAGTCGTAGCGGAAACCAAAACCGGGATAAAGGTCCTTTATGATAGTCCTAGAGACGTGGGTACAGATCGAATAGTCGATGCGGCGGCGGCGCACCATATGTATGGTGGACCATGCATCATAGTTGATCTGGGCACCGCCACAGTTTTTGATGCAGTCAACGAACGAGCAGAGTACCTCGGAGGCGCGATAGCCCCCGGAATGATTGTTTCTGCCGACTCACTTTATAGGGCCACTTCTCAACTTAGAAGAGTGGAACTAAATGCCCCAGATCAAGCAATCGGAAAGAATACCACCCATTCGATACAATCTGGTCTTGTATTCGGTTATTCAGAACTTATAAAAGGTATGATAGCCAGATTCAAAAAAGAAATTGGCACTGATGCAACTGTAATTGCAACTGGAGGTCAAGCAACCGTAGTAAAAGACCACGTAGGTGAATTCGATTACATAGATCCTGACCTCACCCTTAAGGGTTTGCAAATAGTTCATTCCCTTAACATTAACTAAAGGTAGCGAAATGCCATCTCCTCTTAACAACAAAAGAGTCGTACTAGGAGTAACGGGTAGCATAGCGTGTTATAAAGCTGCTGACCTCGCGAGCAAACTCGTTCAGAACGGGGCATTAGTAGATGTAATACTGACAAGCGCTGCAACCCAGTTCGTATCAGAATTGACTTTCAGAAGCATAACTCACAGATCGGTATTTACCGATCTATATTCATCGGAATCTGAGCTCTCAATAAACCATGTAGCACTCGCGGAAACCGCTGATATCATAGTAGTTGCCCCTACAACAGCTAACACAATAGCCAAAATTGCCAATGGCATTTCTGATGATGTCCTGACCACCACTATTTTAGCAACTAGGGCTCCAATTATTATCGCCCCAGCAATGGATGCCAACATGTTTGATAACGCAGCTACCCAAGCAAATGTAACCACACTTATAACCAGAGGAGTTTTTATCGCGGGCCCAGCCAATGGTAGGCTTGCCTCAGGCCTTATCGGACAGGGAAGGATGGTTGAACCCTCTAACATAATTAGTTCTGCCAGTATGATATTAGGCAAGGATGGGGATTTTTCAGGTAAAAAAATTGTCGTGAGCGCTGGAGGAACTGAGGAAGCCATAGACCCGGTAAGAAATATCACCAACCGTTCGTCAGGAAAAATGGGCTACGCGATTGCAGAGGCAGCGAGAGATCGGGGCGCTATAGTTAGCCTAGTTGCAGCTCCTAATGCTTTACCAAAACCTGTGGGAATTTTAGTGACTAAAATTCAAAGCGCAGAGGAAATGAAAAAAGTGATCGCAACCGAATGCGATGGAGCCGACGCCCTGATAATGGCAGCGGCCGTCGCTGATTGGAGACCTTTGAAAAAAATGGATTCCAAAGCCAAAAAAAGTACTTCTGATACCTGGTCATTAGAATTGGTAAAAAACCCTGACATTATTGGCAGTATAAAAAATGACAGCCTTATTAAAGTCGGGTTCGCCGCAGAGAGTGAGAACCTCATAGAAAACAGCAAGACAAAAGTTAAATCTAAAAACCTAGACTTTATAGTCGCAAACGACATTACTGCAAAGGATAGTGGGTTCTCAGTAGACACAAATAAAGTAACCATCATCCACTCAAATGGAAACATTGAGTCTCTTCCACTAATGTCTAAGTATGATGTAGCCCATTCCATATTGGACAGGGTGAAGTCAGGTTTTTAACCAAATCAACAAAATGACAAAACATGCCTATTAAAATAGCGGTCATATCAGACACGCATTGTTATGAATGGGATGAAGTTCACCCAGATATGCGCACTTTAGTGGCTGAATGTGACATGGCGATTCATTGCGGAGATATAGTCCGACTACCAGTAGTGGAAGGATTTTTGAAATCAGCAAAGAAGGGGCTAATCGTACATGGAAACTCTGATCCCGTGGATTTGCGGGAAAGCCTCCCGTACACCCAAGTCATAGAAGTTGAGAAAATAAAGATAGGTATAACTCACCCTGCTTGGGGAGGACCTGAATTTCCGCCTTCGGAGCTATTTAAGGATTTTGATGAGGCTTTAGATATAATTCTGTTTGGGCACACCCATGAACCTCTAATACAAAATATTAGCGGTACATTGTTTGTAAATCCGGGCCAAGGATATAAATCATTTATGGTGGACGGAACTATGGCTGTTATTACGATTGACAACGGTGTGGCGGATGCAGAAATTATAGTAATAGATTCAGGACGTTCGTAAAAACATTTCACTCTTTTTGTATTAGGTAGT
>CEWR01129184.1_pt1 | contig 89461 bp, 94 predicted proteins | sample 356321 | NCBI WGS metagenome assembly CEWR01 (sample SAMEA2621551, study PRJEB7988) | marine metagenome | biome: marine biome (ENVO:00000447); feature: mesopelagic zone (ENVO:00000213); material: "saline water (ENVO:00002010), including plankton (ENVO:xxxxxxxx)" | depth 790 m
TTGAGTGTTGAGTGTTGAGTGTTGAGTGTTGAGTGTTGAGTGTTGTAAATTTATTTTTTTCAACTAACAACTCAAAATTAGACACTAAAAATTTACACCCTTTTATTCTGATAAAGAAAAACGATAAATAATTCTCCCTTTTTGCGTTGAAGGTGCTTCATTATCCTGATTCCATTCTGTTCTCATCGCAGCCTCTTTTGCAGCTTTTAGCAAACATGCCGCTGTGTTGTTAGTTCCCTTAACACCAGGTTCCGCTTTTATAACTTTTCCTGAATTGTCAACAACAATACTTACCACAACAGTACCTTCTTCATTACAATTTGGTTTAACACTAGGCCTTGACTTTGGAGTTCTACCTGATAGATCATAATCCCCATCACCTCCTGTTCCTCCATTTCCATAATACTTAGAAGAAGTTGGATCTCCAGACTCGTTTCCTTTCAATCCAGATTCTGTATCGTCTCCTTCTCCTTTAGAAGGATCTCCATCAGACTCGCTCCCGTTCAATAGATTTGACAAAGCATTTTCTGTCGCCTTAGAAGGTTTTGGGGCCTCTTTAACAATTGGCTTCTCTACTTCTTTCGGAGTTACCTTAGGTGTTGTAACAGTCTCTTTAACTACTTCTTTTTGAATAACCGGAGCCTCTTCTGTGTTTTGAGTAACAATATCTTCTTTTAATTCCTCAACAGGAGCTTTCTGCACTTCAGAAACTTCTTGTTTTGGTGTAGAAGGTTTCGGCGATGATTGCACTGTTTCTAAAATTTTTGAAGGACCATTTCCTACTTCAGATGTACCAAAATTAATTGCAATTCCATATTCTTCAGGTGGGTCTTGGTATTGCATTCCAAAAAAGAACATCACAACCAAGAATAGACTCATAAGAACTACTGTAATTACTGCCGATTTTTGTTGATGTTTTGTTTCTAGATATTTCATTAACTTTTGGCTTTTCTCCTGCTATATAGCTTTTGGCTTTTGGCTCATTTTTTTTGTCTTTGGCAAAAAAAATGAAGAACTCTTTTTCTATATTCCCTTTACGGCAAGAATCATTTTTATTTTATTTCGATTGGCAATATCAATTACGAACATAATATTTTTATAAGACACTTCTTGATCTCCACGAATCACTAAAGTCTTGCCTTCTGAAATTACAAATTGTTTCTTTAAAGCACTTTCTAAATTTGCTTGCGAAACTTCATCACCATCCATATAAAACTTAGCTTCTTTTGTGATAGAAACAGCAACGGTTCCTTTGTTTTCTGTTTTTCCTCCCGCTTTTGGCAACAATACATCAATTGCATTTACAGTAACTAAAGTGGATGTCAACATAAAAAAAATCAACAATAGAAACACAATATCTGTCATCGACGACATATTGAAACTTGGATCTACTTTATTTCTACCTCGTATATTCATTTTTTATTGATTTATACTGGTTCGTTTAATAAGTCCATAAACTCAACTGTCTTCGCTTCCATCTGATAAATAACTTTATCTGTTTTTACCACAAGGTGGTTGTAAGAAATATAAGAAATAATTCCAACAATCAAACCTCCAACCGTAGTTGTCATAGCAGTATACAAACCATCTGCTAACAATTTAATATCAATTTGCCCTCCTGCATTTGCAATTTCATGGATAGAAATAATCATTCCAATTACAGTTCCTAAAAACCCAATCATAGGCGCTGCGCCAGCAATAGTAGCAACAACACTTACATTGGTTTCTAACTTATAAACCTCTAATTTTCCTGCATTTTCAATTGCCGTATTGATGTCTTCTAAAGGTTTTCCAATTCTAGAAATCCCAGTCCCAATTAAGTTCGAAACGGGTGTGTCTACATTTTCGCATAACGATTTTGCTGCCTCTAGATTTCCATTCGCTACATAATCCTTTATTTGATTCATAAAATCTTTATCGACTTTAGTTGCTGTTTTAATAGCAAAAAAACGTTCAAAATAAATATAAAGGGACACCGCTAACAACACCAATAAAATGGCAATAATTATTTGTCCTCCAATACCACCTTCCATGACAAGTTTATAAATGGAAAGTGTTTTTTCTTCTGAAATTATTTCTTCTGAATTCACTACAGCTTCTTGAAATATTGATAACATATTGAATTATTTTTTAAGAGTCTATTTTAAGAAAACGAAAATACGAATAGTAAATTGTTTTGTTTTGATTAATATTCTTTTTTATCATGTCTTTTTAAACAAAAAAAGAGCCATTCTTACGAATGGCTCTTTTCTAAAATTATATTTTATTCTTTATAGTAGTATTCTAACCATTATATATCCAACACCTCCTAAAACAATTGTATAAGGCAATGCCATTTTTACCATGGTACCATAAGATAAATTAATCAATGGAGCCAAAGATGATGTTAGCAAGAATAAGAAAGCTGCTTGTCCGTTTGGTGTTGCAACACTCGGCAAATTAGTACCTGTATTGATTGCAATAGCCAATTTCTCGAAATGTTCTCTATCAATTTTACCATCAAGAAAAGCTTGTTGCACCTCTCCAATATATACAGTTGCAACAAAAACGTTATCACTTATTGCAGACAACACTCCGTTTGCTATATAAAACAATCCTGGCTGAGATTGTGGATCTTGGTCCAATGCCCAGTTGATAATAGGTGTAAATAAATGTTGATCATGAATCATTGCAACAATTACAAAGAAAACAACAATCAATCCTGTAAACGGTAATGCTTCTTCAAAAGAATGCCCTAAAGCGTGTTCTTCAATAATACCCATAAAGGCCGTTTGAAAAATAATCAATCCTAAACCAATAAGTCCAACAGGAGCAGCATGCGTTGCCAATCCAGCAATCAATAAAACTGCTGCAACACCTTGTACTATTAAAGCATATTTTTCTTTTGGTGTTCTTCTTTCATCTTCAAGTTTTGTATAACCATTCAGTATTTTATTTACGATATCTGGCCTTCTAGCTCCAAACCCAAACCAACCTGTCATCTCTAAAAAAACTGTAGTTGCTAAACCACAGAACAAAACAGGTATTGTTATCGGTGCCATTTGTAAAAAGAATTCAATAAAATCCCATCCCATTCTTTCACCAATTAATAAATTTTGAGGCTCACCAACCAAAGTACAAACACCACCTAAAGCAGTACCTACAACTCCATGCATGATCAAACTTCTTAAAAAGCTTCTAAATTGTTCTAAGTTTTCACCACTTAATTCTTCTTTATCTAAAACACCATCCCCGTCGTAATCACCTGTTCCTGAATGTATTTTGTGGTACACACCATAAAACCCAACTGCTATGCTAATCAATACTGCAGTGACGGTCAATGCATCTAAAAACGCAGACAATACTGCTGATAAGAAGACGAATAAAAGTGATAAAATAATTTTTGATTTTATCTTAGTAAAAATCTTACTAAAAATAAACATCAATAGCGGTTTCATAAAATAAATACCAGCAACCATAAACACTAATAACAAAACTACTTCTAAATTTTGATCAACTTCATGATACGCATTCTTAGGAGTTGTCAATCCTAGAACCAACACTTGAATTGCTAACAAACCGCCAGATTGTAAAGGATAACACTTTAAGGCCATTGCTAACGTAAAAATAAACTCGCCAATAAATAACCAAGCAGAAACTGTTGGATTGATAAAGTAAATTGGAATATTGATAATTAAAAAGAAAATCATCGTGATTTTAAACCACGAAGGACTGTTACCTAAGAAATACTTGAACATAATGTTAGATTTTTTTGAACGTCTAAACTACTAAATTCTATGAAGGTAACGCATGTTTTAAGCTGTTTTCTTTACGCAAAGCATTTCGCAAATTAAAATAATGATTATGACAAAAATCAAGGTGAATTTTAACAAGTCAACTTATAGCAGTCTGAAAATTATTAAATTGCTATTTTATGAGCTTTTAAACAACGTACCAAAATCTCCTTTCACTACAAACTTATCTGCGAACAACTCATATCAGCAAGATTTATGGAATGATTAAAGAATTATTTATAAAAAATGACAGTCTACTCTAAGTCTTGATAATCTTGCCACTGCTATGATCTTTAGAAGCACCAGTCACACTTTTCAAACAATTGTTTTTACCCTCAATTCTTAAGACGCCCAAAAAAGAAAAAAGCAACGCTTCTTTAAATTCAACTAATTTTCTATTCGGAATAACAATTTGAGCCGTTGAAAGGATATCAATTCTTAGCATTAGAAAATCGTTATACGCTCCCCCACCAGTAACCAAGGTTTTTGAATTATTCTTTTCTGAAAGCACGCTTGATATCTGAATCGCAGTATGCTCCAAAAAAGTTCTAAGAATATCTTCTAATTCTAAATCAAAAGAATCGACCAAAGGAATTACATCTTGCTTTACAAACTCAAAACCTAGAGATTTTGGATTCGGTAATTTATAAAAAGGATCTGAATTTAACATCTCAAGTAATTCTTGATGTACTTTTCCTTTCTTCGCCAGCGCTCCTTTATCATCATAGGATTTCCCTATTTGATTCATATAATAATTCATGACAATATTTACTGGACAAATATCAAAGGCTTTTCTAACACCTTTTTCATCATAAGAAACATTCGCAAACCCTCCTAGATTTAAGCAATAATCAAATTCCGAAAAAAGCAGTTTATCGCCAACAGGAACTAAGGGAGCGCCTTGTCCACCTAACTCAACATCTTGTGTTCTAAAATCATAAATAACTTTCTTATTCGTACTATTTGAAATTTCCTTTCCACAACCAATTTGCAATGTATAACCTTCTTCTGGTCTGTGAAAAATTGTATGTCCGTGTGACGCAATAAAATCAACTGTATCAATATTATTTTCTTTGATAAATTGTGCAATTAAATTCCCTAAATAGTTCCCGTACACTTTATGCAACTCAAATAATTCTGATTTTGTTTTATCAAAAGCCGATTTTAAAGTGTCAATCCACTCCTTTGAATAAGAGACTGTTTTTGCATGAATGATCTCATAAGAATAAGTAGTTCCACTTTCTATTTTCACATATACCAGATCCACTCCATCCAAAGAAGTTCCAGACATCAGCCCAATACTATAATACACGCTGCACATAACTCGAAATTTATAAACAAATGTAGCTTTTAATTGTGTAATTGTTGAACTGATGAACCGTGTAATTGCTATAAATTTTCTTATATTGAAATTTCAAAATAATCGTATTAGCCTATGGACTTTCAACTTTCAGAAGAACACATTATGATTCGTGATGCCGCAAGAGATTTTGCCAATACCGAATTACTCCCAGGAGTTATTGAACGTGATGAAACACAAACATTTCCCCATGAACAAATAAAAAAAATGGGAGAATTGGGTCTGTTAGGCATGATGGTTTCTCCTGAATACAATGGTGCTGGAATGGACACCATCTCTTATGTATTGGCTATGGAGGAAATTTCAAAAATAGATGCTTCGGCTGGCGTAGCTATGTCAGCAAACAATTCGTTAGTTTGTTGGGGTCTTGAAAAATATGGATCTGAAGAACAAAAACAAAAATACTTAACGCGTTTGGCTACTGGAGAAATTTTAGGCGCTTTTTGTCTTAGCGAACCAGAAGCTGGAAGTGATGCCACTTCACAACAAACAACTGCTATTGATAAAGGAGATTATTATATAGTAAACGGTATAAAAAACTGGATTACGAATGGAGGAACTGCCAGTGTATATTTGGTAATTGCTCAAACAGATATTTCTAAAGCACACAAAGGCATCAATGTGTTGATTGTAGAAAAAGACATGGAAGGGTTTGTGGTTGGAAAAAAAGAAAATAAATTAGGAATTAGAGGATCAGACACACATTCTTTATTATTTACAGATGTCAAAGTACCGAAAGAAAATAGAATTGGAGACGATGGGTTTGGATTTCGATTTGCGATGGAAACACTTTCTGGGGGAAGAATTGGAATTGCGGCTCAAGCGCTAGGAATTTCTTCAGGAGCCTATGAATTGGCCTTACAATATAGCAAAGAAAGGAAAACTTTCGGACAACCAATTAGCCACCACCAAGCAATAGCATTTAAATTGGCAGATATGGCCGTGGAAATAGAAGCCGGACGATTTTTATGTTTAAAAGCTGCTTGGGATAAAGACCAAGGGGTGAATTATGATTTATCAAGCTCCATGGCAAAATTATACTGTGCCGATTCTTCTATGAGGATAACAACCGAAGCAGTTCAAATTCATGGCGGCTACGGTTTTGTAAAAGAATACCATGTAGAACGAATGATGCGTGATGCAAAAATCACTCAGATTTACGAAGGGACTTCTGAAATTCAAAAAATTGTAATATCTAGAGCAATACTTAAATAGGTATTTGGTATCTGGTAAATTTCCCAACTCTAATTCAAAACTTTTCACTCTTAACTATTCACTTTCTACTTAGAATTTTTAGCCCTAAGCATTGGATTTTAGAATTTCAACTTAAGACTTTGCATTTGATACTTTAAACAAAAAAAATGGCAGAAGCACTCAAAAATATGTTTAACGAACAGTTTGTTCTTCCTTTTTCTGAAATATGTAAAAATCATATTCCAAATTTCGATACAAAAGAATTTATTGATTCTGTGTTTGATGAGAACTGGATGCACTTAGAATTAAAGCCAAGGATAAAGCACATTGCTCATTCTCTACATAAGCAGCTATCAGAAGACATTCCTGAAAACCTAAAACGCATTGTTTCTATCTCCGAAGACATTCGAATCAACCAAAACAAACAAGACACATTTGAATACTTAATCTTATGTGATTATATTGAAGTTTATGGACTAGAACATTTACAAGAATCTTTAGAAGCTATTGAAAAAGTAACCGTCTTGGCGTCTTGTGAATTTGCAATACGTCCTTTTATTATTAAATATCCGAAAGCTTGTTTTGAAAAATTAACCTCGTGGAGCAATCACGAAAACGCCTCGGTAAGAAGATTGTCTAGTGAAGGCTGCAGACCAAGGTTACCATGGGGAATGGGAATTCCTTTTCTTAAAAAAGACGCAAGTCTTATTATCCCTATTTTAGAAACTTTAAAGGACGATGTTTCTTTATATGTAAGAAGAAGTGTGGCCAACAATATCAATGACATTTCAAAAGATCATCCAGAAATAGTGTTGACTCTATTAAAAAAATGGTACGGAACTTCAGAAGAAAGAAACTGGCTGGTAAAACATGCTGCGAGAACTTTATTGAAACAAGGTCATCCTGAAGCATTAAAAATATTTGGCTACGGAGACGTAAAACATCTAGAAACAAAAGATTTTAAGATTAAAAACAAAACTGTTTCTATTGGTGAATATCTTACTTTTAATTTCTCAATTCAAAATAGTAGTACGAAAAAACAAAAGGTTCGTTTGGAATATTTCGTGTATTTCCTATTATCGAATGGGAAACTTTCTAAAAAAGTTTTTAAAATATCCGAACGGGAACTAGCTCCACAAGAAAAACTAGCATACGAAAGAAGACAGTCTTTTAAAATTATCTCTACTCGAAAATACTACCCAGGTATGCACAAATTAAGTTTGGTTATCAATGGAATTGAAAATGATACTTTAGATTTTGAATTACTAGAATAGATTATTCCACAAAAAAATCAAAATACGTATTTGGATAGGGTTCCTTTTTTAAGGTGAAATGCCACCACTCGCATTGATACGGTTTGAAATTATTTTCTACCATAACTTTTCGCAACAACAATCGATTTGATTCTTGTTTTTGTGTTATTGATCTATCAAAAGGCCAAGAAATTTTATCAAAAAAATCATAAGGACTTCCCATATCTAATTCTATTCCAGAATCTAAATACACGATTGTTAGATCAACCGTACTTCCTCTACTATGGCCAGACTTAGCTGCTATATACTCTAACTTAAACAGATCTTTTTTAGCTACGGTTGGATAAAACTCAGTCTTCATCAAAGTGTCTTTTTCATCACTTGCCCAACGCACAAAATGATCTACAGAACGCTGTGGTCGATATGCATCATATATTTTCAATCCAAGATTATCTTCCTTTAATTGCTTTTGAATATTCTTTAATTGCTTTATAGCCTCCTTGGCTAGTAATGCTATTGGTTTTATATAGCCATCAATAGGCCTCCCTATAAAATTATTCTTTCCAAAATAACGGATATCTAAAACAACCGAAGGTATTTCTTTCTGAATTTCGACAAAACCCTCAGGCATTGAATTTTCCTGAGCTTGCGTAATATAACTTAGAAAAAAAATAAAATAAAAGAAGCTAATGTGCGTGAAAAAATGTTTGTTTACTTTCATATCTCAAAATTCAATATCAACAAATCTAATTAACTATATTTGCATTTCAATTAAGATTTATGACAAATAATGATATTTTAAAAAAGCTACGTGTAGCCTTGCAATTAAAGGATACGGATATTGTGCACATCATGGGATTGGTAGACTTCAAAGTTTCAAAAAGTGAAATAAACGCTTTGTACAGAAATGAAGATCATCCTAAATATGTAGAATGTAAAGATCAATTCTTACGTAATTTCTTAAACGGGCTGGTTATTCACAAAAGAGGACCAATGCCTCCAAAAAACGCAGATAAAAAATAAATAAATTTCTGTTTCTTTAAAAACAGATACTCAAATCATATCTCCATGAAAGAATATAAATTCATCAAACAAAAAAGTACTCCCATAAAAAAAGATGCTGATTTTGAAGAGCTACTTAACAGTTATGCAAAAACAGGATGGAAAGTAATCAACTCATTCGTCCACAGAGGAGTTGTAAAAGCGATTCTAGAAAGAGAAAAAGAAGAAGCTTAAAATAATCTCAATTATATGCCCCTTAAAATTGCATTTACTGATATTGACGGAACGTTACTAAGTAAAGAAAGAGTTCCATCGCCAGCATTAAAGAGAGAAGTAGCTAGAATTACAGAACAAGACATTCCTTTTGTGTTAATTTCTTCTAGAATGCCTAGTGCAATGTATCATATCCAAGATGATTTAAATATCAAAGACACGCCTATCATTTGTTATAATGGAGGTTTAGTTTTGGTAGATAACAAAAGTATTCATTCTACAGAAATTCATGTTTCTATACTTGAAATAATTGCTGAATTAAATACTGAGAAGACATTTCATATAAGTCTTTATAACAATAATGACTGGTATGTAGAAGAAATGGATTTCTGGGCTAAAAGAGAAGAAAACAACACAAAAGTTACTCCGGCTATAAAACCTATTGAAGCCGTTTTAGAAGACTGGAAAAAAAACAACAAAGGAGCTCATAAAGTTATGTGTATGGGTGATAAAGAAGAACTAGATATTGTAATGGAAAGTTTGACTTTGGCTTTTCCTGATGAGTTGCATTTGTACAGATCTAAAGATACTTATATTGAAATAGCCAGTAAAGAAATTTCAAAACTTACTGGAATCAAAACATTATTAGACCATAGTTATTCACATTTATCGTTAGACAACTGTATTGCTTTTGGTGATAATTATAATGATATTGAAATGCTTAGCGCCGTGAAAATGGGTGTTGCTGTTCAAAATGCTAAAGAAGAAGTTTTAGCAATTTCGAATGACATTACAGATACAAATCATAATGACGGAGTAGCAAAAGCGATTCAAAAACACTTAATTTAAAAAATTATAAAACCAATGAAAAAAATACTCCTACTTGCAATTTTATCTATTGTCTTATTTATATCATGTACTGACAATTCAAAAAACAAAATGAGTGTGCAAGGAGAGGTTATTGGTCTTAAAAAAGGAACACTATACCTTCAAAAAATTGAAAATGGTGTTTTGTCAACTGTTGACTCTACAAAAATGGTAGGAAGTAGTTTGTTCGCATTAGAATCTTCTATAAACACTGCTGAATTGCATTTTTTATCACTTGATAAAAACAATGAAATGACAATTCCTTTTTTCGGAGAGGTAGGAACGATTACTATCAATACTAACTTAGACAACTTTGTACTTCAAGCTAAAATTTCAGGTTCTAAAAACCAAGATATTCTTGAGAACTACAACAAAATTTCTTCTAAGTTCCAGGATCAGAATCTTGATATGATCAAAGAAGATTTTGAAGCTCAAGTAGCAAAAGATAAAGAAAAATTAGATGTGTTGGCTAAAAAATCAAAACAACTACTCCGCAGAAAATATTTATATACCACCAATTTTGCAATCATGAATGCAGATTCTGAGGTTGCTCCTTACCTAGCTTTAAAAATGTTAGCAGATGCTAATATAAAATTATTAGACACGATTAATAAATCACTTACTGAAAAAATAAAAAACTCTAGCTACGGTAAAGAATTGAATTCTTTTGTTGAAAAAATCAAACAAACAGAAAAAGAATAAACATCGTGGAACTGTTGAATTGCACTTCAAAACTCACATGTATTTTATGACTAAAGAAAAATAGATTTACAAAAAAACGATACAACTTAATTTTTTATAAGGTCTTAATTGGCTTTCACTTTTACACTCCATTGGTATTCAAAAGAAGAAACAACCTGACCCGTTTCATCAACACCTTTAGAAGTTAATAGTATTGTTTGCCCTTCTTTACTGACAATACTTTTTTGGATGCCTTGGTCGATACGTCCATCATCAAAACAGTCAAAACTTAGTCTTCCAGTAGCTTTTTTATAAAATTCTCCTTTCTGACCAACCACCAACATAGAGATTTTTTCTGAAGAACTAGCTATTTTTTGCATCATCAAAACACCCGTAGCCAGTTCTGAAGCCATTCCTTGTGTTGCCCAATACATAGACTTAAATGGATTCTGATTGATCCACCTATGTTTTACACTCACTGAAACTTTAGTTGCTGAGACAGACGTAACACGTACTCCAGAAAAATAAGCTGATGGGATTTTAAATAAGACAAAACTATTCAATTTAAAAGGTGTGAATTTCATGTTTTAAATTTAGAGAAAAAATTGGTTAGCTACTAATCTGAACCAAAGAATCGCATAAATATCAATATTATAAAAAATATTTACATTTTTATAATCGCGACTAAAATATTGAAAGACTCATATATCATTGACAATTATAGTATTTCAACATAGTTCTGAACGATAAAAAATAAAATAAACAGTACTATGTTTTGCATAATACTATGCTTATGTATATCTTTGTCGTATCAAAACATGAAAAAAAACAACGACACAACTAGCGCTTTTCTCATTCATTTATCTGCATTTCTAGGATATATAATTCCTTTTGGAGCGATTATTATTCCACTTGTCTTATGGCAGTCACAAAAAGATAAAAGTGAATTTTTAGACAAACACGGAAAAGCAGTCGTCAATTTTAATATCAGTTTTGCACTTTACGAGGTATCCCTGATTATTGCAATCATATTGACCTTTTTGGGGTATTTATTTACACAAGGATCTATATTGTTTGTCATTATAATTGCATTGTTTATTCTATTTCACATCATCAGAGCGATCTTAATTATCCTAGCAGCAATAAAAGCACAAAAGGGTGAAACCTATGAATACCCGATGACTATAAAGTTTATAAAATAAAAACCACTTTCAATGAAGATAGAGAACACTAAAGCACAAATGCGGAAAGGGGTATTAGAATACTGTATCCTTTCAATATTACAAAAAGGAGATGCCTACACTTCTGAAATACTTTCTACCCTAAAAGACGCAGAAATGATTGTAGTAGAAGGTACTATTTATCCTTTACTAACTCGTTTAAAAAATGCGGGACTCTTGAGTTATCGTTGGGAAGAATCTACCTCAGGACCACCTAGAAAATACTATGTCCTCACAGAAAATGGCATTTTATTTTTGAAAGAATTGAATACAACTTGGAACAACCTAATACACGCAGTTACTATAGTAACTGACTCTAAAAAATAAAAAAGATGAACAAGACAATCAACATAAACCTAGGAGGATTCTTTTATCACATTGATGAAGTAGCCTACCAAATATTGAAAAATTACCTAGAATCAATTTCAAAATCTTTGAGTGATGATCCGAAAGGAAAAAATGAAATTATTGCTGATATCGAAGCTCGAATTAGTGAGTTATTATCTGAAAAAATTCAAGATTCAAGACAGGTAATCAACGAATCAGACATCAACGATATCATCACAATCATGGGACAACCAGAAGATTATGAAGATTCGGGAGAAGAATACTCCAGCTCTGAAAACAATTACAGACAGAGAAAAAACACAACTAAAAAACTATACAGAAACGGAGAAAACAAATTCTTAGGAGGTGTGGCATCAGGAATCGGATATTATTTTCAAATTGATTCAATATGGATACGTCTTATCTTAATTCTACTTACGATCACTGGTGGATTTGGAATACCTATCTATATTATCCTTTGGATCTTGCTTCCGGAAGCAAAAACAACAACAGAAAAACTTGAAATGGAAGGCGAAGCTGTAAATATTGATAATATAGAAAAAAAGATAAGAACTGAATTTGAAAACGTCAGTGCAAAATTTAAAAATGCTGATTACAGTAAAGCAAAAACAGGATTTCAGAATTTTTTAGACACTTTAGGCAAAATAATACTAGCAATATTTAAAATTATTGGTAAGTTTATTGGAGTGCTTCTTATATTAGTTGCCGCAGCAATGTTGACTTTATTAGTTATAGGTGCTTTCTCATTTGGTAGTTTAGAAATAATGGGAATCAGTGACAATTTCACAAATATTCAATCTTTTATATATAGTTCATTAATACCACATTGGATATTAGTATCGCTTATTTTTATCGCTATCGGATTTCCTTTTTTAATCCTATTTATTTTAGGCCTCAGAATTGTGTCCTCTTCAATGAGACAATTTAGCAAACCAACTTCACTGACCTTGTTAGGCGTTTGGATTATCGCCATTTTAGTCCTGATATTTACAGGAATAGAACAAAGTACTGCAAAAGCATTTAACGGCTCTAAAACCGAAGAAAAACCATTTGTATATCAAAAAAGTGACACCTTATATATAAAGATCGTAAACAATGATAATTTAAATTTCAAAAAACGAATAGAGAAAAATGATGATCAAGAATTCGTATATGAAAATGACATAAAGAAATTATACACAAATAATGTTACAATTGATGTTATTTACAATGACAGTGATGTAGCTACAGTAAAAATCAGAAGAAAATCTGAAGGAGAAAACAAAAATATCGCCAATAAAAATGCTGACACAATAGAATACAACTATGTTATTAATGGCAAAACTATAGAATTGGATGGATATTTTCTAAGTCCTGAAGACAATCTACATAAAAACGAACATGTATCCATTACCATTTCAATTCCAAGAAATACAGAAATCTATTTTACACGATCAACAAAAACGTTTATAGGAGACATTGAAACAATGCAAGATTTATATAGCAATGACATTCCTAACCATCACTTTATAATGGGCCCTGTTGGATTGGAATGTACTGACTGTGATGAAAGAATTTTTCGAAACTAAACAACAACCTTATGAAAACAAGTATCAAACACACAGCTTTCTTATTCCTTTTAGCGACCTCTGTAACGAGTTGCCTATCCGACAAGACAAGAGGTAATAAAATTGTCACCTCTCAAAGCAGAAATGTAACCGAACCTTTTACCAAAATCAGTGCGCAACAAGGTCTTTCGGTTTACATCACCATGTCTTCTGAAGAGAAAATTACTGTTGAGACAGATGAAAACCTACAAGACATAATTAAAACTGAAATCAAAAACGGAACACTAAAAATATACAGCATAAAAAAAATAAGCAAATCAGAAGCTAAAAATGTATATGTTTCAATTCTAAAAATATCTGAGATTGAATCCAATAGTGGCGCACGCGTTTTTGCTGAAAACACTTTGATAAGCAAAAGCATGACCGTCAAATCAAGTAGTGGCTCTTCTATTGACTTGCAAGTGAGTACAGATTCTCTATTCTCAAGTTCTAGCAGTGGATCTAGTCTTAAGCTTAAAGGACAAACACTTTATCACAGCGCAAAATCTAGCAGCGGAAGCAGTATAAACTCTTATCACTTAAAAGCAAAAAATGTTGACACCAAAGCCAATAGTGGTTCTCATATACGAGTTACAGCAACTGACACTTTAAATGCAAAAGCAAATAGTGGTGGAAGTATTCAATATAAAGGAAACCCAAATAATATAGACAGAAATATATCTTCGGGTGGAAACATATCTGTTGAGTAGAGCAGTAGTTAGCAATCTTTTGGTTTAGGTTCATTCTTAAATGTCTTTAGTAATAGAGCTAAAGGTATTTTTTATCTTTAAAAAAAAATATTACAATGGAATACCATCTTGTTTTCTTGCGTGGTATGAATGTCTCTGGAAAAAAAATCTCAAAAGGGAAGCTTTAAAAACCCTATTTCACAGCAATGCGTTCCAAGAGGCAAAAACATATATGCAACGTGGAAATATCTTGATTCCGAGTTCAAGCTTGAATTCAGAAAACATTAAAGTAAAAATATAAACGTTGCATTTTGAACATTTCAATATCCAGACGATCTCTATTGTAAAAACCAGTGAAGAGATTAAAGCATTGATGAAAGAAAATCCATACCCCACAGAAAACACCAAAGAATTATATTTTATCTTATTATCAGAAACTCCTATATTAGAAAAAGTTGAAACTAGTATTGGCAAAGATTACAACCAAGGTGCATTTGTAATCATAAATTACTGCATTTATATACAATGTATAAATGGGTTTAGAAAAACAAAAAAATTAACAATAATTTCTTTGAAAAGAAACTACAATTAAAAGCCACCACTCGAAATTGAAACACTTTGAATAAAATGATACTACTAGCAACATAAGCATACTTTTACGATAGTTCTCACTACTCATAACCAACGTAATTAAACTGCAGCCAACCCAAGTCTATAAAAAAAAATTACTCTTTAATCACGATTTATCCCCTTCTTACTTTTAGACAAAATAGATGTGAGCATATCAGATAAAGCCCTACGTCTTCCTTTTCTACCTCCCTCTCTTTTTTTGTATCTAAAAACAAAAAAAGCACTCGTATGACAACAATAAAAACAATTTTTATTTCCGAAACATCATTCACCTCATTCTATTTATTATTGGTGGAATCAATTTTACAACTGAGTTAAAATATCTAAAAAAAAGATTGTGACTCTATTTAACTATAAAAAAACTAACTGTAAATTAAAATCAGGAAGCTTCTTATTTACGATTCCCCATAAAACGTAACAGGAATAAGAATAGATTTACAAAATCTAAATACAAAGTCAATGCACCTAAAATCGATTTCTTTTTAGCAACCTCAGCATCATCATCAAACGAAGCCATTCTTTTAATTTTTTGAGTATCATACGCTGTTAAAGCCACAAAAATCAAAACCCCTGCGTAGGTAATTATCCAGTACATCATTTCACTCTGTAAAAACATATTTACGACAGAAGCAATAAGCACTCCTATCAAGGCCATAAAAGCCAAATTTCCAATAGAAGTCAAATCTCTTTTCGTCATATACCCATAAGCACTCATTACTCCAAAAGTCAATGCGGTTACTAAAAACGTAGAGGCGATAGAAGAACTGGTGTATATCAAAAACACCATAGATAATGTCAAACCATTTAGAACAGAATATAAGATAAACACAATACCTGCCGTCTCTGCTGACATTTTGTTAATTCTAGCTGACAAATAGATAACGGCACCAAATTCAGCTGCAATTAGTATATAAAAAGGAATCATTGTATCTCCTGGAAAGATCGCTTGAAAGACTGCTGGTGTAGACGCTGCCCACATAGCTACAATTCCTGTAACTACCAAGGCTGCACTCATCCAACCATATACTTTTGAAATAAATACTGCTTGTACTTGCTCTTGTTGTAATGTTAATCCGTTATTCATAACTTTATCTTTTAGTACGATTCCTTAAAAAAGAAATCTTATTTTTTAAATTCTTTATTCTTTTGTGATGCTACTCTAATTGTTTTTCAATAAACATACCATTCACAAAATGCAGATATATTGTCATATAAGATGACGATTTAGCATTTTTTTATTACAAATTGACAAAATAAAACAACTATAATTCGTTTTTTATTTTCAACAATTCCGCTTTTACAAATTCCAGACTCGCAATAATTTCGTGATTGTCAATTGTTTGTTTGGGTTGTGTTTTCAGTTTGTTCTTGGCTCCATCTAAAGTAAAGCCCTTTTCTTTTACTAAATGATAAATTAATTGAAAATTTTTAACGTCATCTTGGGTAAACATTCTATCCCCTTTTGCGTTTTTTTTAGGTTGAATTACATCAAATGATTTTTCCCAGAAACGGATCAATGAAGTATTTACATCAAATGCTTTTGCTACTTCTCCTATTTTATAATATCTTTTTTCAGGTAAGTTGATATTCATTAGTCAAGAGATTGATTTTCTTTAGAAGCCATATCTAACATTAAGTCGTATTCTTCAGGAGTTAAATCGTTGAAATAATAATATATAGGATTTACTTTTCTTTTTGCTTTGTGAACTTCATAATGTAAGTGAGGTGCTGTAGAAGTACCTGAAGAGCCTACATAGCCAATCAAATCTCCACGTTTTAGTTTTTGACCATTTCGAACAATATATGTGTCCATATGCCCATAAAGCGTTTTATAGCCAAAACCATGATCTATCTTTACATGATTTCCAAAGCCTCTTTTAGATCTTTTTGCATATTCTACTTTTCCATTTCCAGTAGCGTAAATTGGAGTTCCTTTGGGTGCAGAAAAATCCATTCCCCAGTGGTATTTTCTTGTTTTATAGATAGGATGAATTCTATAGCCGTATCCTGAAGCCATACGTTTTAATTCTTTGTTAGCAACTGGTTGAATAGCAGGTATAGAAGCCAACATTTCTTTTTTATTCTTTGCCATCTCAATGATCTCATCCAAAGACTTAGACTGAACCACCAATTGTTTTGACAAAACATCAATTTTTTTTGTCACCTCTTTAATCATGACAGAATTCTCGAAACCATCTAAAGATTTATATCTGTTGATTCCCCCAAAACCAGCCATTCTTTCTTCTTTCGAAATGGGCTCTGCTTCAAAATAAACTCTATAAATATTATCATCACGTTCTTGAATCTCATTTAACACCTCAGTTCCTTGGTCAATTTTCTTAGAAAGTAATTCAAAATGTAATTTTAAATTTTCTAGCTCACGCCCTTGTTCTAACTGACTTGGCGATTGAACAATATAACTAAATCCAATAAAACCGAGAAAAGAAGTCAATAAAATAGCTGCTATAAACAACATGCTATTTTTCACCTTTGTTCCCTTCTTTACCTGAATTCTTTGATAAGAAAGGGTATCAGAATCGTAATAAAATTTTACTTTCGCCATATTGCTAAAAATAGTACTTTTGTAACCTTATTTACAAGCCCTCTAACGAGCCTAAAATCTTGTTCGATAAAAGCAAATTTACAAAATGTTTTAGAACTACTAGAATTTGAAGTAGATTTAGCGTTATTAATAGTTAAAGTAAAGAATTACAACACATGAAATCACAAGAAGTAAGACAACAGTATTTAAATTTTTTCAAGGAGAAATCTCACAAAATTGTTCCTTCTGCACCCATTGTATTAAAAGACGACCCTACATTGATGTTTACCAATGCAGGAATGAATCAATTTAAAGAATACTTTTTGGGGCAACGAGAAATTACAAATACTAGAATTGCTGATACTCAAAAATGTTTGCGTGTTTCTGGTAAACATAATGATTTAGAGGAAGTAGGAATGGATACCTACCACCACACCATGTTTGAAATGTTAGGTAACTGGAGTTTTGGAGATTATTTCAAGAAAGAAGCTATTGAATGGGCATGGGAATTCTTAACAGATAGACTTAAGATAGATAAAGACTCTTTGTATGTAAGTGTGTTTGAAGGCAGTTCAGATGCTGATAATCTTCCTATAGATCAAGAAGCATTCGATTTATGGATAAGTCTTGTTCCTGAAGATAAAATTATCATGGGGAATAAGAAAGATAATTTTTGGGAAATGGGAGCACAAGGACCTTGTGGACCCTGTTCTGAAATTCATATTGATATTCGTTCTGCTGAGGAAAAAGCTTTGGTTTCTGGTCGTGATCTAGTAAATATGGATCACCCTCAAGTTATTGAAATTTGGAATCTCGTTTTTATGCAATTCAATAGAAAAGCAGATAGTTCTCTTGAATCATTACCCCAACAACATGTAGATACCGGAATGGGATTTGAGCGTTTGTGTATGGCTATGCAAAACGTAAAATCAAATTATGACACAGATGTTTTTACTCCATTAATTAGAGAGATAGAAACAATTACCAATGCCAAATATGAAAAAAACTCTATTGCAACAGAAGAGAGTGGAAAAGTAAGTGTTGCAATACGAGTCATTGCAGATCATCTACGTACTGTTGCATTTTCTATTGCCGACGGACAGTTGCCTAGTAATAATGGTGCTGGATATGTAATTCGTAGAATTCTAAGAAGAGCGATCCGTTACGGATTTACTTTCTTAAACACAAAAGAACCTTTTATTTTCAAATTAGTTGAAACTTTAAGCAATCAATTAGGAGATGTTTTCCCTGAATTAAAAACACAAATACAGTTAATTATCAATGTTATAAAAGAGGAAGAGCATTCTTTCTTAAAAACATTAGATCAAGGATTGTTATTGCTTGACACGATTATTTCTAAAACAGAAGGAAAAATAGTTTCTGGTGAAAAAGCCTTTCAATTATACGATACTTTTGGATTTCCTATCGATTTAACAGCCTTGATTTTAAGTGAAAAAGGGTATCAGTTAGACGAAAAAGGTTTCGAAGTAGAGCTTCAGAAACAAAAAACGCGTTCACGTGCAGCTGCCCAAGTAACGGCTGGTGACTGGCAAATTTTAGGTGAAAATTCTGATGAAGATTTTGTTGGATTTGATAACCTAACTTCAGAAGTTAAATTAACTCGCTATAGAAAGGTTGAAAGCAAAAAAGACGGACAGTTATTTCAATTGGTATTCAATCAAACACCTTTCTATCCGGAAGGTGGCGGGCAAGTTGGAGATAAAGGATATTTAGAAGCAACTAACGGAGACGTTATTTATCTTTTAGACACAAAAAAGGAGAACAACCTTATCATTCATATGACTAAGAACCTTCCTAAGAATTTAGAGGCTACTTATACAGCTGTTGTAGATTCAAAACAACGTTTTAGATCGTCTGCAAATCACACCGCAACACATTTGTTACACCAAGGATTGAGAACCATTTTAGGAACACATGTAGAACAAAAAGGTTCAATGGTTCATAGTGAATCTCTTCGTTTTGATTTTTCACACTTTTCAAAAGTAACTCGTGAAGAAATTATAGAAATTGAAAATTTTGTAAATGCTCGTATTCATGAAAAATTAAGTTTAGAAGAAAACAGAAACAATACCTATGATAATGCGATCTCTGATGGAGCAATTGCATTGTTTGGAGAAAAATATGGAGATACTGTTAGGTCTATTCGTTTTGGTAACTCCATGGAATTGTGTGGTGGGTTGCATGTAAACAACACTGCAGATATTTGGCATTTTAAAATCTCAGGAGAAACGGCTGTTGCATCTGGTATTAGAAGAATTGAAGCGATTACTTCTGACACCATTAAAAAGTATTATAAGAATCAAGATACTTTATTTACAGAGGTTAAAAACACATTAAAAAATGCAAAAGATCCTGTCAAGGCAATCACATCTCTTCAAGATGAAAATACAGATTTAAAAAAACAAATTGAAGTATTGGTAAAAGAGAAAGCTAAAAACATCAAGGTCAATTTAAAAAATAACATTACAGAAATTAACGGAATCAATTTCTTGGCTTGTCAAATAGATTTAAATGCAGCCGCAGTAAAAGATTTGGCTCATGAACTTGGAAACGAAGTTGACAACTTATTCTTCTTTGCCGGAACAGAAATCAATGGTAAAGCATTATTGACTTCTTATATTTCTAAAAATTTGGTAGAAGAAAAAGGACTGGACGCTGGTAAAATTGTTCGTGAATTAGGAAAGCTAATTCAAGGTGGTGGTGGTGGTCAAAAATTCTTTGCTACTGCTGGTGGTAAAAATCCTGCAGGGCTTAAAGAGGCTATTTCAAAAGCAAAAGAGTACATTGCTTAATAAAAATAAAAGAAGCACAAACGGCTCTTAATAGAGCCAACTCATCCTAATAGGTTTTAATTACAAAAAAAAGATTCCTAACTAAATTAGGAACCTTTTTTGTTTGTAAAACATGTACATTATTCTTTTGAAAGCTCTAAATATGTTTTTGTAGAATTACGCTCTACCAAATCCGTTTGAATCACTTTTGTAACCGCTGGAGAAGGCATCTCCTCTTTTTTCTCTAATCTATCAATCAACATTTGAGCAGCTGTTCCTCCCATCAATTCTCCATGTTGGCTAACTGTTGTTAACTTGGGGTTTGAGTGCCTAGACAATAAACCATTTGCAAATCCAATTACCGAAAAATTCTCTGGAATTTTGTATCCTTTTCTTTGTGCAATTTTCATTGCTGCAATGGCAGATTGTTCACTAGAGGCAATGACACTATCGATTTCACTATTTTCAAAAAGAGGTTCAATAATTTCTTCGTATTTTTTATAATCGCTCTCTTGAATATTTAAAATCAATTTTTTATTGACTGGAAGGCCTTCGTTTTCCATTCCTTTTAAATAGCCCTTATACCTGTCTTTCCCAACAATCAAGTCACTAATAGTAGAAATAAACGCTATGTTTTTACAGCCCGTCTTTGACAAATGCTTTACCGTGTTTACAGCAGCTTCAAAATCATCAGCAATGACTTTATCACAGACTACACTTTTTGCCACACGATCAAACATAACAATAGGCGTTCCTTCATCAATCATGTCTTGGAAGTGCCCAACAGAATTTTTAATTCCTGTTTCTTTGGACATAGACACTAAAAACCCATCAATACTTCCATTCGAAAGCATCTCCATTGTTTCTACCTCTTTGGAATAAGATTCATTAGAGATACAAGTAATAATTTTATAACCATTTTCGTTTGCTGTTTTCTCAACCCCGATAAAAACTTGTGCCAAGAAAAAGTCCAACATATTTGGAATAACAACCCCAATCGTTTTTGTACGTCTGTTCTTTAAACTTAACGCATTAAAATTTGGCTTGTATTTTTTCTTTTTAGCATATTTCTGAATCTTATCTTTCGTTTTATCACTAATTTCATAACTATCATTCAACGCTTTTGAAACAGTAGAAATAGACACATCAAATTTCGCAGCAATATCTTTAATAGTAATTTTTTTCATATTCAGGAGAGAATTTAATTTACAGCTTGTTACAAAAGTATCTTTTTTAATCTAAAAAAACAGAATAACTATTAAAAACTGTTTTTAGTTTTTTAAAACAAACCAATTCGTATGTTAAAACGCTATAGACGACGACATACTCTATTACTAAAAGATATAAATTTTCTTGATAAATATCTTGTTGATAAGCAGCATAACTTAAAATTGTAAAGAAGCTCCAAACCAGTGGGAATTTATACCGTGTACATACTGAAAAGAACAAAGGAATTGCGATGTACCATGGATGTACTATAGAAGCTAAAGAATAATATATACAAATTGCAAATAACATAGAGCTCATCAATACTTTTGGATTGGCATTCTTTCTCAGCAATGCAACGAGCATGACAGCACAAAAAACAATAATGGGAGTTACTTTTCCTACGATGTGAATTATATTATATCCTTTTACCCAAAACCCTATTTCTCTTACCAAATAATAAATACTCGCATTGAACTCAAAATTTTGAAAATACAAATGTATACTCTTCATAAAGTTGTCATACAATTCATGACTCATAAAAGGCACAAAAAATAAAACATTCAATAACAAAACAATCGAAAAGTAGTGTATGCTTTTTTTACTTCCCAGAAGCTTCAATAAAAGTGGCAAAAACAACAATGGAATTAATTTTACAGAAACAGCAACAGCAAAAAACACAGCGGAAAACAATTCCTTTTTTTTAAACAGAAAATACAATGAAATTGCTAGAAAGAAAATCATGACTCCTTCAAAATGCAAGTTGCCTGTAAGTTCTAAAATCACAAAAGGATTCAACATATAAAAGAAGATTTTATAGGAAGGAATCTTTAAGTAGTCAATTATTTTTTTTCCATAAATGTAGGTCCCGATATCGGCTAAGACAAGCACCAAACGCATTACAACGGTAGACCCAAGAAGATTTTTAGCAAATAAAACAGCAGGTATCAAAAAAGCAAACTGGTTTACTGGAGGATAACAAGTAAAATGACTCCCGTTCATGGATCCCATACCTTGATATAGCTCAACTCCTTCAGCAACTAATTCAGGATTATTTTCTGGTAAATACAAATACGGATTCAACCCTTGCCAAGACATTCTTCCATCCCATATAAATCGATAAAAATCATCAGATAAATTAGGAATCGCAAACAGTAATAGCAACCGAAAAGCTATACTTATTAAAAACAAAAATTTATTATTGTCTTTATTCTCTTGAACAAGTACTAAAAAAGCAATAAACAGACCTGTATACAGAAACAGTAACATATAAAACTCAGATCGCTCGATTCCATAAGATATTCCCAAGTAAAAGAAAAAACTTAGTGCTAGACTTATATACGTTTTTTTTGATATGTTGTCGAAAATCTCACTCATTTACAGAAGTAATAGATTGATAAAAAACATAACCAAAACCAAAAAACAACATCAAATGAAAAGGAAACAATCCAAAATCATAATGGTCACTAGCTATTAAATTATTTTCACCAACATAGCCTACTAAAAAAGCACTCACCATTCCGAAACCAAAATACAGTGTTAAAAAACCTTCTATAAACACACTTTTAGGAATCTTCTTTTGTATATACTTATTCTTTTTCCATGTATCTTTCAATGTTAACATATTGAATTTTGGGGTTCTTACAAATTCACTTTTCTTACCTAAATGCCCTTCTGCTACTGCAACAGTATTGTGCAGTGAAAAACCCATAGCTACTGAGAAAAACTTAAAAAACATGAGAAAATAGTTTCCGAAATTTCGAATCCCTCCACCTTTTACTTCTCTATACATATACCAATAACAGATAAAAAATATCAGTGTGCTTAACCCGAAAAAACTCATGGCAATAAAATACAAATTCAGATCAACAAAATGATTTTTCAGATACAATATCGGAATACTCAAAACTCCAACGATAAAAACATTCAAGAACATAGAACTATTTAAAAGATGTAAAGCGGCATGCAGTTTTGTTTTCCAACAAATATTATCTGCCTTCATTACTCTTTTAATCATTTTCTGAAAATTCTCAGCCCCTCCTTTATTCCATCTAAATTGTTGACTTCTGGCTGCACTAATTACAACAGGTAATTCGGCAGGTGTTTCTACATCTACCAAATATTTAAATTTCCAATCTTTTAATTGTGCTCTATAACTTAGATCTAAATCTTCTGTAAGCGTATCCCCCTCCCAGTTTCCGGCATCATAAATACATGATTTTCTCCAAATCCCAGCAGTTCCATTAAAATTGATAAAGTGTCCTTCACTATTTCTCCCAACTTGTTCTAATGTAAAATGTGCATCTAAAGCAAAAGCCTGAATTTTCGTCAATAAGGAATAATCTCTATTGATATGCCCCCATCTAGTTTGCACTACTCCAATTTTATTATTTTTAAAATAAGGAATGGTTTTATGCAGCCAATCTGATTCAGGCAAGAAATCCGCATCAAAAATTGCTATAAATTCTCCATTTGCAGTTTCAAGGCCTTCCTTTAAAGCTCCTGCCTTAAATCCTCTTCTATCCGTTCTATGGATATACTGAATACTATGCCCTTCTTTTTTTAACTTCTCTACCTGTTTTATTGTAGATCTTACACTTTCATCTGTAGAATCGTCTAACACCTGAAACTCAATTTTATTTTGAGGATATTCTAACTGAACAATTTTATTCAACAAGCGTTCCATAACATACATCTCGTTATATACTGGCAATTGTATGGTCACAAAAGGAATTTGATTGGCATCAGAAAAATCAAATTTATCATCGGTATTCTTTTTCTTTTTCGACCTTAAAAAATTAAATAAGAGATTTAACTGTGCTAGTGAAAAACAAAATATAAGAGTTAAAGAAGTTAAATAAATTGCAAGCAGTACTAGGCCAATTTTGTACAAAAAAATATCTGAAAAAATATAATCCATTATTTTATACTATATCTAAAAATCCAACTTAATATTTTATAACCAGCCATAACAGTTCCCTTTAAGGTACCAGACACTTTTGAGATTCCTATTCTATTTCTATAGGTTACAGGAACTTCAACATATTTCATTTTTCTCTTTAATACTTTCAATTGCATTTCAACTGTCCATCCGTACGTTTTATCTTGCATTTCTAACTCTAAGAGCTTCCCATAATTCATTGCTCTAAAAGGACCTAAATCTGTGAATTTTGCTGAAAAGAATAAACGCATCAAACTAGTAGCAAGCCAATTTCCGAATACTTGCTGAGGAGTCATTGCTCCGTCTTCTCTATAAGCAGCGTTTCTTGCACCAATAACCATATCTATATCATCATTGATAATAGGAGCTATTATTTTTATGAGCTCTTCTGGATAGTCTGAATAATCACCATCCAAAAAAACAATAATTTCTGGTTTTACATTTTGCTTTGAAATATGCTCCATTCCTTTTAAGCAGGCATAACCGTAACCTTTCTGACTTTCTAACAACACAGTAGCCCCTGCTTCTTTTGCTACTTTAGAAGTTTTATCAGTAGAACCATTGTCTACCACAATTATTTCAGAAACAATATTAGGAATATCCTTGATTACATTCCCAATTGCTGAATCTTCATTGAATGCAGGAATAATTACCTTAATGATTCGTTTCTCATCGACTTCCAATCTCACCTCTTGCAAATCTTGCGTTTTAATATTCTCTAGCATTCTAAGTTGCCTTTCGGCATTTTATTATAATAAATCTTTTAAGTCGTTTTCTAACTCAAAGCTTTCTAAATCTTTCCATTCTCCCGTCTTCACGTTCGCTTGATACTTTTCAACTTTCTTTATTTCTCCTTTTTTATACTGAATACAATACCCTTGTTTTTTATCTTTTTCGTATTGAACCTTACAAATAACAGTACCTTTTTCATCATAAAAGACCCACCAATCTGACATCAACCCTGAAATAAAATGTCCTTCTTTTTCTAATCGATTGTTGGGTTGGTAAAAGTACCAATATTTTTCTTTGAGACCGTTTTTAAAATGTCCTTTAGAAGCAATTATTTGATTCGGAAAATAAGTCACCCAATATTCATTTTTCAAACCATCTATCGTCCAACCTTCGGAGAGAGTTTCTCCATTCTCCCCTTTGATTTTTTGATATTCTCTCTCTGTCTGCGCAAGCAGCATACTTGTAAAAAGAAAAAAAGTTACTATCGTTTTATACATCATATAAAAAGTGCCCTTTGACAGGTTTAGGGCACTTTATTTATTATTTTTAATCAATTCTAATAAATCAACATCATTTCCTAACAAAGTAGGATTTTCTTCCACACGGTTTTCTGTAGGACCATTCTCTAATTTTAATACTCCTCTAGGACATACAGCAGAACAAATTCCGCATCCAACACAAGATGACCTTACTATATTTTGCCCTTTTTGAGCGTATGATCTAACATCAATTCCTTGTTCACAATACGTAGAACAGTTTCCGCAAGAAATACATTGCCCACCATTTGTAGTAATTCTAAATCTCGATTTAAATTTTTGAATAAAGCCCATATAAGCTGCTAACGGGCAACCAAAACGACACCAAACTCTATTCCCTAAAATCGGATAAAACCCTGTCCCAATGACTCCTGAAAAGATAGAACCTATAAAGAACCCATAACTGCTTTGAATGTCATATGCAGATATTCCAAAAGCAATTTCTCTCCAACTTTCCATTTCTGCAAAATAGGTATATAAAGTCAATGCTGTCATAAGTGTAGCAAAGACCAATACTCCATGAATCAACCATCTTTCAACTTTCCATGAAAATAATGATTTACTAGATAACTGTCTATAAGGGTCACCCAATGTTTCGGCCAGTCCTCCACAACCACATACCCATGAACAATACCACCTTTTTCCATAAAAATAAACCATTACAGGTACGATAATTAAAGATAATACAATTCCCCAGATCAGCATTATAAGACCAATTTGGCCTTGTCCCAACAATCCCCAATCTTGATCTAGATTAAAGAATAGATCATAATCTAGCGGCCATGCATTTTTAAAATCGAACCAAGGTTTGTTAAAAGCAACCAAAATTTCTGGAATCAAAAAGGCAAATGCAACTTGAAAGAAAAGCACCACTCCTGTTCTTAATAATTGGTAATTGTTATGTCTGTATTTTATAAACATACGAACCGCAAAAACGCTCATTACAGAACAATACATGAATCCATATAAAAACCATTGACTAGATTCATTTCCACTGATTCCTAGATTTATAGTATTGACAGCTAGAATTGGATTTACAAGATAATTTGGAAAAAAGTATAATAAGATATAAAAACTCACAAAGTATACAAAAGCGGTAATTCCTAAAAATCCTTTGTTCGTTGCTGAATGTTGGAAAATTCCGTTGTTTTTAATTCCTGCGGGACCTAATAATTTATAGTCTGAACCAAAAGAAATCAGTCCACCTAAAATAGCCAATCCAAAGGTTAACAAGAAGAATAATCCTTGATTTTCTTGCGGCCATCCAGTTGCAGAAGCTCTAACCAATGGGTATACAAACTCTTTAGATGTTTTGTTCCATTTGACTTTGATTACTTTTTCCCAAGCGATATTTTCTTGTTTTAGCTGATATGCATCTGAAGATTTTGCTATTTCAAGAATTTTGCTTGATAGTTCATAAGCGCTCAACTCTTGATTTATAATTTCTGACTGTGCTTTATTTATAAAAAACTCACTCTTCACTTTTTGCGACACCCAAGCATCAAAAACCTCTTGTGAAACTTTATTGGTTCCTGTAAAGATGCTTGATGTGAAAAAGAAAAATCCCATTAATGAGATGATCAATCCAATATTTTTTATTGTTTTCATATTTCTATTTATGAGATTGAAAAAATACGTTTCCAGCTTTTAGCCTGTACTTTTAAATACGTGTTATTTTCTTTATTGAATTTTTCAATAATTTCTTCTTCGTGTTGTTTAAAAAACTCAGGATCAAAATTGGCATCTCTTAAATGAGTCAACACTGTTTCTACAGTTGCTTTCTCGTTCAGCCAGGTATCAAATCTTTCATGACGCAATCGAATTCCGAATGTATTGATTCCAATAAACTCATGAGACCTTGTGTCATAATTCAGTAGTATACTTTTTTTACCAGAACTATCTTCCCAGTAAAAACGACTTTCATTTTCTTTGGGTTGTGCCCAAACCCAACCATAGGTTTGGTATTCAATATCTAAAAATTTTGCAGAGTTGAACCAATGTCCTGGTTTGTATGCCGTGCGTTTCCCGCAAATAGTTCTAGCAACGGTTTCTCCCATCATTCTACCTGTATACCAAACAGCTTCTATAGGTCTTCTTTGATCGATTGCTTTATGTTGTTCTGCACAATCTCCAATCGCGTAAATATCTTTGCAATTGGTTTCTAAAAAAGTATTTACCAATACCCCTCTTCCCACAGTGATATCAGAATTTTTCACAAAATCAATATTTGGACTCACACCTGCTGTCAAACCAACAACCGTACATTCTATTCTATCTCCTTTATCTGTAACAACTGCTTTTGCATGACCATTTTCATCAGAAACTATTTCTGTAAGGTTTGTAGACAATCTCAAATCGATATGATTTTCTAATATTTCTCTATTCACCATTTCTGATTGTTCTATAGGCAGTACACCACTCCAAAAGCTCGCTTCTCGTACTAAAAAAGTAACAGGTATATTTCTTGAGTGTAACATTTCTGCCATTTCAATTCCTATCAACCCTCCGCCCACTATAACAGCTCGTTTACAATTTTCAGCGCTTTCTTCAAGTTTTTCTAAATCCTGTTTGGAATACATTCCTTGAACCCCTTTTAAGTCTTGACCCGGCCATCCAAATTTATTTGGTTTTGAACCAGTCGCAATAATCAAACTGTCAAAAGAAATTTCTTCAGCATCGCTTAAAACAACTTTTTTAGCAACAGCGTCTATCGTTTCAACAAAACCCTTTTTTAAATCGATTCTATTTTTTTTCCAAAACCAATTTTCATAGGGTTGTGTATTCTCAAATTCCATATGTCCCATAAAAACATACATCAATGCAGTTCTAGAGAAAAAATAATCTGATTCAGCAGAAATAATTGTGATTTTAAAATCACTCAACTTCCGAAGATGCCGTGCAGCTGTAACTCCAGAAATTCCATTTCCAATAATTACGATGTGTTTCATAGATACTAGGTTGTTTTGGTTATATTTGAAAGGTTTGGTTGAAAGTTAACATTTTAACTGTTTTAAAAATAAGCCTTTCGCAATGGTTAGGTCGAAAGATTATCAAAGAACTTAACCCAAATATAATTATTCACCTAATTTAGAATTGTTACAAATAAAAACCAACTTGTAAGGAAAGCCAACATAATAACACTTTACTAGGGTAACCAAAACAAAAATAAAATGATACAAAATATTTCAAAAGCGGTATTTCTTATTCTTTTCATATCAAACACACTCTTTGCGCAGGAGAGTAATATTCAAACTTACACACCTTCGAAACTATTAAAAAAAGGGCAATGGGATATTAAATTTTTTAATAGCATCTATACACAAACAGAACAAACGGGAGAAGGAAGTAACTCAAGAGACATTCCTAGAGAAAGTTACTTCACAAACACCAATGAGGTTTATACAGGGGTCAGTAAAAACGCAAGAATAAATATTGGATTTATTTTTCAAATACGATCTAATGTATTTGGAGACGCAAACGCGTTAGATGTTTTTAAATTTAATGATGATGCTAATTCAAGAAGTGGCTTAACAACAATCGCCCCCTCAATTAGAGTACAGCCTTTTCCTAGTATTGCTAACCTTTCTTTTACAAGTTCGTTATACATTGCTGTGTTTGAAGACAAAGTTGACGCGCCCTATTTAGATAAAAGAAGTTTGTTTTGGGAAACAAAATTTTTCTATGATAAAACTTTTGGAGCAAATAAATGGCAAATATTTACAGAAGCAGATTTAGGATTTAATTTTGGAGAGAATAGAAAAGACGCTGATCCTCAAACTGAAAATATTAGTGAAAGATTCGCAAATAATAGTGTGTTTTTACCGATAAGTGCTTTTTTAAGTTATTTCCCATCGTCAAAATCAACAGTGTTTGTAAATGCACAACAAGCATTTTTAATAGGATACGACAACCCTAATTCAAGCGATCAAAACTTTTCTCAAAACGCTACATCATTTGGTTTCGGAGGTAAGTATCAATTAACAAACACCTTAAATATTGAGGTTTCTTATGGTAAAATTGCTCGAGGCTATAGTTATCAAGGTTTAGGACACACCTATAGTATTGGTTTAAGAACAATTTTATAACACCCATTAAAACTCAACTATATTTTATGCGGGATTCAGATACTGGTTTCGGAGAAACACTTAACTTAGGACTTCGTTTTATATCCAACTAAATGTTATTTAAAAGGTCATTCATCTATTTTACACTGCTTCTGTTTTTCTCTTGTAAAGGGCAAGAAATGGATAAATCAATAAATAAAATAAATGGACTCAGTTTTGTTGCTTCCAACAGAAAGCTAGTTGACAAAGACACTAAATCTGTGGTCGCTATAAATGCCAATTGGGTAGCATTGATGCCTTTTGGTTTTATGCCATCTGTAAATGCACCTTCTTTAAACTTTAACAATAAATGGCAATGGTGGGGAGAAACAGCTGAAGGTATTAAAACAACTTCTACTCTTTTTGAAAAGAGAAAAATCAAACGGATGTTAAAACCTCAGCTTTGGATAAAAGGAGGTGTTTTTACAGGATTTATTTCTATGTCGAATGAGGAGAATTGGACGCTACTTGAAAAAAACTATGAAACCTTTATTTTGCATTATGCAAAACTAGCACAAGAAGAGAATATAGCACTATTTTGTATTGGAACAGAATTAAATGCATTTGTAACTACTAGATCTGACTATTGGCAAGCTTTGATTAAAAAAATTAAAACTATTTACAAAGGAAAACTTACATATGCTGCAAACTGGGACACATATCAAAAACCAACTTTTTGGAATGCTTTAGATTTTATAGGTATTGATGCATATTTCCCACTATCAGAAAAGAAAGCACCAAGTATATCTGAATTAAATAAGGCGTGGATTCCTATAAGAAAAGAAATTCGTGATTTTAGTAACACATATGAAAAGCCAATATTATTTACTGAATTTGGGTATAGAAGTATTGATTTCACAACCAGAGAGCCATGGGACTCAGACTTTGATGAAACATACAACTCTCAAAATCAGAAAAATGCTTTGATCTCAATTTTTGAAATGTTTTGGGAGGAGGATTGGTTTCAAGGCGGGTTTTTATGGAAGTGGTTTGATAATCACAGGACTGCTGGGGGAAATCAAAACAAGGGATATACCGTACAAAATAAAGACAGCCAAAATATAATAAAAGAAAAATTCAAAAGTAAATAATTAAATTGAAATGTTGAAGAAAAAATATTGGCTTTTAAGCTTTCTGTTTTTGAGTTGCTTTGGGTTTCAGGGATTTTCTCAAGAAAATCAAATAACAGAAGTACTGATTTTAGGTGTAAAAAAAACAAAAGAAAGCTTTTTTAAAAAGGTTGTTTCTATTAAAAAAAACCAAAAATTGGATTCTATTGCAATTGAGTCTGACATTCGTTTCTTAGTGAGACTCCCTTCTATTTCAAATGTAAATTATAAAGTAACTCCTAGCAAAGATGGATATAGCGTTGCTTATTTTATAGAAGAAAATTTCACCATCATTCCTTATTTTAACGTCTACACGTCTAACAACTCTGAATTTGCTTATAGAATAGGAGTTTCAGAATATAATTTTTTGGGAAAGAATATGGTTTTGGGTGGTTTTTACCAAAAAGACATCTATGATTCTTACCGAATCAGCTTTAAAGCACCCTATCTTTTCTCTAAAAAATTTGGGTTCGGGGTAAGTTATCAAAATTTCACTTCGTTAGAACCTGTTTTTTTCGATCAAGGAACTGTAGATTTTAAATACAACAATACGTCATATGAGGTATTAGCCATGTACGAAATCAATGGAAAAAACAGATTTAGTACTGGCGTGAATATCTTTACTGAAAACTACCAATACATAGCAAAAGAAGGAGATGTTGCGCCTCCTCTATCACGTCTAACAGAAGACAAAGTATTATATAAACTAATTTATCAATATGATAACTTAGCATACAACTATCAGTACGTATCTGGATTTAAAAATGTTTTTAACTTTCAATACGTCACTTCAAAAACAAACGTCTCTTCGCCAAATTTTTTAATAGGCTGGAACGATTTTCTATTCTACAAAAGGTACCGTACAAGAGGAAATTTTGCATGTAGATTACGTGCAGGATTAGCCACAAACAACGACTCTCCTTTTGCGCCTTTTTCTCTAGACAACAATGTAAATATTAGAGGGGTAGGAAATGTAATTGATAGAGGTACGGGTTCTATTGTATTAAACATTGAATACAGGTATTCAATTATAGACAAACCTGCATTTACTATTCAAGGAAATGCTTTTATAGATTCTGGTTCTTGGCGGAATCCAGGAGGGAATTTAGACGACTTTGTAAACCATAAAAATATTGTTGTATTTTCTGGTCTAGGACTCCGTTTTATTCATAAAAAAATTGCAAATGCTGTTTTTAGAATTGACTATGGAATAGGAGTTACCCATAAAACACATGGACTCGTTTTTGGTATTGGACAATATTTTTAATCTGAAAATTTATGCAAAAATATTTCAATATATTATTCATGCTTACATTTCTAATCAAGATCATAGCAAAAATTTTCCCTGAAATCAATTTAGATCTCTACCTCTTTCAAATCTATTTTTAGTAGGTAACCTTTTACCAACATCACTACTGACTTTTATCGAAAAAAATATTTTTGGATGTAAAATATAGCTTTGACAAATAAATTGCTCTTTTTATAGTACTTTTGGTAGTGTAAAGAAATCAACATTTTTAATAAAAGATAATTATGAAAAATATGTTTGTAAAAGGAATCGTGTTAGGCTGTTTGTTTTTAATGAGCGCATCATGTGATACAGGCGAAGAAAAATCTACTTCTGTAATAATTGACAAAGACCAAATAAAAAAAGATATCCAAGCTAGAGAGAATCAATTTGCTGAAATTTATAATGGTGGAGAGCTTAAAAAGATAGGTTATTATGCTGATGACGCAGTTACTTATTATCAAAACATGGCTCCTATAAGAAGCAAAGAAGATAGGTTAGAAATTTTAAAAGCAGATCCATTAAATGATCATAAAATTTCATTTACGACTACTGAAGTATTTCCATCTAATGATGGCCTTCAAGTGTTAGAAATAGGTTACTATACAGTGGTTGACTCCAACAACACGGCTATTAATACAGGAAATTATATGAGTCTATTTGAAAAAAGAAACGGTGAATATGTTTGCCTTAGAGACATGAGTGCCTCTGACATGTAAGAGTAAGAGTGATAAAAAAAGAGGCTGTTTCTAACGAAACAGCCTCTTTTTTTGAGTAGATATGTGATCAAAAAATTACCGTCTTCGACCACCACCGCCTCCTCCTGAACGACCTCCGAACGAACGACCCGCTCCTGAAGAATGAGATGACCCCATAGATCTTGATCCTGAAGATCTATTAGAAGTACGTGGTGATGCTGATCTATTAGATGAACTTGAAGATTTTGATTTGTTATATTTTGATTGACCAGTAGAAAATCTGTTAGAGTTTGAGGATGCTTTTGATGCTTTACCCAATTGTGATTTCGATTGACTTTTAGAGCCTCGATTAGAAGACTTAGATCCGTTTGAAACCTTTCCTTTTTGTCTAGTTGAAGGCCTTGATCCTTTTTGGCCTGACGTTTTAAAGTTTCCGCTTTTAATATTGTTATTTACAGTAAGAGAAGAATTTCGTATATTTTTGTTATAATTATTATAACTGTTATGATTATGAACATTTATATTTACAGATGTATGACCATAACCTCCGTGATAACCATGATGATGATAGTAATGGTTATGTCTATAAATACTTATACCCACTACAGCAAATGGAACCCAGTAAGGTGGATAGTATCCATAATAGTAAGGCGGTGCATAAGGTACATACACTGGTGAATAAACATATTGTACTACTGGTGCCGATTGAACTACGATAACTTCTGTAGTTGCCTCAACATTTACAGTAACCGGATCGGCTCCTGCATAAGCTGGATTAGAAGTAACGGATGGTGTCGCTTCGGTAACTGGCTCCACAACATAATTTTTACCATACAATTCTTCATCTCCAATAATTTGCATGGTAACTTTACCATCAGCATCTTTTGAAACTGTCATTACAGCAACATCCTGAGTTTCTTTTTCACTTATTGGATCTTGTAGAATAAACAAAAAGTCATCTCCCTCTTTTTGGGTAACGACTTTAATAAAATCAACGTTACCATCATTATTCAAATCTAAATTGACAATACCCGCTTTTTCGGCATTTAATGATTTTTCAAAATCCTCAATTGTTTTTGATTTTTGAAAGAGGTTTAATACTGCGTAAAGATCTAAATCATCTCCTGGAAGCCCCAACAAAGGCTCTTCATTTTCTGTTTGAGAGAAAGAAGAAAAGCTAATTAAACTAATAATAAATAATACAATTGATACATATTTAATTTTCATAAACCTGTTTTTTAATTATCTCTTGAGAGAAATGAAAGTAATACATTTGTGATACTTTGAATGACAGCTGATACAACAGAAATTCAGATGATTTTTCTACTTTTACAAAGATAGTAGATTTCACATTATATTTTGATTAATTATGTTTAGCTTTTTTAATTTCTGTTTTTAAATGTCACATATTTTATGAAAAATAAAATTCCATAATAAAACACGGTATAGCTGAAGATCCAAAAAGAGCATACCTATGAAAAAGGAGATAGAAAATTTCTATATAACACTCCTCATTCTAGGGAAGTAATCCTATAAAAAAAAACATAGCAGCAATCTATTCACTTCCATTTTAATTAATGGTTAACTCCATTTTTTACACTGTGATTGTCGAGTCAAGTTCAAAAAAAAAGCCCCTTATAAAGGGGCTTTTTTATCAAAATATTGTGTACTTCTAATTAGCATAATTATACCAAATCTCATCAATTGCTTCAGATTTGTCAATTGCATTAATTCTTTTTATATAATTAGAAACCAAATTAATAAAAAGATAATCGTCAGAAGCTATAACAGGACTGATAAATTCATTTTCATAAGGTCTAGACATATTGTTATAAAACAAGAAGCTTTCTTCGTATGAAAAGGCAAGCATTTCACATGTTTCAAAATCTGCAACAATACCATCTACTTTATCTTCTCCTAATAATTTAATAGCGTCTGAATTACTATCTACTAAAACTAATTTTACTTTAGGAAATTTAGCTTTTACATATGCTTCACTAGTAGTAGCTTTCATTGTTGCTAAAGTAACAGATTCAAGATTTACGAATTCTGCTTTCCCTTTAGATAATTTTTTACTTTTTGTTAAAATTGATTTTCCACTTTTATAATATACACCTGGAAAAGCTACCTTTGTATTTCTTTCTGTTGTAATTGAAACTCCAGAAAAAACGATGTCAACTTTACCATCAATAACAGCTGGTATTAATTTATTAAAGTCCATTACTTCATATTTTATAGCAACGCCCAATTCTTTTGCTAAATAGTTAGCAATACTAATATCGATCCCTTTAAGTTTACCACTATCATCTTTAAAAGAAAACGGAAACTGTGCACCTGATGTTCCTACAACAATTGTTTTATTAGTTAAAATTTTATCCAAAGTTTTTTGCTTGGCAGGTTGGGTACATGAAGTAATAAACAAAGAAAATGTTACAAGTAATACTGATAACACGGTAAAAATATTTTTCATAATTCTAAAGCTTTTAAATGAATTCTAAATGCGAATTTACTATAAATTATCTTAATCAATACCAACATAATAAAATTAAACTCAGTAACAGAATATGAATTTTATAAAAATTTATTCCATCAAATAAAATTCACAGAATATACTCTATTCAATGCACCTCAATTTGAGTATATTTTAGAATAATCTTTGTATTCAAACTTCATAACAAAGTGCGAATTTGACTAAAATTTAATAAGTTATTTTCAAGAAGAAATTTTCTTATTCGTTTTGTAAAACTGTGGAAAGTAATAACATTTACTCTAAAAACGAATATTTATTCTAAAAAGTTAAATCCGCTTTGATTAAACAATTATTCAGCTAATCAAAGTCTGATGAGCTTGCCGAAAGAAAATTTACTTTTTATCAATTTTGTACACCCAAACAGAAGCATCAGACGCATCTTTAAGCGTATTGCGATAATTGTAAGCTTTTGTTATTGTTTCCAATGCTTTAAGACTCACTAGATAGTTTCCATTTCTACTTCTAATAATAGTACTTTTCCTTCCTTTAGAAGTTAAGCTTTTTTGAAATTTAGTCGCATTTGATTGTATAGCATAGCTACCTGCAATAATATGGTAAGCGTTCGCGTTGGCTACTTTAACCTGAGCAGTTGCTTTTGTGATTTCGTTAATTTTAGTTTTAGGATACGTTTCATTTGGTTTTATAACACTTGCGGCAGCATAGGCTCTTTTTGCTTTGCTATATTCTTTCTTGCTCAAAAAAGCATCCGCTTCTTTAATTTTAATGCTATAACTATCTTCCAATCTTTTAGATAGTATTGCATCAATTTTTTTGATCTGTTCCTTTGGATAAATCTCGTCTTTCTTTACTTGTAACGCTTTTGCATATATAACTTTTGACTCTTTAAATTTTTCAACTTTAAATAAAGAATCTGCATTTTTAATTTGATCAGTATATCCATTTTTATCTCCACAAGAAGAGAAGATTAAGCTAATTATTAGTGCGAATAAAAAAAGGAAAGTATAAGATGTCTTTTTAAATAAATTTTTCATGGTACTTATGTTTTCAACGAATATAATCATTATTCTGATGGCAAATTTTAAATGCTCTAAATATTGTAATTAAATACTACATATCTATTTTCAATCAGTCAAATTGCTGATTCTTAAAACTAACAATTATAGCATAAAAGGCTTTTTGTTTAGATACATTATTTCTTAAGCGGATAAATTTCCTGATTTAAAAAACTTTTAGGAAACACTTGATCTCCTTCAAACCCTAATTCTATATCTCTACCACTTTCTGGGACAAAAGATGTCTTAAAAATATAATCCCAAATACTCAATGAAATCCCAAAATTTACGCCATGAGAAAAACCTTTTGGCAATGCTTTAGCATGGTGCCAAATATGCATTTCAGGATTGTTAAAAATGTATTTCATTGGACCGTAACTCAGTTTTATATTTGCATGATTTAAATGTCCTATAGTCAACGCAATAAGATGCACAAAAATAACATCATTAACCTTAAAACCACCAATAACTGCTAATGGGATATATAACATAGTTCTGTACACCAATGTTTCGACCCAATGATATCTTAAATGAGCGGCAAAACCCATTTCTTTTACAGAATGATGTACTTTGTGAAAGTTCCACAACCAAGGTGATTTGTGTAATAAGATATGAGTACCCCATTGAACATAATCAGTAATTACAAAAAACAACAATAAACGAACTGCCAATGGAAAATCATTTAGGCTCACCACTTGAAAGCTTTCTAATTCAATTGAATAAAAAGAAAGTATCTCTAAAAATTTAGTTTCAACAAAAGACGAAAGTGCTATGAACACAATGAGGTTAAAAATGAAAAAATTGAAAAACATATAAAAAGTATCCAGCCAGAAATCTTTTCGAATCCATCCTTGATTTTTTCGCCAAGGAAACAAAATTTCTAACAACCAGACAGCAACAGAAACAAAAATTAAAGCGTACAAATAATTATCCCAAGATGGACGCATAATTTCTACTAGCAGGTAATTACTATATCCAATAAAGGATTCTTTAAAAAGAGTGATAAGGTTTTCCATAATAATTATCTATTTAATTTTTGACCTTGTGTTAAAGTTTCTTCCTCTTTTTACATTTAAATTTTCCCAGTCAATAAGAAACTCGATACAATCATTACAGTTCCTCTCACTAAACTGATGGGTAAATATAACAATTGGCTTACTCTTAACTGAGATGTCTCAATTCTTCGACATGGCAATCGACTCCATTTATTAATTTTATCACGTATTTTTTGACGCTAATTTTCTATTCTCGTATTTCGTTTTTACTTTTTTATTTTTCACTTTTCGCTTCAAACTAAAAATTAACAGCAACCCCCTCCATCATAATGAAAAGTAGATTCAGAAAAATAAATATCATCTCTTCCCAAAGCTTGCAAGGCAGTACTTGTTTTATCACAAATTGCCAATGGTTGATTTTTCACTAATGTATGTCCTAAACCGTCATCAAAAAAGTCTTCATCACCATAATAAATTGCAGCTCTTCCTGTAAATATACATGGACCATCTTCTGGCATGGGATCTTTAATTGCGGCAACTTCAATAGATTCAATATAAATCAACTCGTCTGTTGGATAGTTTTTAGGATCTAAAATTCTATATGGTTTTCTAGCTCTTATTTCAATGGTTCCAAAACCAGCATCCGTCAACGCTTTTACATAATCTGCAATAGACAAGCTACCACTCAAACACAATGCACGCAAGCGAGCATCATTACGCAATTCATCGTTCATCGGTTGCTCACAAGTAGGATCACTCATCACCAAACGACCATGAGGTTTGATCACACGATACATTTCTTCGATAGCCTTTTTTAAATCGTCAGCCTTGAATATATTAAACAAGCAATTTTGAGCAGCAACATCAATACTATTATCAGCCACATTTAAATTCAAAGCATCACCTTTTACTAGCTCAACAAATTCACTTTTAAACCAAGAATTTTGTTCTTCTGCTACTTTAAAGTTTTTTCGAGAAGCCTCTAACATTTCATCAACAACATCTACACCAATTACTCCTCCTTTTTGACGTGAAAAATAAGAGAACTGCAACAACTCCATTCCTCCTCCTACGCCAACATATAATACTTTTGGAGAATTTGACAAATCTCTTGAATTGACAGTACTTCCGCATCCATAATTCATTTCCTGCATGATTTTAGGAATTTTTAAACCCGGTAATTCCCAAATCGGATTTGTAGTACAGCACAGTCCAACATCTGGTGTTAAAGCGGCTTCTTTGTATACATCGTGTGTAGTATCTAAATAACTCATATTCTTTTAGTGTAAAAGCCGAAAGTCACAAGTCGACATTTTTTATACTTGTTTCTTTCTGACTGATTTATATTATTTAATTGTTTTTCCGTACCCTGAGGTGTCAAAGAGTATCATTTACAACTCTCCCCAAACGCTGACTTTTCGAAGCCCTATGGGTACGCCGTCGCTTACAACTGCTCTATCAATTTTGTGAAGAGCGTGTTCAATTTTGGCTCGGCTTTTCCTGCTAATGCCATTATTTCTGGAATATTGATGGGTTTCAAATGATCAGGATCACACTCATCTGTCAACACAGATATAGCAACACATGGAATTCCCATTTGATTGCTTACAATGACTTCAGGCACTGTAGACATTCCAACAGCATCTGCTCCAATAATTTTTAAATATCTATATTCTGCTCTTGTCTCTAGCTGAGGTCCCACAACGGCAGCATATACGCCTTCAAACAGTGTTATGTTTTCTTTTTCAGCAATCTGCTTTAACTTCTCATTCAAATATTTCGAATATGGGGCTACCATATCCACAAAACGAGGCCCAAATTCTTCGATTCCTTTTTCTGCAAGTGGGGAACCTCCTTGCAAGTTGATATGATCGTCTATCAACAACAACTCCCCTTTTTTATAACTTGGATTGATGGCGCCTGATGCATTTGAAATCAATAAATTCTGAATTCCTAAAAATTTTAAAACTCGTATTGGAAACGTAATTTCAGACAAAGAATAGCCTTCATATAAATGAAAGCGTCCTTGCATGGCAATTACTTTTTTCCCTCCCAGCATTCCATAAATAAGATTTCCTGCATGAGACTCTAAAGCAGAAAGAGGGAAATTTGGAATATCACTATAAGAGACACTTACTTCAACAGCAATGGACTCAACAAGTTTTCCCAAACCTGTTCCTAAAACAATTCCTATAAAAGGTTCTGTAATTCCTTGTTCCTTTAAAAATGCTACAGACTCGTTTACTTTATTTTTCATTTACTGTATGATGATTTGTTGTACTCGTGTTTTATTTTCAAACCTCAACTGAACTATATAAATTCCTTTATCCAAAAACGAGGTATCTATGACCGATAATTCTTCTGATAAAATTAAGGATTCTTGTAAGATTTCTCCCAATACTGAATAGATATTTACAATTACTTTTTGCTTCTTTTCCAATTGAATAAAAAACTGGTTGTCTTGAACCACTGTTGGATATACTTTAACACTTTCGTCTTCTCTTATCACAACTGATAGACTAGCACAATCTGCTCCGGATGGAGTACCAAAACTTCCAGTTCCCCAATAGTGATTATACTGCTTGCAATGGATAATTACATGGTCATAACTATCCAAATCTACTTCTGGACTAATTCCTACTAAATCGTAAGACTGACTGCCTGATGGACTTTTTAACAAGCCTAAATCAATTGTATTGGGAGTTTGTAAAACACCTCCTGGGGTAGAAACTGTAGATGATTTAGACAAATACACATGTAAATCGGGACCTGATGGCGTAGAAAAGGTACTATCAAAACTCAAATTTTTTGTTCCGTCTAACAAATAGGTTACTGTTGCATATCCATCTAAAGTATAATCGGGGCCATCTTGAAAAGCGGCCTCTCTAAGACATTGTGCTAAGGTCAATTGAAAGTTGAACAATAAAATAAAACAAAGCATGTGAAAAAGTTTCATATCAGATATATTTAGCAAGAGATGAGTCGGGCTTTATGTCAGAAATTACATCAATATCGTTTAAAGTTTCTAAAAAACAGATAGAGTACTTTTCTTCTAAATCGAGAACGGTATCTTTTAAAACCGTTTCTGTTCCCCAATTTTTATTTTCGAAGACTGGTTTTATAAAAGTATTCATCCCTAACAAATAATAACCACCATCTTCTGCTGGGCCCAGAACCGTATCGCAACTTGAAAGTTGCTCAAACGCCAACTCTATATGTTTTTCTTGTAAGTCATAAATATCAGAACCTATTACGCAAATCTTTTTATAACCTGCAGCAAAACCTTCTTTAAAAGCATTTGCCATCTTATCTCCTAATGTTTCTCCTTTTTGAATTTTCTTTTCATAGACTGAAGTTGCCCATAAATCATTCTCTTCAATTTGTTCCGAATAATACACCCATTTATCGGCAGTAGCATCTTTAGAAACCTTATGTGTCTGTTGTAACAATTCTTTATAAACCGCTAAAGCATTTATATCCCCTATGTCTTTTGCCAGTCTACTTTTTACTTTTCCTAATTCGGGGTTTCTTGTAAAAAGTATCAATAGCTTTTTAGTCTTCATATACTTTTTCTCCTTTTAGCAACCACTTGCTCCATTCCTTTGAAAAGGTATGTACTTTCTCTGTTGGTTGTTCATCTTTATCTACAACAACATTCGATTGATTTTTCCACTCAAAAATACCACCATACAAATTATAGACATTCAAATACCCTGCCTTCATTAATTTTTCTCCAATAAGCTCACTTCTAATTCCTATAGAACAGTAGACAATAATTGGTTTTGATTTGTCGGGATATTGCTGAAGTATTTCCTCTAAATTGAAAAAATCATAGCCTATTTGTTTTGCGTTTTTTAAATGACTTGTGTTAAATTCCTTTTCTTCCCTTGCATCAAAAAAGAGATATGTTTTGTTTTCCGACACCTCTGATACTTTTAGTACAGGAACTGTCTTTTGAAGATTTCTCCTCAAAAGTTTGTCAAACTTCTTACTTTGACTCATTCCATGATGTGAAATAAGTAATAGGAAACAGATGGTAAAATATTTCTTCATAATTATCAAAATCAAATACGAACTATATTACTGCTCCCTGGCAGCTAGAACCTGCGCCAGCAGTGCAGCCATAGCAATGATTTTTTAAAACGATAGTTCTATTTAGCAAAGCTTCTTTGTTAAAATCTTTTATATTTCTATGTTTTTTATCTGCAATTGGCAAATGCAACATTTGATTAAAATCACAATCAAAGATAGTTCCATCCCAACGCACAGAAATTGTATTGGTACACATTACATTATCTACTGCTGCCAAATTGAAATTATCAACCAACAAATTCATATACTCTTCAACTTTGTTCTGTGATTTTAAATCGTTTAAGAAACGACTAATAGGCATATTTGTAATCGTATACAAATTATTGAATTCAATACTAAATTGCTCTTTCAACATTTTTTTGTAATCACGCTCCAATCCTTCTTGTGAACCAGGCAATGAAGGTCCACCTGGATTGTAAACCAAATGCAGGCTCAAGCCTGTTTGCAACCCGTACCCCAAAGAATTTAATATTTGCAACCCTTTAATTGAAGCTTCAAAAGCACCTTCTCCTCTTTGCTTGTCAACATTTTCTATCGTATAACAAGGCATCGAAGCAACAACTTCTACTTTGTGTTTCTTGAAGAAAGCAGGCAAATAGAAATACTCTTGACTAAAGGTTAAAATAGTCAAGTTACTTCTAACAATAATTTTCACATCTCTTTTTGAAATTTCTTCTACAAACCATTTAAAGTCAGGGTGAATTTCTGGAGCTCCCCCTGTCAAATCTACACTTGTAAAACCTCCTAAATCCAATGCAGTCAAACAATCTTTCATTGTGTCTATAGAAATTAATTCCTTTCGTGAAGGACCTGCATTTACATGACAGTGATTGCAAACCTGATTGCACAAGTACCCTAAATTAATTTGAAGAATTTCTAAATGAGAAGGCTTTAAAGGAATTTTTTTATAATGATTTAACTTTTCAGAAAAATCTACAATCGGCAACTGTTCCAAAAACTGAACTTCCTGCAAGGCTTTCTTTTTTCTGATTTCAGTTATAGGATTCTCTTTTGCTTTTACTAAGGTCGCCTGTACTTTTTTATAAAGTATTGCTTGATCCGCTTCTGTATAAGTGCTCATTTTGAGTTTTAATTTTGATTTATTTAGTCTTTAGCCTTTTGTGAACACCCCTGAAAATTTAAGTATTTCAAGTATCACGGCATTGCTAAAAGAATGCATCACTGTATCGTTACAAAGCTATTCGTTCAAATTCCAATTGTATTCCATGTACCTAACTTTGGTCTTTTTTGTCAGGGACACATTCGTAAAATTATCAATATATGAAACCAAGGATTCATTTTTAATAAAATCTGCTTTATACCAATCAAATATTTTTGATAAGGTTACTTTTTTCGATGTGATTAAATTCCGAGTCGAGTCATTAATGAAATTTTTCATCAAACGCTCTAGTTCTACTTCAACATTCTCTTCTGTAAATGCTTTATTTAAAATTGGAGGGCAAGAATACGAAGCACAATTAACACCTACATGGATACGTGGATCGGAAAATTCTTTTCTTAATATTTCATGTTCAATAGCATTCAGTGTATATTTCTCACCACCAACAATTGCAATATCCTGATGCCAGGCATCTTTTCCTTTTGAATTGATTTTCAAAATACTTGACAATGGATAATTATCAATAATTATTAGAATTGTATACGCATTGTAAGCATTTATCCAAAAAGCCTTTTTCTTTTCGTCTGACCAAGACTTTTTGGGAGTTGTTTGAGATAAATAATCAATATAATTTGTTAAGTCCGTTTTGTTTTCAAGGATGCCCTTATAATTGACAACTCCTTTATTTGTGATATTATTTTTCAACAAAGCATTAAATTTTTCAACCTGAGAAAAAAGGGAAACTGAGACAGATAAAAAGGCAAGAACAATGAATTTAATCTTCATAATATTACTCTGTTTTATTGATTAGTAGCAATCGATGTGCATACATTACAAAATCCCTTTTAATTCTTCACCTCTTTCCAATTGAAAGCGTTTTCTGAAATAGTAAACTGCAACATATAAAATAGGAGTATCTAGTGCTGCTACAATTACTTTAAATAAAAACCCACTTAGCAAAAGACTGCCAAACACATCCCAAGAGAGGACTTCAAACACACACAACAACAGGACAACCGTAAAGGTATCTATAAATTGTGAGGTAAACGTTGAGAAATTATTTCGCAACCACAAATGATTCCCTTTGGTTTTTTGTTTCCAAAAATGAAAGATCCGAATGTCTATAAATTGCGCAAATAAATAGGCTAACATTGATGCCAATGCAGCTATTGGCGCGAATCCAAAAACTTGAGTATACACCTCATTGTTGACAGGAGACCATGAAGTAGCTGCTGTATAATTTCCGGTCCACACAATTAATATTGAAAAGAATGAAGCAAAAATTCCAGTCACCACAACTTGATTTGCTTTTTTCTTTCCATAGATTTCAGAAATTACATCTGTGATCAAAAAGGTAATGGGATAAGGCAATAAACCTACAGAAATCTCAAAAGGAAACCAACCAAAGGGATTCCAATAAAAGAATTTTTGAAAAATCAAATTGGACACCACCAAAGAAGTAATAAACAGAGCTGCCAGCACCAAATAAATTTTATTCGCTAAAACCTGATCTTTTAAATTCATATACACCGTTTTTACGAAGATACTTATTATTCTCTTATTGCAAATAACATCAATATATTGTTTAAATCATAAGATTTTAAACTCAATAATAATGCACAAAAAAATATTTCATTTATTACTCTAACAAGTTGTTTTTTAGTCTTTTATTTTTAACTTTGAGTATCGACTCTAAAAATTGAAATTGTAAAAAAGGAGAATGTGAAAAAATACGAAGAAGAACTTGCTGGACTGCACAATGAACTTGTTCACCTCCAAGAGTGGGTAAAAAACCAAGGACTTAAAGTAGTCATCATTTTTGAAGGTAGAGATGCCTCAGGAAAAGGAGGTACTATTAAACGTTTTACAGAACCTTTAAACCCTCGTGTTTGTAGGGTTGTTGCATTAGGTGTACCTACCGAAAAAGAAAAATCACAATGGTATTTTCAAAGATTTGCACAGCACCTACCTGCAGCGGGAGAAATAGTAGTTTTTGATAGAAGTTGGTATAATAGAGCCGGTGTTGAAAAAGTGATGGGCTTTTGTACAAATAATGAATATGAAGAATTTTTACGATCCTGTCCTGAGTTTGAATGCATGCTTGAGAGATCTGGAATTACCCTACTAAAATACTGGTTCTCAGTGAGCGACGAAGAACAAGAAAAACGTTTTAAAGGTCGTATTGAAAACCCTATGAAGCGATGGAAATTTAGCCCTATGGATTTAGAATCACGTTCTCGATGGTTAGAATACTCAAAAGCAAAAGACAATATGTTTGCTCATACTGACACGAAACAGGCTCCTTGGCATGTTGTGAATGCTGACAATAAGAAAAAAGCAAGACTGAACTGTATCAGTCATATCATAAGTAAAATTCCATATGAAGAAATGGATTTAAAACCTATTGTACTTCCTAAATTACCAAAACACGAAGGCTATGTTCGCCCTCCTTTGGATTATCAAACATTTGTTCCAGAAAAATATTGAAAATTGTGGAATCGTTAAACCAGCCGATAACAGATTGCTTGTGTGAAAATTCGTACTCTTAAATAAAGTAACTAAACCCTTATGCAACAAAAAATAGTAATTGTTTTAGGCTCTCCTAATTATCCCTCTGGAGCGTTAGGAGAGATTTCAAAAAGCAGGTTGAATTATTGCCTAAATACTTTTCAAGAAGGAAATTTAATTCTTTGCACAGGTGGCTGGGGAGCACATTTTAATACTGCAGAAAAGGCACATGCTTCCTATTCCAAAACATTTTTAATTGAACATGGTATTTCTGAGAACTCCTTTTTAGAATTTGCACTGTCTACAAACACTGTTGAGGATGCTGTGAAAACAAAACAAATTGTCTCTAAATTTGAAAACCCACAACTCACAATTGTCACATCAGATTATCACCTCAACCGAGTAAAACTAATATTTAATGAAATATTGGAAAAATACGCTATGAATTTTATCGGTATTGAAAGCAACTTAAATAAAGAAGAGTACAGCACCCTCGTTTTACACGAACAAAAAGCAATACAGTCTATTTTAGAAATTGGGTTGTATTATTAGTCACTAAACCAATGAAAATCTTGCGTTAAAAAGACTCAAAAAACAAGAGAGGCTTGTACTTTTTATATGAATCAACCTGTAGTATTGAAACAATGCTTATTTTTGCAATCAAATTAGAAAACTAACTATATGAAAGCATATGTATTTCCAGGTCAAGGAGCTCAATTCACAGGAATGGGTCTTGATTTATACAAAAATTCTGAATTAGCAAAAGAATTGTTTGATCAAGCAAATAAAATTTTAGGATTTGACATCACTGAAATTATGTTCCGAGGAACTGCAGAACAATTAAAAGAAACAAACGTAACACAACCAGCTATCTTTTTACATTCTGTAATATTAGCAAAGGTTTTAGGAGATGATCTTAAAGCAGACATGGTTGCAGGACACTCATTAGGAGAGATTTCTGCATTGGTAGCTAACGGAACATTGTCTTTTGAAGACGGATTAAAGCTAGTAGCAAAACGTGCTGATGCAATGCAGAAAGCATGTGGTTTGCAAGCAGGAACAATGGCAGCAATTTTAGGATTAGATGATGCTATAGTTGTAGATATTTGTGCTTCTATAGATGGAGATGTTGTTGCAGCTAACTTTAACTGTCCGGGTCAGTTGGTGATTTCTGGAGAATTAGAAGCAGTAAAAGCAGCATGTGAATTGGCGAAAGAAAAAGGAGCTCGAAGAGCTTTATTACTTCCTGTAGGAGGCGCTTTTCATTCACCATTGATGGCACCGGCAAGAGAAGAATTGGCTGCAGCAATTGAAACAACTCAATTTAACGAACCTTCTTGTCCAGTATACCAGAATGTAGCAGCAAAAGCAGTTACAAGTCCTTCTGAGATTAAAGAAAACTTAATCGCTCAATTAACTGGAGCTGTAAAATGGACTCAGTGTGCACAAGCAATGATTGCAGATGGTGCAACTGAAGTTATAGAAGTTGGGCCAGGTAAAGTATTGCAAGGACTGTTTGCTAAAATTGACAGATCTATTGCTAGAAGTAGTGCTGAACTATAAATATTAAATACATAAAGTATCCTGAATTTACTGAAGGCTACTTTTCATCAATAAAAAACCTTGCTCTAGAGCAAGGTTTTTTATTTACCCTGTTTTCTATATCACTATTCTAATTTCCAAGTTCCAAGTTCTAACACAATCAACCTTTATTAAAGGATCGAACAAATTTTCTTTCACACTATATTTATAAAAACTACATTTTAAAATATATAAGAGAAATTAGTCATTGAATATTTTGTTATAAAAAAAACCCAATCTTTATAAGATTGGGTTTTTTTTATAGATTAAAATGTTCTTATCTACAACGTTTCTTGCCATTTCCAAGAACTTGAAAGAGCAATTTCTAAGCTCAATTCAGATTTCCATCCTAACTCTTCATTCGCTAATGTAGTATCTGCAAATGCAGCTGTAATATCACCCTCTCTTCTAGGTGCTATTTTGTAATTTACTTTTTGCCCTGTTGCACTTTCAAAAGCATTTACAATTTCCAATACAGAACTTCCTTTACCTGTTCCTATATTAAAAAACTCACAGTCTTTTTTATTGTTATCGTTTAACAATCTATTCAAAGCTGCAATATGTGCTTTTGCCAAATCTACAACATGAATATAATCACGAACCGCAGTACCATCTATTGTGTCATAATCATCTCCAAAAATTGACAATTCTTTACGAATTCCAGCCGCTGTTTGAACAACAAAAGGAATTAAGTTTTGAGGAACCCCTAAAGGTAATTCTCCAATTTTAGCAGACTCATGAGCTCCAACTGGATTGAAGTAACGCAATGCAATTGCTTTTAAAGGAGTAACTCTAGAAGTATCTTCTAAAATAATTTCACCCATACGTTTTGTAGCTCCATAAGGAGATTCTGCAGGTTTCGTTGGTGCATTTTCAGTGATAGGCAATTCATCTGCTTGACCGTAAACAGTACAAGAAGAACTGAAAATAATGTTATTTACATTATTTGCTGCCATCGCTTTCAACACATACGTTAATGTAGAAATGTTATTTTCATAATATTTCAAAGGCTCGTTTACGCTTTCTCCAACCGCTTTAGAGGCTGCAAAATGAATAACTCCATCAATATTATATTTTTCAAAAAACTGAGAAACAGCCTCTTTTTCTTTTAGATCAATTTGTTCAAAAACTGGTTTGATTCCAGATATTGATGTGATGTTATCCAGAACTTGAATAGAAGTATTGGACAAATCATCAATAATAATTACTTCAAAACCTTCGCTTTGCAATTCAACTACGGTATGAGATCCAATATATCCCAATCCACCTGTTACAAGTATTTTTACCATTATGTTATTTTAAATAGTTAAGTATTGCATTTATTATATAATCTTGTTGTTCAGCATCTAATTCAGTATGCATTGGCAATGCAATTACCTCATCAGATAACAGATTGGTAATTTTAAAATCTTGTTCATTATATCTTTTATTCAAATATGCCTTTTGTCTGTGCAAAGGAATTGGATAATAAATAGCACACGGAACTTGTAATTCTTGAAGGTGTGCTAACAAGCCATCTCTTTTTCCATTCGTAATTCTAATTACATATTGATGAAAAACATGACAGTCAGAATCTTCATAGATAACTGGAACCACAATATCTTTACTCACACCTAACCCATTAGAATAATACATTGCTGCTTTTTGACGAGCCTTATTGTAACCATCTAACAATGGAAGTTTGATTCTTAAAATAGCAGCTTGAACACTGTCTAATCTTGAATTTACCCCAACAACATCATGATGGTATCTTGCGTACATACCATGATTTACAATTCCTCGAATTGTATGCGCCAATTCATCATTGTTTGTGAAAAGTGCACCACCATCACCATAACAACCTAAATTCTTAGATGGAAAAAATGATGTAGTACCAATATCTCCAATTGTCCCTAATTTTTTCTGACCATTTTTACTTGTAAACGCAGCTCCTATAGCTTGTGCATTATCTTCGATTACGAATAAATTATGTTCTTCTGCAATTGCCATCACAGCATCCATATCTACAGCTCTTCCGAATATATGGACTGGTACAATCGCCTTTGTATTGGGAGTAATTGCGTTTTTAATAGCTTCAATAGAAATATTCATATTGTTTATATCACAATCCACCAACACAGGTGTCAAATTTAATAAAGCAATTACCTCAACTGTTGCAGCAAATGTAAAGTCGGTTGTAATAACCTCATCACCTGGCTCTAACCCCAAGCCCATCATGGCTATTTGCAATGCATCCGTTCCATTAGCGCATGGAATTACGTGTTTTACATCTAAATAATTTTCTAAATCTTCTTGAAACTGTTTAACCTCTGGACCGTTAATAAAAGCAGTAGAATCAATAACATCAATTACCGCTTTGTCAACCTGATCTTTTATTTTTCCATATTGACCCTTTAAGTCAACCATTTGAAGTTTTTTCATTTGAAGATTTTTTAAATTTATTAACTCAACAAAAATACAAATTTTATCATCTATGAGCGTCAAATTTGTGTTCAAAAATATCATTCAAAATAACAATTAAAAAATTATTGTTTTTGAATTGAACTTAGCAAAGATAACAAAAAAAATGCATTAAACGTAATGTATACGCTTAATGCATTTCGGTTGTAAAACAAAAAAATTTACAGGAATCTTAGTTGTCTGCTAATGTACTTGTGTCTTGCCACTCACTAACATTTGCGACTCTTGATTGCTCGTAATCTAGTTGTAACAATTTATCTCCTTGCCATACCAGCCAGGTACCTACTTTTGCTCCTTTGTAATAGGTAGCAACAGTAGTTTTCTTTCCTGTTTTATCAAACTGCAACCATTTTCCAGTCAATTTTTTATCTCCATCATAGAACCCTTGTTCTTTAATTTCTCCAGACTCATAAAAATGAGTAACCTTTACCAGACCATCTTCTATCTCATAAACAGCTTTTGGAACCTCTGTTGCTGAAACATTTTGAGCAGTTAAAACTAAAGAAGCAAATATAAATGTAATCATTAGTAGCTTTTTCATAATATATCTATTTTCAAATGTTAATAATAATAATCCTGTGCTCAAAGATAATTCTTATTTACAATAAAGACACGTTTACATAACATTAATTTAACATTAGAGCGAAAGCTTAACATTGGAACTAAAACCAAAAACCTACACTTACGTACCAATGAGACAAGTCAACATCTGGAGTCCAGTCTCTTACAAACTTCACTGGCCCTATTATTGACTCATATCCATAAACCAAAGCATACCCTGATAATACATCTTGAAATACTTGGCCTCCATTAAAAATGTCTAAATCAGTTTTCCCATAATTTGTAATAAGGGCAACCGAATGTTTTTTGTAAACTTCATATCGTACTTCTAAGGCCCCTTTTAAATAAGAATGGTTTTCATTATTTTCAAATTCATAACCATAAAAAGCAATGTGATTATTAATCATATTTTCACCAAACCCACCCATTGAATATTGAAACTGTCCAGAAGTATTACTATCAAAGGTAGTTCCTCCTTCCAATGTTAAATGAAAGGTAAATTTATTCATCAAAGTTTTTACACCAGATAACTTCAACTTCGCCTGTGAGAAAGAATTGAAATTATCATTGTAATCTGAGGATGCCATGTAGTATTTTACTTCACCATCAACCAAAACTCCATTTTTAGGAAACGCTTTTTTATCATAAGTATCAAATTTTATATACACCAAAGAATTAAAGTAATTACTTTTATCAAAATAATACCTATCACCCATTTCTCGACCCGTTAAAGCTTTTGTTGAAATACTAATCCATTTATGCTCCAATCCCAAACCAACAGCAAACTTTCTGTTATAGGTCGTTTGAATATAAGCCATCGAAGAAAAATCGATATAGCCTTTATTAATTTCATTTATATTTTCTGCATCAAACTTAACATTTGTACTTAAAGTATTAAACCTAGAACTCAACCCATAACTAGTATAAATACCATTATCTACAAAATAATTCAAATTCGCTCTAAAATTATCTCCAAGTATAATATCTGCAGAAAGAATATCATTCTTTATCAACATATGTTTGGTTGTAAAATTCAACAACAAACTTGATTGATATAGAGGATCATAGCGCAAACCAACCTTTACAGAAGAAAGATTTGTATTCTCTTTAATATCCAAAATCAATTCGCTTTCAACCTTATTTAGTTCTTTGAAATTATACTTAATTATATCAAAATCATTACCCGCTGACAAACGTTCAATTTTAGTATTTAATCCGGAATACGTAATAGAGTCGCCAAACTCCAAATTCATCTTACCTCTAATATACGCCCCAGAAAAATGTTTCAAAGGATTAATTGTTATTGAAGGAACAGTCCTTTTTAATTTATACTTCTCAACGAACTCTATATCTTTAACTTTAAACTTTTTCTGAAGCGATGCAATACTTTCTAACACTTGCCTATGCTCCAATGCAACACGCTGTCCTTCGGTAATAATTGCGGCACTTTTATCAAATGATGTCACAGAAAACTCTTCCGTATTAGGTTTGATATGCACTGTTAGTTCATTAATTTTCTCATCATCTTTCGCATACATCTGGAAATTAATTATCTGGTTCAAAACATCAACCACCGAATTTATGTTTTCTTCCTTTTCAAGTTTTCCTTGTACGTCGACACCTATAATAATTGTAGCGCCTCTTTCTCTCATGGCATCAACAGGAAAATTATTAGCAACACCTCCATCAATAAAAGTTCTATTTCCTACTTTTATAGGCTCCAATAATGTAGGTAAAGAAGCACTTGCTCGAATAGCTTCAGGAAGATGTCCCGAATCTAAGATTACAGCTTCGCCTGATTCTATATCTGTAGCCATACAGAAAAAAGGAATGGGTAATTCATCGAAATCACTAACCGTATGCACATGTTCTAACAACGCATTCAACTCACCATATACCGATTGTCCAGAGGCAATTCCAGCAGGCAGTGTAATTTTTCCTTTACTCGTTACAGGAAATGATATCAAATGTTTTTCTCCGTATTTTTTTTCAAAGAAAGAGGATTGCCTTCTTGGAATAACGTCTTGAAATAGCTTCGAAAAATCGAGAGAGTTTATAATAGAATCTATTTCTTTTGCCGAATAATTAGCAGCATATAATCCACCTACAACTGCCCCCATACTTGTACCAGCAATGTAATCTATCTTTATACCTGTTTGCTCTATTACTTTTAAAACACCAATATGAGCAAACCCTTTAGCTCCTCCTCCACTTAAAACCAAACCTACTTTAGGTCGCACATTTTGTTCTATCTCTTGCGAAAATAACTGAGTCACAAAAAATGCTAACAAGAAAAATGGTACTATAATTTTCATTTCATCTTTTTTTATAAATATACGTAATCCATAAACGTTGTACTCAACTACACTTTTTTCAACAAACCATCTTGTACTTTCTTAGCTTTAGAAGGTCCGATAACAGAGGATAAACTTTCAATACTCGCTTCCTTAACTCTTTTTACAGATTTATAATATTGTAACAAGGTTTCTACTGTTTGTTTCCCAATACCCGGCAATTGTTCCAACTCTGATTGAATTGCCCCTTTACTCCTTTTATTCCTATGATGGTTGATCCCGAATCTATGTGCTTCATTTCTTAAGAATTGAACAATTTTCAATGTCTCAGAAGTTTTATCTAAATACATTGGAATAGGATCTCCTGGATAATAAATTTCCTCTAACCTTTTCGCTATTCCTATAATGGCAATTTTACCACGTAACCCTAATACATCTAAACTTTTTAATGCTGAAGAAAGCTGCCCTTTTCCACCATCAACAACTATTAACTGTGGTAAATCAGCCCCTTCTTCAACCAATCTTTTATACCTTCTAAAAACTACTTCTTCCATAGAAGCAAAATCATCAGGTCCCTCAACTGTTTTTATATTAAAATTTCTATAGTCCTTTTTACTTGGCTTTCCATCTTTAAAAACCACACAAGCCGCAACAGGATTTGTACCTTGTATATTAGAGTTATCAAAACATTCTATATGTCTAGGTTCACTGGAAAGACGTAAATCTTTTTTCATTTGTGCCATGATACGTTTTACATGTCTATCGGGATCTACTATTTTTATTTGTTTAAAACGCTCTTGACGGTGGTATTTTGCATTCCGCTCAGACAACTCTACTATCCGTTTTTTATCACCTAACTGAGGAACTGTTACTTTTAATTCCTTCCCTAAATCAACATGAAAAGGAACATATATTTCTTTAGAAACAGAATTAAAGCGTTGTCTAATTTCTACAATAGACAGCTCTAACAATTCCTTGTCTGTTTCGTCTAGTTTCTTTTTAATCTCTGTGGTATGTGACTGAATAATGGATCCATTTGCTATTTTGAAAAAGTTAACATACCCAAAACTCTCGTCTGAAATAATTGAAAACACATCTACATTATTAATAGAAGGGTTTACAACTGTTGACCTAGATTGATAATTGACCAACAAATCTAATTTTTCTTTTATTTTTTGGGCTTCTTCAAACTCCATTTTTTCTGAAAAAGCAATCATTACTTTCTGAAAAGCTTGTAACGAAGATTTAAAATTTCCTTTTATAATATTTTTAATTGCCTTGATATTGGCATCATAATCTTGTACACTTTGAAAACCTTCACAGGGTCCTTTACAGTTTCCTATATGATAGTCTAGACAAACCTTATATTTATCATTCTCAATATTTGATTCACTTAAATCGAAATTACAACTTCGTAATTGAAATAATTCTTGAATTAAATCTAACAATGCGCGCGCTGTTTTCACCGAAGTATAAGGACCAAAATATTCTGACCCATCTTTTATTACTTTTCTAGTTAAAAATACTCGGGGAAAACGTTCTTTTTTTATACAAATCCAAGGATACGTCTTATCATCTTTTAACATGACATTGTATCGAGGTTGGTATTTTTTTATCAAGTTATTTTCCAACAACAAAGCATCTGTTTCAGAGGCTACCACAATATGCTTGACACTACATATTTTGGAAACCAACACTCTCGTTTTTCCGTTATCTTGCGTTTTATTAAAATAAGAAGAGACTCTTTTTTTTAAATTTATTGCTTTTCCAACATATAACAATTTTTCATCTTTGTCATAATATTGATAAACACCAGGGGAATCTGGAAGTGTTTTGATTTGAATTTTTAAAGCCTCAGACATAAAGGCTAAATTAAGTAATAATGTGTAAAATGAGAAATGAAATACAAGAAATAGAAATTTATAAACTTGTTGTTTTCATAACTATATATTTCTTTATTTTGCAATTCAATTTTACACCATGCAAAAAAAGGATGCCAGAGTTATTTACAAGAAAAAACGTTTAGAGTTGACATCGGATGATATTGAAGGTAAAAGCATTCAAATTGCTAATCAACTTTTAAAACTAAAGTCAACTAATTTCTGGGAAGACAATTTATACTTTCACTTATTTCTTTCGATATCAGAAAAAAAAGAAATTGACACAGAGCATATCTTAAATGTTCTTTTTGCAAAAGACAAAGAAATTGTGATTTCAAAATCTGATTTTATCACTGGAGAAATGACTCATTTCTTACTTACAGAAAACACCCGAATAAAAAAGAACCGCTATAATATCCCTGAACCCATAGATGGTATTGAAGTTCCACTCAACAAAATAGATGTTGTGTTTATTCCTTTGCTTGCTTATGACAAAAAAGGAAACCGTGTTGGGTATGGAAAAGGGTTTTACGACACTTTCTTAGAGAAAACAGATTGTATAAAAATAGGTTTGTCTTTTTTTGACCCTGAAGAACAAATAGAAGACTTTAGGGAAAACGATATTTCATTAGACTATTGCATTACTCCAAAAAACATCTACTCCTTTTAAGAATACCCCTTTATTATTCATTCTTGTTGTTATTTCCGCATAATCACTCGTTTTCGTTTAAATTTTTTAATATAAAAGATATTCTAAACAGCGTTTTGTATCTTGCGCAAAAATTAATAAATATATGTCAAAACAGACTAAATTATCTAGATTTAATAATAGCGTACTTTCTAAATATCAAGTTTATAATAGTGTTTTCATGACCTTACCTTTTGATGAGGTTAGCAAAACAGGAACACTCCTGCCATTATTTAACGAAACCTGTGTAGAAGGGTTCAAAGAAAAAAAAACACCTACAGAAATAATTGAAGGTTTTTTTGACAAATACAAACCTTCCGCTTCTGAGAAAGAACGAATCACATTTATTTTCAAATTTATTCAATATATAGAACGTCAAGTTGTATTGTTTGATGCTATTGAAGATTCTGCTTTTTCAGAAGTAAATAACATGAATGGAATTGGTACTTTGCGTAACATCAAAGAAGAGGCTACATCTCAACGTGTAAAAAAAGAACTTCAAAGTCATCTTGAAGAATTTAAAACGCGTTTGGTACTAACTGCGCATCCTACTCAGTTTTATCCAGGTACTGTTTTAACAATCCTTACTGATTTGCAAGAAGCAATTAAAGAAGGAGACTTACCGTATATTAAAAAATTACTATCTCAACTTGGGAAAACTACTTTTTTCACACAAACAAAACCTTCACCTTACGATGAAGCAATTAGCCTTATTTGGTATCTAGAAAATGTATTTTACCATTCAATTAGTAAAATATATGATTATATCCAAACAAATATTTTTGATGGAAAATCAATTGATAATGAAATTATCAATCTAGGATTTTGGCCATGTGGAGATAGAGATGGAAATCCTTTTGTAACTACTGAAACCACTTTAAGAGTCGCTAAAAAATTGCGTCAAACTGTTCTTAAAAATTACTATCGTGATGCTCGAAAGATCAAAAGAAGATTGTCTTTTGAAGGAGTACACGAAATTATTAGTGATATTGAAATAAGATTATATGACAGTTGTACTTCTGAAGATGCGCCAATAAGAATTTCTCAAGAAGCATTGTTAGAAAAACTATTTACAATCAAAAAAATAATCAAAGATAAATACAATGGTTTATTTATAGAGGAAGTAGATACCTTTATTAATAAAGTAAAGATTTTTGGGTACCATTTTGCTACGATGGATATTCGTCAAGACAGTCGTGTGCATCATGATGTCTTTACAAATATCGTAAAAGAGCTTCAAGAAAAAGGAAGTACTATTTTCCCTGAAAATTATTTAGACCTTTCTTCTGATGAACAAATTGTTATACTTTCTAAAGTAAAAGGATATATCAATCCTGAAGAAATTACTGAAGAAATGGCAGAGAAAACATTGAGTTCAATGCAAGCCATCAAAACAATTCAAAAAGAAAACGGACCAAGAGGTGCCAACAGATACATTATCAGTAACAATCAAACTGCATTAAATGTAATGGAAACTTTTGCTATGCTAAATCTTTCAGGTTTTAAAGATGGATTGCATGTTGATGTGGCTCCATTATTTGAAACTATTGACGATTTAGAAATTGCTCCTGATGTAATGCGTGAACTGTACAGTATTCCTGAATACCGTGCACATATAAAAAGTAGAAACAACAAACAAAACATCATGTTAGGGTTCTCTGACGGAACAAAAGATGGTGGATACTTAATGGCAAACTGGGGAATTTACAAAGCTAAAGAAGAGCTAAGTAAAGTATCTCGTGAGTTTGGAATCAAAGTAATTTTCTTCGACGGACGTGGTGGACCTCCTGCTCGTGGTGGTGGAAAAACATCAAAATTCTATGCTTCATTAGGACCAAATATTGAAGATCAAGAAATTCAGTTGACAATACAAGGACAAACAATTAGTTCTAACTTTGGAAACCTAGATTCTTCTCAATACAACATCGAACAAATGTTAGGTGCTGGTATCACAAATAAAATCTTCAATGATCCTAAAAACGGAGCAATGAATAAAGTAGACAGAGAAGTAATGGTAGACTTAGCAAATACTAGTTATGATGCTTATGTTGCTTTTAAAGAGCACCCTATGTTTATTCCTTACTTAGAACGCATGAGTACCTTAAAGTATTACGGAAAAGCGAATATTGGCTCTAGACCGTCAAAACGTTCAAAATCAACTCAATTAGATTTTGCTGATTTAAGAGCAATTCCTTTTGTTGGTAGTTGGTCTCAACTAAAACAAAATGTACCAGGGTTCTTTGGAGTAGGAACTGCTTTTAAGAAATATGAAGATGCAGGAGAGTTTGAGAAAATTCAAAAATTTTACAACAATTCTAACTTCTTTAAAACATTATTAGAAAACAGTGTGATGTCATTGACTAAATCTTTCTTCGAACTGACTTCTTACATGGCAGAAAATGAAGAGTTTGGTGAATTCTGGCATATCATTCATAATGAATACCTATTATCTAAACGTTTGTTATTAAAACTAACAGGTCACAAAGAATTGATGGAAAACTATCCTGACGGAAAAGCATCTATCGCAGTGCGTGATTCAATTGTATTGCCTCTATTAACAATTCAACAATATGCGTTGAAAGCTGTGCAAGACATGAACAAAGAGGGTGTAACGGATCAAGAACGAATGGATACATTTGAAAAAATAATCACACGTTCATTATTTGGAAACACAAATGCAAGTAGAAACTCTGCATAATTTATAGCACAAAAAGTACCCTAAACTTATTAAAGGGTACTTTTTTATAAACTACAAAAAACCTACTAACAAATGTTAGTAGGTTTTTTTTATGATGTAAAAACAAATCTTAAAATCCGTTTCCAATTTTTTTAAGAGCTGATTCGTTTTGTATTTTTATCTTTTTACCCGTTAACATAATAATATTATCTTTCTTAAAATCAGACAATAGTCTAATTGCAGATTCTGTAGCAGTACCTATTACATTCGCAATTTCTTCTCTAGACAGCTTTATATTGATACTCCCTTCTTCATCTTCTCCAAACGTTTCATCTAAGAATAATAATGCATCAGCTAAACGCTCTCTAACCGTTTTCTGAGCCATATTAGCAATCGTAGCGTTTGCATCCTTTAAATCATGACAAACCACTTTAAACATGTCTTTAGAAAAATCTTTATTATTTTGGATAGAATCGAAAATATCTTTTTTAGGAATAAAACAAGCCTCCATATCCTCTAAAGCGACAACAGATAAATTTACTGGCTCTTCACCTAAAACAGATCTATACCCTAACATATCTCCATTTTTAATAAACTTAACAATTTGCTCTTTTCCATTAGGACTCAATTTCGTCAATTTACATTTACCTTCTTTAATACAATAAACTCCATTTAAAATCATTCCTTCCTTAAAAATAACATCCCCTTTCTTAAAGCTCAGTTCATTTTTATGATCTGAAACACATTTTAACTCTTCTCCAGACAACGTCCTTAACGGATTGCACTCTTTTACAATACACTGATGACAATTTCTCATAGGCTCAAAAAAAAATTCAATACAAAGATACTTATTAATTATGATAAATATCATTCAACTACACGTAGGTTTTTATGACTTTTGTCATAAATCTGAAACACAAGATAAACCTATTTACTCAGAAAAAAATAGACCTTCAGTTCAATTAACCTCAGTTAACACAACTCTATCACGAACACAAAAATGAATATTCTCAACAACTGTTACCATTGCGGAAATGAATGCGTAGATACCACACCGTTAGTTTTTAAAGAAAAAAACTTTTGCTGTAATGGTTGTAAAACAGTCTTTGAAATACTAAATGAAAACGAACTTACTTCATATTACGATTTTGAACAATCCCCTGGTAAAATTCCAGAAGAAATAAAAGGTAAATATGACTATATAGATAATGAAAGTATTGCTTCAAAGCTATATGAATTTGACACAGAGACGACCAACATCATCTCATTAAATATTCCGCACATACACTGTAGTTCTTGCATTTGGGTACTAGAAAGCCTTCATAAAATAAACAATAAAATACAATCTTCACAAGTTAATTTCCCAAAAAAAACAGTTAGAATCGTTTTCGATAAAAATATAATCTCTCTAAAACAGATTGTTCTCTTACTGAGTTCTATTGGCTACGAGCCCTTTATAAGTCTTGAAAATGCTAAGTCACAAAAGAACAAAAAATCAGACAAGACTTTAATTTATAAATTAGGAGTTACCGGTTTTGCCTTTGGGAATATCATGTTTCTATCATTTCCAGAATATTTTGAAGTAGATGAGTATTGGTTGAATCAGTACAAGTCATTCTTTAGATGGATCATATTCTTAATGGCTTTACCCGTACTTTTCTATTCTGCTCAAGAATATTTTATTTCAGCATACAAAGGCTTAAAACATGCAATACTAAATATTGACGTTCCTATTTCTCTAGGTATTTTAGTTTTATTTAGTAGAAGTACGTATGAAATAGCAAACAATTTAGGACAAGGGTATTTTGATAGTATGACAGGACTTGTATTCTTCTTGCTACTTGGAAAATTCTTCCAACAAAGAACCTACAGCTTTCTCTCTTTTGAAAGAGACTATACTTCTTACTTCCCGATTGCTGTTACTAGAATCACCAACAATAAGGAAGAAGCTATTCAAATATATGATGTCGAAAAAGGAGATCGATTATTGATTAGAAATCAGGAATTGATTCCTATTGACGGCGTGATCATCAACGGAAATGGACTCATAGACTACAGCTTTGTCACCGGAGAAGCAAACCTAGTCGTAAAAGAATCAGGAGAAAAATTGTACGCAGGAGGAAAACAAATGGCCGGAGTCCTTGAAATTGAAGCAATAAAAACCATTTCTCAAAGTTATCTCACCCAATTATGGAGTAATGATATTTTCAACAAAGACAAAAACGAACACTTTAAAAACATTACAGATTCGATAAGTCAATATTTCACTTATTTTATTTTATCCATTGCAATAATTGCGGGAACCTATTGGTATATCTATGATCAATCAATTGTATTAAATGTAATTAGTTCCATATTAATAATCGCCTGTCCTTGTGCATTAGCCTTATCTGCTCCTTTTACTTTAGGCAATATCATTAGAATTTTCGGAAAGCATAAATTGTATTTAAAAAATGCAAGCGTGATAGAAAACCTAGCGAAAATAAATTCATTAATCTTTGACAAAACCGGAACTATTACTTCTTCTGAAGAACAACAAATAAAGTATGAAGGAGAAGAATTAACTAGCATAGAAAAAAAAAGAATACGATCCCTACTTAGAAATTCAAACCACCCATTAAGCAGAGCTTTATATGATTCTCTCGAAATCAAAAAATCCACTGAAGAAATCGAAAATTTCAAAGAAATCATCGGTAAAGGAATCATAGCAAAAATTAACAATAACGAAATTAAAATAGGATCTGCCTTTTTTACTGATGCTAAAAACCACCATGAGATAACCGAGACAGCTGTTCATATTAACATCAACTCAAACTATCGAGGGAAATTTGTTTTTAAAAACAAATATAGAAAAGGAATGTTTCCAATGTTCCAAGATTTGATTAAAAAGTATAAACTTACATTACTTTCTGGCGATAACGAAGGAGAAAAAGAATATTTAGAAAAAGTACTTCCAACAAATACCACTTTCGTTTTTAACCAAAAACCAGAAGATAAGCTAGCTTATATTGAAGGCAAACAAAGAGCAGAAGATACGATACTTATGTTTGGAGATGGACTAAACGATGCAGGGGCTTTAGCACAAAGTAATGTCGGAATTGCTGTCTCAGAAAATGTTAATGTATTTTCTCCCGCCTGCGATGCAATTATTGACGCAAGTATCCTTGATAAAATCCCACTATTTTTAAAAATATCAAAAAAAGCAATTACCACTATTAAAGCTAGTTTTGCACTTTCTTTTCTGTATAATATTGTGGGTCTATATTTTGCAACAACAGGACAATTATCTCCTGTAATAGCGGCAATTTTAATGCCCTTAAGCTCCATAACGGTAGTTGTGTTTGTTACTATAATTACTAATTATATTTCCAGACCCTTATCAAACCAATAAAAAATTTGAACTTATTTAAATTTCAATAAGGCATTTTCCCCTATCTCAACATCAACTTTGAAAAGAAACTTTATTGTATTGCAGTTAGAGATAAAATGCTCAATATTCCGCTTATAATAACATCATTTGACACAAAATAATCCAAAAACATGATATATATCATTCTTACTGTTACGTGTCAATAATACTTTTGTCTATTAAATAAACGCCATTGTATGAGTATCATTTATTTACTAATTACTATAAGTCTTATTGTCGCATTGATCTTCTTTGCCGCTTTTATTAAAGCTGTAAAAAGTGGTCAATATGAAGATTCATACACTCCCTCTGTACGGATGCTTTTTGACGACATCCCTTCCAAAAAAAGCACCAAAGAAATTTCAAAAATAAAATCAACTAACAAATTATAAATTCATGGAAGTACAACAATTTTATTACGACAACAAAATTGTCAAGAATTTCATCTATGCAACCATCTTTTGGGGCTTAATTGGAATGTCAGTCGGGCTGCTTTTAGCACTTATGTTTCTTTTTCCAAACCTGACGAGCGGAATTTCATGGTTAAGTTTTGGTCGACTACGACCTTTACATACAAATGCTGTAATTTTTGCCTTCGTGGGAAATGCCATTTATGCTGGCGTCTATTATTCATCTCAACGTTTATTAAAGACAAGAATGTGGAGCGACTTTTTAAGTAAGTTCAACTTTTGGGGATGGCAATCAATTATTGTTGCTGCAGCCATTACGCTTCCTTTAGGATACACCTCTAGTAAAGAATATGCTGAATTAGAATGGCCAATTGATATTGCAATCGCTTTAGTATGGGTTGGCTTTGGTGCCAACTTAATTGGTACAATCATCAAACGTAGAGAGCGTCATATGTATGTTGCAATCTGGTTTTATTTAGGAACTTTTGTCACGGTTGCTGTATTGCATATTTTCAATAGTTTGTCTTTACCTGTTTCTTTTTTGAAAAGCTACTCGGTCTACGCAGGTGTTCAAGATGCACTAGTACAATGGTGGTATGGTCATAATGCAGTAGCATTCTTCTTGACAACTCCCTTCTTAGGTTTGATGTATTACTTCGTTCCTAAAGCGGCAAACAGACCTGTATTCTCATATAGACTTTCTATTATTCACTTCTGGTCATTGATCTTTATTTATATCTGGGCTGGACCTCACCATTTATTATATACAGCATTACCAGAATGGGCACAAAATTTAGGGGTTGCTTTTTCAATTATGCTATTAGCTCCATCTTGGGGTGGTATGATCAACGGATTATTGACCTTGCGTGGTGCTTGGGACAAAGTTAGAACAGATCCTGTTTTGAAATTTATGGTCGTTGCTATTACCGGTTACGGTATGGCTACCTTTGAAGGACCAATGTTATCGTTGAAAAACGTAAATGCTATTGCTCATTATACTGACTGGATTGTTGCACATGTACATGTTGGTGCATTGGCATGGAATGGTTTCTTAGCTTTTGGTATGATTTATTGGTTAGTTCCTAGAATGTTTAAAACTACATTGTTCTCTATTAAATTAGCAAACACACACTTTTGGGTTGGAACTTTAGGAATTATCATGTATGCATTACCTATGTATGTTGCAGGATTTTTACAAGCTTCTATGTGGAAACAATTCAATCCGGATGGTACTTTAATGTATGGTAACTTCTTAGAAACAGTAACACAAATTATTCCTATGTATTGGATGCGTGCTATTGGAGGTTCTATGTATATCGCAGGAGCATTTGTGATGTTATACAACATGATCAAAACAATCCAATCTGGATCTCCCGTTGAGGATGATTTAGCGGAAGCACCTGCATTAAAAAGAGTAGGAAAAGGAAGACTGATAGGAGAAGGATGGCATCAGGTGATTGAAAGAAAACCAGTGCAATTGACAATATTAGCGACGATTGCAATTTTAATTGGTGGTATTGTTCAAATTATTCCAACTTTATTAATAGACTCAAATATACCAACAATTACAAGTGTAAAACCTTATACACCTCTAGAGTTAGAAGGCCGGGATTTATATATTCGTGAAGGTTGTGTAGGTTGTCACTCTCAAATGATTCGTCCATTTAGATCTGAAGTAGAACGTTATGGTGAATATTCTAAAGCAGGTGAATTTGTATACGATCATCCATTCTTATGGGGATCTAAGCGTACAGGTCCAGATCTACATAGAATCGGAATGAAATATTCTGACAGCTGGCACTTTAACCATATGTACGATCCACAAAGCACCTCTCCTGGTTCTATTATGCCAAGATATCAGTGGTTAACGGCAAACACATTAGATACTTCTGATACACAAAGTAAAATGGAAGTGATGGGTACTTTAGGAGTTCCTTATACAGATGCAGAAGTTGAGAATGGTTTAGTTAACTTAAAAGCACAAGCGTTGCAAGTAGAGAAGAACTTGCAACAAGACCCTTCATTTGTCGAAAACTATAAAGCCGAAAAAGAAGCTGCTATTGCTGATGGCGAAGAATTTGTACCTATTTATAAAAGAGAAATTGTAGCAATGATTGCCTACCTCCAACGTTTAGGAACAGATATAAAAGTAAAAGATTTACAAAAATAAATTATTAGATTATGCTAAAATTTATAAAACATCATATGACAGAAATTGATGGGATAGAAATCTATCCTATCATTTCATTATTAATTTTCTTTCTTTTTTTTGCTGCATTAGGCTGGTGGGTCGTTACTTCAAAAAAAGAGTATCTAGACCAGGTAAGTCAGATGCCACTGGAAGATGACAATTTGATAAACACAAAAAAAAACCAAGATGAAAAATAAACTTCCAACACCATTTATTCGAATATTTTCAATATTCTTGGTCGTATTTATGGTTACTGAGTTCATGACTCCAGGTGGTCAGTTAGGTTTCGAGGATCCAGCAATTGCATCCTTTTACTTACTTGTATTATTGGTCTTGATTGTTGTAGAAAAAGTAAAGGACGCTTCTGAGAAATTATATACAGATCATATTTCAGAAGAAGAGAAAGCTGCATATTTTGCTAAGAAAAAAGCTACTTCAAATTCTATCAAAGACTGGAAAGAATTGATGCAAGCGCTGACTAACAACAAACCTATTAGTGAAGAAAGTGACATTATCATGAATCACGATTATGATGGTATTAAAGAATTAGATAATGATTTACCACCTTGGTGGATTTATATGTTCTATGCAACCATTGTATTTGCTGTAGTCTATTTAGGTTATTACGAAGTATTTAATGGTGACAACCAAATTGATGAATACAACGAACAAGTTGCTATTGCAAAAGAAGAAGTCGAAGCGTACAAAAAAACAGTTAAGACAATTGATTTTAGTCTAATGGAAGCTAGTTCAGATGCTGGGGGGCTAAGCAAGGGTAAGAAATTATTCAAACAAAACTGTGCTGCTTGTCATATGGTAAATGGTAGAGGCGGTATTGGACCAAATCTTACGGATGAATATTGGATTCTTGGAGGTGGCATTAAAAATGTATACAACACTCTTGTAAATGGTGGACGTGCTGGAAAAGGGATGATTTCTTGGAAAAACAGCTTCAGTCCTGAAAAACTTCTGGAAATATCGAATTATGTGATCAGTCTGCAAGGTACAAATCCTGAAAATGCAAAAGCTCCTCAGGGAGATAAATGGACAGAAAAATAAATATTTTAATCGTTGGTGTTTTTAGAATTCCAACGATTTTTTTCACAATCTAATTATAGTCTAGCGCAATGGAAGACAAACAAGAAGCATTTAGAGACACCTTAGGTACGATGACAGTAGATGGAGCTCGTAAATGGGTATACCCTAAAAAACCTTCTGGATTCTTTTATACATACAGAACTTATGTAAGTTACCTCCTTCTTGTTATATTATTGACCGCTCCTTTTATTAAAATAAATGGAAACCAATTTCTATTGTTCAATATTTTAGAACGCCAATTTAATATTTTTAGTATTCCTTTTTGGCCACAAGATTTTCATTTGATGGTGATCTCTATGATTACTGGAATTGTCTTTATCATTCTTTTCACAGTCATTTACGGTCGCATATTTTGTGGATGGGTTTGTCCGCAAACAATTTTTATGGAAATGGTATTCCGCAAAATAGAATATCTTATCGATGGAGATAGAGGTGCACAAATTAGATTAGACAAACAAAAATGGACTGGTAAAAAAATCAGAAAACGAATGTTAAAATGGTGTATCTTTTTCATCATTTCTTTTCTTATTTCTAATGTTTTTCTAGCTTATTTTATCGGAAGCGATGAATTGATATCTATCATTACAGACCCACCCAAAGAACATATAAAAGGACTTTCATTACTCTTAATATTTACTGGTATTTTCTATTTTATCTTTGTTTGGTTTAGAGAACAGGTTTGCATTATTGCTTGTCCGTATGGGAGATTACAAGGTGTTTTGTTAGACAACAAATCCATCAATGTTGCTTATGACTATAAAAGAGGTGAAAAAGAAGAAGGCAGAGCCTTACTCAAAAAGAATGAAGACAGAGCAACTACAGGAAAAGGAGACTGTATAGATTGCAATCAATGCGTACATGTGTGCCCTACTGGAATCGATATTCGCAACGGTACCCAATTAGAATGTGTAAATTGTACGGCATGTATTGATGCTTGTGACCATATTATGGAAAGTGTTGGACTTGCAAAAGGGTTGATCCGTTTTGCTTCTGAAAATACTATTGAAAATAAAGAACCTTTTGTATTCAATCTTAGAATGAAAAGTTACACTACTGTACTTTCAATACTAATAGTCGTTTTGATTACGATGTTATTTTTACGAAATGATATAGAGGCTACAATCTTAAGATTACCAGGGGAACTATATCTAACTAAAGAAAACAATATTATTAGCAATGTGTATACGTTTAAATTAATCAATAAAACTTCAGAGGAAATTAAAGACATTCATTTTGAATTGATTTCACATAAAGGAACCATTAAGTTAATAGGTGCAAAAGATTTTGATATAAAAAAACAAGAATTTTATAGAGGTTCATTATTTATTGAGATCTCTAGAAAACATTTAAGTGACTCAAAAGAAAACTTAAAAATAGGAGTTTTTTCAAAAGAGAAACTAATTGAAACTACGACTACAAACTTTATGGGACCAAGAAGTTTTAGATAAATTTTTTCTACTAAAAAAAAAATGATGAAAATTAATTGGGGTACTGGAGTTGTCATTGCATTTGTGTTATTTATAAGCTTTATATTAGGGCTCGTAATAATTATGAGCACCAATGACTCCTATGAATATGATTTGGTAGCGAAAGATTATTACAAAGACGAATTGGAATATCAGCAAAGGATAGACAAACTAAACAATGCGAAAAGCCTGACTAAAGATATCTCTATTCGTGAAACAGAAAAAGGAATCTTTATTGATTTTCCTAATAAGATAAAAGCCAATAAAATTAAAGGAACCATTTATTTATACCGTCCTTCTAATCAAAAACTAGATATAACGCTTCCTATTTCAATTGCTAAGCACAGTCAGTTTATTTCTTATGACACCTTAATTGGAGGGCGTTGGAATATTCAAGTTAGTTGGAATGTTTCTAATGAAGAATACTTATTTCAGCATAGCATAAATCTTTAGCTTATGTATTTATCAGCATTTCTTTTAGGCTTATTAGGTAGTTTCCATTGTATAGGTATGTGCGGTCCTATTGCCATGGTGTTGCCTGTTCATACTGAACGTCCGATTCCTAGATTCATTAAAATATTGCTATATCATATTGGAAGAATTTCTGCATACGGCTCTATCGGATTGATATTTGGTTTGTTAGGAAAAGGATTGTTTTTATCAGGCTTCCAGCAGCGCTTATCAATTGTCATAGGAAGTATTATGATTTTATATATAATTGTACCTATTAAGGTTTTCAATAGTTTTAAGATAACCACTCCTCTTTATCAAGTCGTAGGGAAAATAAAATTTGGATTAGGAAAACAGTTAAAAGACAAAAGCTATGGTTCGTTATTTATCATAGGTTTTTTAAACGGCTATTTACCCTGTGGAATGGTATATATGGCATTGGCAGGAGCTATTGCAATGGCAACACCAACAAAAGGTTTTTTATATATGGCAATGTATGGTTTGGGAACAATTCCGTTAATGACACTCATTATCTATTCTAAAACATTCATTTCAGTACAATTTAGAAATCAAATCCAAAAGGCAATCTCCTACTTTGTATTTGCAATTGGAGTTCTTTTTATACTTCGAGGTTTAGGAATTGGAATACCGTATATATCGCCAACGGATATCCAATTACAAATTCAAAATAACGCTGCTAGTTGTATACCTATCGAAGCCGATTAATGATAATTTCTCTCCTTTCTTTCTTAACATATAGAAGTGAAAATTATACTACACTAAAAGCCACTTGGTTTGCCTCAAAATAGAAGATATCCCTTTAGAATTTTATCCTTCTTTTTAAGCTATTTTAAATGATTTGTATTTCTTACATTTGACACAAATTATTTTACATGAAATTTTGGAATAAAACTTCACGATTTGTACTCAAAAGGCAAATCATAATTTTAATAGCAATTGCAGTTATTACGCTTCTTTTAGGGGCACAGATGAAGAATATTAAATTCTCTTATACAGAAGCGAACTTACTTCCAGAAGACCATATCGAAAACGTAAAATATGGCAATTTTTTAAAAATATTTGGAGAAGAAGGAACTTTAATCGTTTTAGCGGTAAATGATTCTACTATTTTTACTCCAGAAAAATTCTTAAACTGGAACAATTTTGCCAGAACATTAGATTCATTTCCAGAGGTAGATTATTCTGTCTCTATTGGAGATTTAAAAGAACTTACGAAAGACAAAGAGAACAAACGTTTTAATTTAATTCCTTTATCTATCGAGAATTTAAAAACACAAGAAGATGTTGATACATTCAAAAATCATCTTTTTAATGATTTGCCTTTTTATGACAATTTATTGTTCAATAAAAAAACACAAACAATACAAATCGCTTTATTCATTGATAAAGAAATCGTTAACTCTAAGATTAGAAAAGACTTTATTTTTAATGACTTCAATCCACTTGTAGCCAAATTTGAAAAAGACAATAACATAGATCTTCGCGTTTCTGGAATGCCGTATATCAGAACAATAAACTCCCAGAACATAAAATCAGAAATGGGATTATTTGTTGGATTAGCACTTGGTGTTACTGCTCTTATATTCTTCTTCTTTTTTAGGTCTTTTAGAGCCACCTTCATTACATTATTAGTTGTAAGTATTGGTGTGGTATGGGCTTTTGGATTTATTGGATTGTTTCATTATGAAATAACAATTTTAACCGCTCTGATTCCTCCATTGATCATTGTAATTGGAGTACCCAATGCTATATTTATTATTAATAAATATCAGCAAGAAGTAAAAAAACATGGCAATAAAACAAAGTCTTTACAAAGAGTAATCTCAAAAGTTGGGAACGCCACTTTAATGACCAATATTACAACTTCTGCAGGGTTTGCTACTTTTATCTTTACCAATAGCTCATTGCTAAAGGAATTTGGAATTATTGCTTCTATCAATATCATGGCAATATTTGTCTTATCAATTCTTATCATTCCTTCTATATATAGTTTTATGCCTCCGCCGAAGGACAAGCATTTGAAGCACTTAGAAACAAAATGGATTGCAAGAATTGTTGAATGGATGGTTTCTATGGTAAGAAATAAAAAACTTACTATTTATGTGGTTGCTTTATTTGTAATCATCACCAGTATCATTGGTGTTTATAAAATACAAGTGTCTGGTAGTTTAATTGATGATTTACCTAAAGAGAAACAATTTTTCAAGGATATCTTGTTTTTTGAAGAAGAATTTGGAGGTATTATGCCATTAGAAATCATGATAGATACGCATAAAGAAAACGGAGTCTATAAACTTTCTACGTTAAAAAAAATTGAAAAGCTTAGCAACCTTATTTCTGCTACTTCTGGTTTATCTAAAGCTACTTCAATTGTAGATCTAGTAAAATATTCGAAACAGGCTTTTTACAACGGAAATCCTAAGTATTACCAACTCCCCACTTCTCAAGAAAAGACTTTTTTACTAGATTATATAAAAAATTCAAATCAAAAGTCGGGATCTATCATCAACAATGTTGATTCTATTGGAAGGTACGCTAGAATTACCACTTACATAAAGGATATTGAAACGGATGAGATGGCCAAAATTCAAGAAAACCTTCAGTTGTATATTGATAAAGAATTTAATTCCGAAAAATATACCGTTACCTTAACAGGTAAAGCCTTTGTTTTCTTGGAAGGAACTAATTATTTAATAAATAATTTAGTCGTTTCATTGGGGCTAGCAATATTATTAATTTCTTTATTCATGGGGTGGATGTTCCGTTCTTTACGAATGATATTTATATCTCTTATTCCTAATTTACTACCATTATTAGTTACAGCAGGTCTTATGGGATATTTAGGGATTCCTATAAAACCATCTACAATATTGGTCTTTAGTATCGCCTTTGGAATATCTGTAGATGACACCATACATTTCTTAGCAAAATACAGACAAGAATTAATTGCAAGTAACTGGAAAATAAGAAAATCAGTTTACAAAGCATTAAGAGAAACTGGTGTAAGTATGTTTTACACATCAATTGTATTATTCTTCGGATTTCTTGTATTTATAGTTTCTAACTTTGGAGGAACCCAAGCTTTAGGAGGGCTGGTTTCTGTAACATTATTATTTGCTATGATCTCTAATCTTTTATTATTACCCGCCTTGTTACTTTCTTTAGAAAGAAATATGACTAAGAATAAAAAAAAGGAATAACCTAAATCAAAATTATATATAATAGGCATGGACTTAAGCAAATTAGTCAATGCCTATTTTTTTGAGACAAAAACAAGTAAGTATTCGTGTTACTAAAATTAAGCAGCACACCTATCTACTGTTAGAAAAAAAAGTGTGGATAATATAAAGGACAAAGAAATTATACAGCCAAAAACAAAATAAGACTAAATAAACTAGTTCTAACACAATTGTTTTTGTCTCTCTAATAACCTGCCAGTAATAATTAGCGCAAATACAACAGCACTGACTCCCGTCATATCAAGTGCTGACAAGTCAGTCATAAAATAGGAAAATAAAACAATTATAATAAACACTCCTACCCTATTAAGAAGAATATACAATTGAATCAAAGAAGAGAAATTGCCTTATTCATAAGTTCCTTGCTCAATATACAAAAGCGTCAAACCCAATTCACCACTAGAAGGCACCCCATCAGGACGGCTCACTAAGAGCAATAACGTATCTTTAATAGCGAATAATTGTTTTATCTTAAATCCAATATATTTAAAATAATGAGAACAGATGTGAAAAGATGTCTTGAGTTCATAAACATCGTAATTCCATAAATTACCTTAGGTTTTTCTTTAGTAAACGTTTCAAACAGTCGATCCAAATAATCAATATACCTGCATAAATTTTATCTAAATACTCTTCAGTACTTCCATGATGTGCGCGATGATATGATGGTGTAACAAATAGATGTTCAATAAACTCTAGTTTCTGAATTAGGGTTGTGTATAACAAAAAATGATACATGCCAATCACTAAATATGTTCCTAGAGCAACTTCTAGAGTAAAGCCCAACATGGCCATTAACGACCAAAATAGCACGGTTGCAAATACCTGAAACGGTTTTAGATTTAATGCTACAGAATAATGGCAATACTCGCTTTGATGATGAATGATTCAGCCTCGTTATAAAAAAAAAAAATGATTCTCTTAAATATCCCTTAAACCAAGAAAGTAATAACAAAATATATGCATTGATTTACTATATTTGCGAAAGATGCTTAAACAAAATTTTCAATTAAAACTACTTCACAAATTATCTCCACAGCAAATACAACTGATGAAGCTAATTCAACTTCCTACCCAAGCTTTTGAGCAAAAGTTAAAACAGGAAATAGAAGAAAACCCTGCATTAGATTTAGAAAGAGATTCAGATGATGAGTATGATGAAGATTTACAAAATGAGTATGACGACGATAATGACAGTGAGGCAATCGACACTGAAGATATTAATATTGATGAGTATTTAAGTGATGATGAAATACCTCAATACAAACTTCAAGCGAATAACTATAGTGCTGATGATGAAGAAAGTCAAATCCCATATGCTGGCGGAATTGGATTTCATCAGAATTTAAAAAGTCAATTAAGTACCTTTTCTTTAAACGAGCAAAAACTCTACATCGCAGAATTCTTAGTTGGAAGTATTGATGACAGTGGATATATTAGAAGAGATTTGCTAGATATTGTAGACGATTTAGCTTTTACGCAAAACATCTATACAGATGAAGAAGAGGTTGAAGAAATCCTTACAAAGATTATTCAGACAATGGATCCTATTGGAGTTGGCGCTCGAGACCTAAATGAATGTTTAACGTTACAATTAAGGAGTAAAAACAAAACAAAATCTGTTGAATTAGCTATTAACATTCTAAATAAAGGTTTTGATTTTTTTGTGAAAAGACACTACAAAAAACTAATTGTCAAATTTAATATTACTGAAGAGGAATTAAAGGATGGCATAAAAGAGATTGAAAGATTAAACCCAAAACCTGGAGGCACATACACCGCAACATCTAAGATTACAGATCAAATAGTTCCAGATTTTTCCATTCAAATTATTGATGGTGTCCTAGACCTTAACCTAAACTCAAGAAATGCACCTGAGTTAAATATTTCTAGGGAATACAACAACATGTTAAAGGGCTATCAAGAATCAAAACAAAAATCAAAGTCACAAAAAGATGCCGTATTATTTATCAAACAAAAATTAGATGCAGCGAAATGGTTTATAGATGCAATAAAACAAAGACAACAGACATTATTGCTTACGATGAATTGTATCATGGAATATCAATATGATTACTTTTTATCTGGAGATGAGCGTAAATTAAAACCAATGATTCTAAAAGATATTGCCGACACCATTGAGATGGACATTTCTACCGTTTCTAGAGTTGCCAATAGTAAATATGTCTCAACACCATATGGAACTAAGTTGATAAAAGAATTCTTCTCTGAATCCATGAAAAATGATCAAGGTGAAGATGTTTCTACAAAAGAAATAAAAAACATTTTAAAAAGTGTCATCTCTAAAGAAGATAAAAGAAAACCTTTTACCGATGATAAGCTAATGCAAAAATTAAAAGAAGAAGGATACTTAATTGCTCGCAGAACTGTTGCTAAATATCGAGAGCAATTAGACATACCTGTAGCTCGTTTGAGAAAGAAAATATAATTAGTACCGTTTTAAATATTGGATATGATACGTATTTACAAACTGATTTCAATTCTATTTCATCCCATACTACTCCCAATAGTTTCCACCATACTATTTTTTATATTAAGCCAAACTCCCCTAGATCAAAATAGTATATATAGAATATTAATAATTGTAGCTACAGCTACATACATCATTCCTTTATTTATATTATACCTTCTGAAGAAAACGAAACTAATTAAATCTTTCGAAGTAGAAAACATACAAGAACGAAAAATCCCAATTCTATTCATGATTGTATTGTTTTATTTCTTGGGAAAAACCTTGGGAAAAATACCCGAAATAGTACAATTATCAATATTATTCTTAGGGTCTTCTTTGTCCTTGTCAATTTGTTATTTCTTATTTAGAAAACAAACAAAAACAAGTATCCATATGATTGGAATAGGAAGCTTATTAGCTTTTTTAATTACTTATAGCCTTTCACAACAAACAAATATATTACTTATAATTAGCTTTTTATCTGTGCTTTCCGGCATCATAGGACATGCGAGGTTGTATTTAAAGGCACATAGCTTAAAAGAGGTCATAGCAGGATTTAGCATCGGATTTATGTCCCAAATAATATTATTTATCTATGCGTTTAACTTCTCAGGTTAAAAGAAGTAGAATATCAATCCTATCCTAAACGAACTCATATCAAGATTTTCACCACTACTCAACTTTGTATTTTCTTTAAAAAAAGGTGTTAATGAGTAATTCGCATAAATATTCCAAGTACCATAACCTGCTGCTAAACTCAAAGCATATTGAAACTTCTCAATCTCAATAGCATTTGAAACAGCAACTATTTGTGGATCGAATTCTCCAAAGGATAAGGAGCTTAAAACATAGGAAAAATTGATTCCAGTGTAAACTCTCCAGAATTTATATTTCTCTAACGTAGAAGACCTCCAACGAACTTCCAAGGGAAACTCTAAACTATTTGTTTTAAAGTTATAAGTATTATCATAAGTAGATGCATCAACCCCAACTTCAACATTATTTTGTTGCACTACAATATTCTGAATATAAGTATTATAGGAATACCCAATTCCTAAGGCAATTCCAAAATTTCTCTGTTTATTAAATGGAATATCCTTAATAAATCCACCTGAAAAACCATAGGCAAAACCATCCTGTGAAAAACCTTTCGGAATATTTGAAAAAGCATTGTATGTCGCAGCGAAATACAATTGATCTTCTAAGTAATTTGGATCTACCACCAATGAATCAAGTTGAGAATAACCCGTAGCAGTAAAAAAACTAAATAAAGACAAAAAAAGTGCGTTACGCATACATAAGGAGTATTTAAAAAACATTCTTCTAGATAAAACAAAGTTAAACAAAAAAGGCATCCGTCATAAAACGGATGCCTTTATATTGAATAACATTACTATTACTTTAGATTTTCACCTAAATCACCTTTACGTGTAGAATAACTAATTTTAAGTGCATTGATATCTCTAAGCTCAACACGAATATCATGAATTGTTCCAACACCACACTTTATATCAGACTTGATTGAAGTTGTCATATATGGAATCTCTTCTGGATTGTGTTTTTCTTGTTCCGAATAAATAAAGTTAGCAATATCACTTACCTTTGCTATTTTATCATTCAACTGAATTTTATCTCCAGAACCAAACTTGGCTTGATCTTCAGGTTTTGCTTTCCCTACATAAATTGTACTTACTAAACTTTTATGTTCTAATTTCTTCACCTCAGTTGCATTTGGCAATTTTGGTGGTTTCATTAGCAAATCTGTTTCCCTCATTGTAGTAGTTACCATAAAGAAAAACAATAACATAAATACAATATCAGGTAAGGCTGCCGTATTTACTGCTGGTAATCCTTTTTTCTTTTTTCCGAATTTAGACATCTTATATTATTTAGTAGGTTCAGCATCAGATATAATCTGAGGATACGCTTCTTTAATTTTCTTCAATGTAGCTTTTAAAACATCATTATCTTTAGTCTCTAAAAGTAACAATTCATCATAACTCATACCGGCATATTTACCTGTAATATGATTTTTAGCATAACGATTTCTCAACTCAGTATATGCAGAAAGTAATTCATTCTGAACAGTTATATACATCCCATAAGAAGTACCTCTGTCACTTTGTACAGAAATAATTGCTTTGTTTGGGTGATCTGATGAATCATCTTCCTTATTACCGTTACAGTAACCACATACTTTACCATCACCTAGTTCAGTAGGTTTACCTATACCTCCTCCATTATCTAGAAAATCAATAGTAAACTGTTTTACATCTTTCATTTCCATAAGCTCATCCTCTACCAATAATTGATCATTTCTATTGATATTAATCTCAAGAATGTTCTTCATTTTGATAATAGGCGGTTCGTAATCCTCAGGTGGTTTTTCTGATAATTTACGTGAAATTCCAGAGTCGACATCCATTGTTGTTGTTACCAAGAAAAAAATCAGTAACAAGAAAGCAATATCTGCCATGGAACCAGCGTTAATTTCAGGGAGTTCTTTTCTTGACATAGATCTATTTATTTTATCATTGATTTTACTCCTCCTAAAACAATAGTAAGAATAGCAGTAGCTCCTAATAGAACTGTATACCAGATACCTGTACTCACCCATTTAGAGCTCGCTCCAGCTTCACCACCTTCTAAAACTTCACCCGTAACATCTGTTACTGCATTCTCTGGCGCTAATCCATAAGCAACGGCTAAAAAGATACCTAAAACAACTAATCCTAATAAAGTTTTCTTTAAAGCTTCTGGCTTTTTAAACAAACCAATAATTGAAAACAATACCGTTAAACCTAATACGACAAAAAGTAGTCCTATTGAAAAGGACACCATAGGCCCTACAATCCCTAAAGTCCCTCCTCCTTCAATTATTGCATCATTACCAGTAGTTATTATCTTAATAAAGAAATAAGCAGCAACAACAGTAATCAAGCCGACAAGAACTTTTAATATTTTTGTTAAATTATAATTCATTGTTCTTATTTTTTATTTTTTACCAAAAGGTCAATTAATGAAATAGAAGCGTCTTCCATATCGTTTACAATTCCATCTACTTTAGAGATGATATAGTTGTAAAATACTTGAAGAATAATAGCTGCTACCAAACCAAATACAGTTGTTAACAAGGCTACTTTAATACCACCTGCTACTACTGTTGGAGAAATATCTCCTGCCTGTTGAATCGAATCAAAGGCACCGATCATTCCAATTACCGTTCCCATAAACCCAAGCATTGGAGCAAGAGCAATAAATAGAGACAACCATGAGATGTTTTTCTCTAACAATCCCATTTGAACTCCTCCGTAACCTACTACTGCTTTCTCAGCTGCTTCGATTCCTTCATCAGCTCTATCAAGTCCTTGATAAAAGATAGATGCAACAGGTCCTTTTGTATTTCTGCAAACTTCTTTTGCAGCATCAACACCTCCTGAAGACAAAGCTTCGTCAACCTTTGCAACTAATTTCTTAGTATTTGTTGTAGCCATGTTTAAATAAATAATTCTTTCAATAGCGATTGCTAATCCTAAAATTAAAGCAACCAAAACGATTCCCATAAAACCGGGACCACCTTCTATAAAACGTTGTTTCAATACTTGATGAAATGTTTGTGATTCAACAGATTCTGCTGCTTGAGCAAATGCACTTTGAGTTGCTCCAAAAAACAAAACACCTGTAACTGTAAGGATTGTAAATACTTTTTTCATTGTGATAAAATTAATTTATTAATATAATTAAGGTTTTAAATTTGTTAACTCCTAAAAAAAACACTGCGGAGAGGAAGGGATTCGAACCCCCGTTATAATTTCTCATAAACATGCTTTCCAAGCATGCGCCTTAAGCCACTCGGCCACCTCTCCTTTTATATGCCTTGTTAGGTTCAGCAAGTAACAAAAAAATGTTGAATCTTTAAAAAAAAACACGTGTTTATTTAACCTATTTATGTGATTTTATACCCTTTTGTTCAAAAAGAGATTGATAATAGTATCCTTCCTTATTTAAAAGCACTAATCTACGTATATGAAAACTAGTTTCATCTATCTCAACTAACCTAAACTAAACCAAAAAAGAGATTACATTTAGCATGTAATCTCTTTTTTATATAATTAAAAAATGTTCAATTAAGAATCCATTTCAAAATCTTCCATAAATTTTGTTGTGTAATTACCAGAAATATAATCTGGATGATCCATCAACTGTCTATGGAAAGGAATTGTTGTTTTTACACCTTCAACAACGAATTCGTCTAAGGCTCTTTTCATTTTACTAATTGCTTCTTCTCTAGTTTGCGCAGTCGTAATTAACTTTGCAACCATAGAATCATAATTAGGAGGAATTGTATACCCTGCATATACATGCGTATCTAAACGAACTCCATGACCACCTGGCGCATGAAAAGTAGTTATTTTTCCTGGTGCTGGTCTAAACCCTTTATAAGGATCTTCTGCATTGATTCTACATTCAATAGAATGCATTTTAGGCAGATAATTTTTTCCTGAAATTGGAATCCCAGCCGCCACTAAAATTTGCTCGCGAATCAAGTCAAAACCACAAACTTCTTCTGTTATAGGGTGTTCTACTTGAATACGAGTATTCATCTCCATAAAATAGAAGTTTCTATCTTTATCTACTAAAAACTCTACAGTACCAGCTCCTTCATATTTAATATACTCAGCAGCATTTACGGCAGCTTCTCCCATCTTAAGACGTAATTCGTCTGTCATAAATGGAGAAGGTGTTTCTTCAGTTAATTTTTGATGACGTCTTTGAACAGAACAATCTCTTTCAGACAAATGACAAGCTTTCCCAAATGAATCTCCAATAATTTGAATTTCAATATGTCTCGGCTCTTGAATTAATTTTTCCAAATACATATCATCATTACCAAATGCCATTTTAGACTCATAACGAGCAGCATCCCAACAATCTTCTAATTCATTTTCTTTCCAAACAGCACGCATTCCTTTACCTCCACCACCGGCAGAAGCTTTCAACATAACTGGATACCCAGCTTCTGTTGCTAATTTGAGACATTCAGCGAAATCTTCAATAACCCCTTCACTACCTGGTACACATGGCACACCAGCTTCGATCATTGTCGTTTTTGCATTTGCTTTATCTCCCATTCTATCAATCATCTCAGCACTTGCCCCGATAAATTTGACATCATGTTCTTCACAAAGGCTTGAGAATTTAGAGTTTTCAGAAAGAAAACCGTATCCTGGATGGATAGCATCTGCATTTGTAATTTCTGCTGCAGACAATATATTTGACATTTTCAAATAAGAATCTGTACTTGAAGCAGGTCCAATACAGACGGCTTCGTCTGCAAACTTTACATGAAGACTTTCAGCATCTGCAGTAGAATATACTGCAACTGTTTTTATCCCCATTTCTTTACAGGTTCTAATTACTCTTAAAGCAATTTCACCTCTATTGGCAATTAATATTTTTTTAAACATAATAGTTTCGTTTGTAACGATTAGATACTCTTACATAAAATGTAAGTCTCTCTAGTCAATGTTTATAAATTATGCTTTTAGATTATGATGGATCTACTAAAAATAATGGTTGTCCAAATTCTACTGGAGAAGAATCTTCCACTAAAATCTTTACAATTTTTCCTGAAACTTCAGATTCAATTTCATTGAATAATTTCATCGCTTCAATTACACAAACAATCGAGTCTGGAGAAACAGCATCTCCAATTTCAACAAACAAGGCCTTGTCTGGAGATGGCTTTCTATAAAACGTTCCGATAATTGGAGACGTAATAGTTACATACTTGTCATCTTCACTTGAAACAGCAGGAACTAAGGCAACAGATATTGGAGCATTGGCACCTCCTTGAGGTACTATTTGAGATATTACTGGCATTTGAGCCGGAGACAAAGCAGATTGTAAAATTGTAGCTTCTGTTTTGTCAGAACCTGTTTTTACAGTTATCTTAATATCTTCCATTTCTATTTTCACTTCACTTGCACCTGATTTAGCTACAAATTTTATCAAATTTTGAATATCTTTTAAATCCATAATATGTTTGTTATAAGTTATGTGTTGTATTAATTTTTAGAATTGTATGCCCATTTCAAATAAACAGCTCCCCAAGTAAAACCCCCTCCAAAAGCGGCAAACACAATGTTGTCTCCTTTTTTCAGTTTATCTTCATAGTCTGCTAATAATAATGGTAACGTTGCTGAAGTTGTATTTCCGTAATTTTGAATATTGACCATTACTTTGTCCATATCCAACTTAACTCTTCTCGCTGTAGCTTCAATAATACGTCGATTTGCTTGATGTGGCGCTAACCAATCAATGTCATCATTTGTAAGATTGTTTCTTTCTAATATTTTCTCACTAGCATCAGCCATGTTAGAAACAGCATATTTAAACACCGTTTTTCCTTCTTGTTTGATATAGTGTTGTTTTTTATCCAAAGTTTCTTGTGAAGTTGGCAACAAAGAACCCCCTGCTTCTATTCGCAAAAACTCTCTTCCTACACCATCACTTCTTAAATATTCGTCTTGCAAACCTAATCCTTCTTCATTTGGTTGAAAAAGAGCTGCACCTGCACCATCTCCAAAGATAATACATGTAGTTCTATCTGAATAATCTACAATTGAAGACATTTTATCAGCACCAATAAGTAATACTTTTTTATATCTACCTGATTCTATATAAGCTGCCGCTGTCGACATTCCATACAAAAAGCTAGAACAAGCTGCTTGTAAATCATATCCAAAAGCATTTACTGCACCTATTTCCGTTGCTACATAGACAGCTGTTGAAGCTACATTCATATCTGGAGTTGCAGTACCAATAATTACCATATCGATTTCTGCAGGATCTACATTACTCTTTACAATTAAGTCTTGAGCTGCTTTTATAGCTAAATATGAAGTTGCTTTATCTGCATCTTTCAAAATCCTTCTTTCTCGGATACCTGTTCTTGAGAAAATCCACTCGTCATTTGTTTCTACTAAAGACTCCAACTCTTTATTCGTAAGAGCGTAATCAGGAACAAATTTTCCTACCGCTGTAATTGCTGCAGTTGTTTTACCCATAATTGTAAATTTATTAGCTTTTTAAGACAATATTTAATCTATAAAAGCAAAATCAAAGTAATGAAAATTATTTTACATGGAACCGAAAAAAACACATAATTCTTCCTTCTCACTGTAAAACACCAAAAAACCCTCTTAAACAGAGGGTTTTTAGTTAAAATTCCACCAAAAGACTATGCTTCTGTCTCTACTGAATCAATTACAATTTGACCTTTGTAATATAATTTTCCTTCATGCCAGTGAGCTCTGTGGTACAAGTGTGCTTCACCAGTTGTTGGATCTACAGCTACCTGTGGCGCTACTGCCTTGTAGTGAGTTCTTCTTTTGTCTCTTCTTTGTTTAGATATTTTTCTCTTTGGATGTGCCATTACGCTGTGTTTTATCTATTAATAAATCTTTTAACTTCCCCCATCTAGGATCCGTTGCTTCTTCTATATTTGTTGTACTCTTTCTTATTTTTAATTCTTCTAATTTTTGAAAAGCGTCAGATTCCAAAGTACCATCAAGTACTTTTGGATGCACTCTCTTTGCAGGGAATGACAAGACCAACATTTCAAAAATATAATGCGCCACGTTAATGCGGTGTGCCGAGTTAGATATATAAGCAACCTCTTCGTTTCCATCGTCAAATCCTTCTCCGAATTTAACGATCATTGACAAATCACCTTTTGTTTCCATATCAAAAGACTCACCTGTAACGTCACATGGCACGTTTACAGTTCCTTCTGACGAAAACTTTAATTCTAACATCGTAGGCTTTTTTACAAAAACCAACACTACATTTATATTTGTTTCATCGAATTCATCGTACTGAAACGCATCAAAGAACTTATTATCAATCTGATATTCAAACTTATGTTCTCCCTCCTTTAAACCTATAAAAGGAACCTCGAACGCCTTCATTTCTTTCATCATCAAATACCAATTTGAGCGTGCAAAGATATGAAATTTCATTTCATATTATAGAAAAGAAATTAAAATTTACATATTAATATTTTTTTCTCACTCTTAGACTGTCTTTCGTGAGGTTTTTATAGCTATTTCTTGTCTTTACAATTTTCAATCCTGTAAATAATGCTTCCCTAAATGAAGAAGCATCTGCAGTATTTTTACCTGCAATCTCAAAAGCGGTTCCGTGATCTGGCGAAGTACGAACTTCTGACAGACCTGCCGTAAAATTAACGCCACTTCCAAAAGCCAATGTCTTAAAAGCAACCAACCCTTGATCGTGATACATTGCCAACACCCCATCGAATTTTTTATAATTCTCAGAACCAAAGAAACCATCTGCAGCATATGGTCCATAAACCAACTTCCCTGTTTCCTGAATTTCTAATAACGTAGGGCGTACTAATTCTTCATCTTCATTACCAATGACTCCATTATCTCCACAATGAGGATTTAATCCCAGTACCGCTATTTTTGGCTTGCTAACTCCAAAGTCTTCCACCAATGTTTTGTACATGATGTTTACTTTTTTCTGAATCAATTCTTTTGTAATTGTTTCAGCAATCTTAGAAACAGGAACATGACCTGTGATCAAGCCCATTCTCAATGTATCTGTCATTAAAATCATCAAACTATCTCCTTCCAAGTTTTCTTCTAAATACTCTGTATGTCCTGGGAATTTAAATGTCTCTGATTGGATATTATCTTTGCTGATAGGGGCCGTAATCAAAAGATCTACTTTTTTTCCCTTTAAAGCATTTGTTGCAGCTTCTAAAGATTTCAAAGCGGCAGTTCCTGATGCTGATGTAGGTGTTCCTAATTCAATTTTCACTTCTTCCTTCCAAGCAGTGATTAAATTTATTTTGCCATCAACAATAGAATCTAAAGATTCAATTCCTTGAATTTGGACTTCAGAATTCAATGCATTTTTATGAGAAGAAACTACTTTTGAAGAAGCAAAAAGAATAGGTGTACAAAAATCTAACATTCGTTTGTCATCGAAAGTTTTCAAAATAACTTCTAAGCCAATTCCGTTTACATCACCAATAGAAATTCCAACCTTTATTTTTTCCTCTATGTCCATTCAAGTACTTTATTATTCTTATTTTTGAAGAATCAAAAGTAATCATTTAAATTGACAATTTTATGTTCACAGGTATTATAGAAAAACTAGGTTTGATTGAACAAATCTCAAAAGAAAACGACAATATACACATCACTGTTTCGTCTGATTTCACTACAGAATTAAAAATTGACCAAAGTGTCGCTCATAACGGAGTCTGCCTAACGGTAGTTGCTATTGAAGGAAACACATATACTGTTACTGCGATTAAAGAAACACTTCTTAAAACAAATTTAAACAGCCTTAAAGAAGGAGCTTCTGTGAACCTAGAGCGTGCTATGAAACTTGGAGATCGACTAGACGGACATATTGTTCAAGGGCATGTGGACCAAACAGCTATTTGTACCAATATAAAAAACGAGAATGGCAGCTGGGGGTTTACTTTTGAATACGATCCAAACAAGAATAACATTACCATTGAAAAAGGTTCTGTTACAATCAACGGGACAAGTCTTACCGTTGTGAATTCTAAGAAAAATGAATTTAGTGTAGCTATAATCCCATATACATATGAGCACACAAACTTCCATACATTTGAAATAGGAACAGAAGTAAACCTAGAATTTGATGTGATTGGAAAATATGTTTCTAGATTGATGAGCCTCTAACTACAGTTATAGGATTCAACTATTAGCTCTTAGATAATTTACAAATCGTTGAAAAAATAATTATTTCCAAATAAGACAAAACAAACTAAAAGGGCTGTAATGAAAATTACAGCCCTTTTTTTATCGCTGCAATTGGTGGCCACCAGTCCTATGATGCTAACGAGTATAACTTCAGAGAAAACGTTAACCGCTGCAACTATTCATTATTCTGTTTCATATAAATCAAACATCTACCATTCGCTCGCGTATGTATCTTTAAGCTTGGAATCGTATAAAAAGTTGTATTTCTAAAAAAACGAAATACGACTCTAAAAGGAGAAAATATTAAGCTGTTTCTCTTTTTTCTTTTTCCATGTATCAAACGCAACAAGATAATCAAAACGATCTCTTCTTTCATTTAAGTCATAAGAATACATTTTTCCTCTGTCACCAAGATCAACATTATCTGATATACATCCCTCCTCTGCATGCACTACTCTGCCAAAATTTATTTCAACCACTTCACCTTTTTAACGACTACAAATAAGCGCAATTAGATAATAGTAAGAAATTATTTTTTAGTCGGAAAGATACAGTAGGAGAATAAGAGAGACTTTTACATATCAAACAAGACGAACCAATTGACATGCCTAAGTAAATATGGAACTAATTGAAGAAGCTCATCTTATTACGATATGAACTTCTTGTCTAAAAGCGAGTATCCATAATCGGTTCAAGTAAAAACTTATTGTTATTCTGCAATTCTTGGAAGGCACTAACAAAATCTCTATTCGTATTACTAGAATCATTTCACTGAGGCATAGGATTCAAATTATAAATAGACAACGTTTCTGTATCATTAAAATTTAAAATCAAACTATTATTTTTATTTCCCTTATTAAAATATTGAGTATTGAAAAATTCATGAAAAGTTCCTATAGACTTAAATATCTCATCAATATTTCCTTTATAAACAAGCAACTTTTTCTTTATCTCCTCAAAATCTGTATAAAGACCCAAAACCTCACTCATTTCTTCGTGACTTTTTAATAATTTAAAATAAAAGGCCTCAATATCATTCCAGTTTTTATTCGTTGCTGTATCTTCAATAAGTAGCCTTAAAAAAGAATTACTTGTTTTAAATCGTGTCTTCACACCTTTTATTTTATAGGAAAAAAACGTGTTTTTGATTAGTACCCACAGTATGTTGTCCAAGAGAAAAATTCATTATTTCAGTCAATAAAGCCTCCTCGGGGTTACTTCTATACTCCATCACTAAAGATTGAGCAAAAGATTCATAATCTGTTCCTAGATTATGGGCTCTATCAAAACCATTACCAATAATTATTATATTCCTCATAGCATTACTTTATAAGATACTAGAGTAAAGAAAAAACCTACTAGCGCCCTGAGTAGTTCGACATAAAGATAAAATAACCATATAATACATTTCAAGTTTCAACATCAAAAAAAATGACCCAGTTAAATTTAAATTTAGCATTCACAACAATAAACTTAAATACAGAACGTTTTAGAACAACCACAACCAATATTTGACCCACTAAATATGATTTCTATATTACCTATTAGCCTAATCAGTTATTTTATTTATTTTTCTATTCAAAAAAGAAATAAATTAAAAAATGGCATCTATGCTATTTCTACTTGTTCCGAAACCGACACCCCAAAATACTATATGGTGTTAGCAGCGAAACAAGGAAAACATTTTGATGCTCGAGAACTACCTAAACTATACCATTTATTTATTCCTAATCACATTAGTTCTCTCATAAAAACCACTTACAACGATTATGAATCTGCACAAGAGTCGTTGAATGAGTTTAAGACAAAAATCCAGTAAAGAACGCTAAAGGTCTTCCATAAAAAAGAAATATCTTTGCTTCTTTAAAACACATGTATGTCAACTGATTTTAATAGCATGCCCGAAGAATCTAAGATTTGGGTATTTCCTTCAAGCAAAAAAATACACGCAAACCAAACAGAAGATTTAGAGAAAAAAGTAGGTCTCTTTATAAATAATTGGACAGAAAGCAATCCGTCTTTAAAAGCAACTTCTATTTTAAAGTACAATCGATTTATTATTATCTGTGCATCTTCTGAAGAATCGATTTCTACGACTATCACAAATGAATTGATTGCCTTTATTTTTGAGCTGCAAGCTATATATGAAACAGAATTAATGGACAAGATGAATGCTTGTTTTAAACAAGGAGAATTCGTTCAGTACAAAGAATTAAAAGATTTTAAAAAATTAATCAAAGACAAGGCCGTCAACAAAAACACAATTGTTTTTGACAACTTAGTTGCTACAAAATACGAATTTGATAATTACTGGGAAACACCTGCTTCAGAAAGCTGGTATGGAAATATGTTTTAATAATACTGTTTAATCGTGTAATTGCTCCCTTTATTGTGGAGAATATTTGTAGCAGTTACTGTATTACAGAAGACTGTATGTTATTTATTCAAGCTATTTAAAGAAATATAGTCTAAGACTTTATATAGTCTGAAGTGCTTCAATATACCCTTCTAAACTAGCAGCGCATTCAACAGAATAATCACCAATTTTTGTTCGTCTTAAAGCAGATAAATGTCCACCTGAATCCAATGCCAATCCAAAATCATACGCTAGAGAACGAATATAGGTTCCTTTACTACAAACAACTCTAAATTCGATTTTAGGAAGGTTTATTTTTGTTATTTCAAATTCAGAAATTGAGATTTTTCTTGCCGGTACTTCAAACTCTTCCCCTGCCCTAGCAAGCTCATACATTCTCCTTCCATCCTTTTTCAAAGCTGAAAAAATAGGTGGTTTTTGATCTATTTCACCAATAAAATTTTTGGTAGCAGTATAAATCAAATCCTCTGTAATATGATCTATCGGAAATGTTGCATTTACATCAGATTCTAAATCATAACTCGGCGTAGTAGCACCTAAAGTTATTTCACCTGTGTATTCTTTTACCTGAGCTTGATATTGCTCAATTTGTTTGGTGAATTTCCCGGTGCACAAAATCAACAACCCAGTCGCCAAAGGATCTAAAGTCCCTGCATGACCCACTTTAATTTTCTTCAAATTAAACCGCTGACGAATTTCCCAACGTATTTTATTTACTACTTGAAAAGAGGTCCACGTAAGAGGCTTGTCAATTAATAAAACTTGCCCCTCTTTAAAGTCGTCTACTGTTTGCATCTTACTATATACTTAATTTATATATATAAAAATGAATTACTAACAGTGTAACACCTAATATAATTCGATAATATCCGAAAATCTTAAATCCTTTTTTACTCAAATAATCGATAAAAGATTTAATCGCCAAAAGCGCTACAACAAACGCTATAATATTACCCAAAATTAGATAATTTATCTGATCTGAAGTTAGTTCGAAACCTGCTTTGTAATAATCATAACCTTTCTTTGCTGTTGCACCAAACATTGTTGGTACTGCCAAGAAAAAAGAAAACTCTGCAGCTGTCTTTCTATTGATCTTTTGAGACATACCTCCCACGATACTAGCACCACTTCTTGATGTTCCAGGAATCATGGCTAAACATTGAAAAAATCCAATTTTTAATGCTGTTAGATAACTAATCTCCGAATGTTCTGTTGGATTTTCTTCATCAATCACTTCATTAGATTTAAACCATTCATCAACCTTCAAAAGAATAAAACCTCCAATAATTAATGATACTGCTACCGTAACTGGACTTTCTAATAACTCATCAATAAAATCATTCAATAACAATCCTAAAACCACCGCTGGCATAAAGGCTACTAAGAGTTTATAATAAAAATCTAAACTTTGAAAAAAGCGTCGCCAATACAAAACAACCACAGACATTATGGCTCCCAGTTGAATTACAATCGTAAACAGTTTTGTAAAATCATCTCCTGCTATCCTCATAAATGAAGATGCAATAATCATGTGTCCTGTAGAAGAAACTGGTAAATACTCAGTAATGCCTTCAATAATAGCTAAGATAATAGCTTCAATAATTCCCATCAATTTTTTTTTATATATTTACTACTTCGCTGGATCTGCCAATATCGCGTACACCTCAATCACAAAACCTATCAACACCAAAGTAGGTGCCAAACGAATTCTTCTAAAGCTATAGATAGCCTCATTAAAAACTTCTGGATCATTACTTCCTCCACCGGCCATCAAAACAAAGCCTAAGGTTATAAATGCCAATCCGATGACCATCCACTTGTAGTTTTTTTTACCAAATAAAAATTCCTCTTTCGATTTTATATCCTTCATTTTGAATGTAATATTATAAAGACGTTCTCAATTCAATTAAGAATAAAGTTGGTCTATTTTTAAATTTAAAAAACGTTGCGTTGCAAAAAATGTACTAAACCAAGTCACCAATATTCCTACGAGAAAAACTCCCGAAAAAACAATCCCTAATTCCTTTACGTCTGTTAACAACCCTAATTCTGGAATGCGTTCTGAAACATAATAGATGAGAGCTGCCAACCCAATATTAGCTAGTAAAGCTCCTAAAACACCAAGACGGATACTTTTCCAAATAAATGGCCTGCGTATAAATCGTTTTGTAGCGCCTACCATTTGCATGGTTTTAATTGTAAATCTTTTTGAATAAACAGAAAGGCGAATAGAACTATTTATCAATACAATTACAATTAATGTAAAGAACCCAGCAACTACTAAAATCCAAAAACTAATTTTCTGAATATTTTTCGTCAACAATTGAATCAATGGTACATCATATAAAACCTCTGAGACATAGGTGTTTTTCAACATCTGTACTTTAATCTCTTCCATTTTTTCTGGAGTGACAAATTCTGGTTTTAAGTGCATGTCTATTGAGTTTTTCAAAGGATTCGTTCCTAGAAAAGTCAAGAAATCCTCTCCGATATCTTTACTAAATTCTTTTGCCGCTGTTTCTCTAGAAGTATAAACTACCGATTTTGTGTACTCTTTTGCTATTAATGTTTCCTCTAGTTTTATTGATTGACTTCTCTTTACATTGTCTTTTAAGAAAAAAGTAAGTGTAACTTGTTCTTTAAAATGATTTGCTATTTTGGTGGATTTTAAGACAACTATCCCAAAAACACCTAACACAAATAAAACCAATGCAATACTAAGTATTACAGAAAAGTAAGAAGAACGCAAACGCCTTTTTTGATAGCGTTCAAAAGAGTTAGACATAAAGAACCAAATTTAATGTGGCAAGTTACTAAAATAGATTGTAAGTCGCCAAGGTTCTTTTCAAGAAACTCAGTTCCTTTTGGATGTATTTCTTGAAAAACACAACAAAAAAAATGCGACTTACCAAGAACGGCTTAGAAATTATAGATTCCGTTAAGGAAACATTCATACTTCTTAAATAATAGTTTAAATTTGCAGCATGGAGCAAACGAATAGACAGAAAAAAATAGGAGGCGTTATTCAAAAAGATTTGGTAGACGTATTGCAGAGTGCTGCACAAGAGGGAATGAAAGGTGTAATTATCTCTGTGACTAAAGTAAATGTAACTACAGACCTGAGTCAAGCTAAAGTTTTTCTAAGTATCTTTCCATCAAACAAAAGAGATGAATTAGTTACTGCGATTCAGTCTAACAGTAAAACAATAAGACACGAATTAGCAAGAAGAACAAAAAACCAATTGCGTAGAGCTCCTAATTTAACATTTTATGGTGATGATTCTTTAGATTATATCGAAAATATTGATGCTTCTTTAAGAGGTGAAGATGGGAATCCAATAAAAAACCCTGAAATTTTACCAAAAAGGAACAAGGCATAATTTGAATTTTTCACTCTACATTGCAAAGCGCTATTTATTTTCTAAAAGCAGTAATAATGCTATCAATATTATTACTAAAATAGCTAGCATTGGAGTAATTGTAGGTTCATTATCTCTCTTTATAGTGCTTTCTGTTTTCTCAGGACTAAAAACATTTAGCTCAAATTTTTTAAACGCTACCGATCCAGATATTCGAATTACGGCAAGTAAAGGCAAATCATTCAAATTCACTGATAGCATTCAAAACAAACTAGTTTCTACAAAAAACGTACTGTTTTACTCTAAAGTCATTGAAGAACGTGCTTTCTTCAAACACAAAAAAAAGGAACAAATAGCATATATAAAAGGTGTAGATAGCAATTACACAAAAGTGGTTAGAATAGACACGCTTATTTATTCTGGAAAATGGATTGATTTCTCTAAAAACACAGCAGTGGTTGGCAGCAAAATAGCTAACAAATTGTCGATAGGAGTTTTAAACTACGGGGAAGCATTGACTATTCTAGTGCCTAAACCAGGAAAAAACTATATCTCAACCCCAAACAAAGCATTTCAAAAAATAGACGTCCAGGCAGTTGGCGTATTTTCAATCTCTGAAGAATTAGATCATAAATTTGTATTTACTTCTTTAGAAGTGAGTCAGAAACTATTAAATTATTCTGAAAATCAAATTTCTGCCATCGATATAAAAGCAGCAGAGAACAAGGCATCTGCAGCTATAGAAGCATTACAAAATAAACTAGGTCCTGATTTTATCCTTCGATCTAGAGAACAATTAAACGCGGTTTTTTATAAAATTTTAAACACCGAAAGACTCGTTGCATATTTAATTTTTACATTGGTATTGATCATAGCCATCTTTAATGTAATTGGCTCGATTATTATGATGATTCTCGACAAGAGAAAAAACCTTAAAACCCTTTACAATCTTGGTGCTTCGGTTAAAGAAATCAGGAGCATATTTGTGCTACAAGGATTTTTATTGACATTTGGAGGTCTTGTCATAGGAATCTCTTTAGGGAGTCTATTGATTTATTTACAAAATCAATTCCAACTGTTTATGATTACACGCACGATTCCATATCCTATAGAATTTAAAATTTCTAACTTACTTATAGTGTTTATTACAATAACGCTATTAGGGTATATTTCTGCACGTATTGCAAGCAGCAGAATTTCTAAAGATTTGATTGTTTAAGTATTACTGTATTTGAAACACAACCAACTCCGAAGTGAGGTCACTTACGATATAAAGTTTCCTGTTTTCATCTAAGGCAATTCCTTCTGGCTTTTCTATTCCTAGTGGAAATTTTTGAATCATCTCTCCCGTCAAGCTTACCTTGTACAACGCTTGAGATGCATCGCTTAACATCCAAAAAACATTTAAAACTGCATCATACACAATTCCTGAAATATCTTTTGCAAAATCTAGTTTGTATTTCTCCTGAATCTTTCCTTTAGAACTTAATTTTAAAAGCTGCTTTGGCTTTGCTTCATTCACAGCATACAAAGAGTTGTTTTTGGAATTATAACACAATCCTTCCAATCCTTTGTTTTTTCCGCCATGTTGCTCTCCCTTTACTTTGTGTTTTTTCAAAAACCCTTTTTCTAAAGACCAAGAATTGAGGGTTCTTTTAGATTCACTAATCAGGTAAAAACAATTTTTAGATACTGAATAGGTCACTCCCTCTAAATCTTTTACAGGAACCGAGTATTCCTCTTCTACTATTCCATTTAAGTTTAGGCGATACAATTCGGATACTCGATCACTTACTGTATACAAAAAACCATTGCAATAGGCAAGTCCTGAAGGCTCAGGAACCGCTATTTTTGTTTTTGAAAGAAAAACTATTTTAGTACGATGAACTGTATTTCCACAAGAGAAAACAAACAGAAAAAAAGACCAAAAAATAGATTTTCTAAGCATATGTATGTCCCCCAAATTTAACAAGTACCTCTTCAAAAGTAGCATACATTTCTTCTGCAGAATTCGATGTGACCATTTTCATTCTGTA